>JACCDG011214011.1_pt1 | contig 43379 bp, 37 predicted proteins | sample 7442471 | NCBI WGS metagenome assembly JACCDG01 (sample SAMN15323444, study PRJNA562643) | freshwater metagenome | isolation source: river surface water | place: USA:Blue River Watershed | collected 2017-08-17
GATTCAGAGTTCCCTTTATTGCTAATAGAAGAACCTGAAGCTCACCTACATCCCCAACTTCAAATGAAATTGCTTCAGTTTCTTATTAAAAAATCGAAAACAGATGCTAATCCAGATGGAATTCAATGCTTGATTACAACGCATAGTCCTAACATATCTTCGAAGGCAAACCCTGCTAGTATCATCATTTTGCAAAAAGGCAAAGCCTTTTCTCTTCGGCCAGGAGAAACATTATTGGAGAAGAAACTGGATAAGGACAAACAGGATAATAGGGATGATGATTACATTTTCTTAGAAAAATTTTTAGATGTCACAAAGGCTAATGTTTTTTTTGCTCGAGGGGTTATTTTTGTTGAAGGAGATTCCGAGAATATTTTACTTCCCAAAATAGCAGAGCTTCTAGGCAAACCATTAGAAGATTACGGGGTATCTATTGTTAAATATGATAACAATGGCTCTTGGAAGCGATTTGCAAAGCTTTTCATACGCAAAGGAAAAGAACTTGATTTGGAGGAATGGAACCCTATTAAGGTCGCTGTTCTCCGAGATTTAGATTTATGGCCTCTTTGTGCAGAAGAATCTGAACAAAATCAGTTTGGATTCAAAGAGAGAAAAGACTCAAATAATCAATATTGGGAATTGCCAGATGCTGAGACTAGAAAAGAGCAAATTTCTAAGCAAATTATGAAGCATAAAAAAGATGTGGATACATGTCTTGAGCAACAAAATGTAAAGGTATATGTATCTGAGCGCTGGACTTTTGAATTTTGTTTGGCTTTAAAACTTTTTGATGAATGTTTAGAGTCCATTGGAAAAAAAGATGAGGAATTTTCTTGTTCGGAAGATGAAAAAGCGACTTTTATCCAAAGTAAAGTGGATAAAACAGATTTTGCTTATAAATTGGTTGAAATTCTTGACTCAAGATATAAGGGTAAGCCAGAGGATTTCGAAAAAAAGCTTCCAGAATACATTATCTCAGCTATTAAGCACGTAACAGGATAGTAAAATGAGCTTGCTAGAACAGTTGCTCATCACGGAAGAAGATATTAACTTTCTGGAACAACAGGAGGGATTAATATTTGATCCTGAGCGAAGAGAGATTTTAAAAACTTTAAGATCAATTGATGTTCAGGCCTGCCCTGGAAGCGGTAAAACAACTTTGATTGCAGCCAAACTAATTTTGTTAGCAAAAAAATGGACAAAAAAATACCAGGGAATATGTGTTTTGTCGCATACAAACGTTGCAAAAGACGAGATTATTTATCGCCTAAAAGCATCCAAATGTCGAGAAGCTCAACGGCTGCTAAGTTATCCCCACTTTATTGGAACGATTCAAGAGTTTGTAAATAAATTTCTTGGTATTCCATTAATTAAATCTTGGGGAATCGAGATAGGTGCTATAGACACTAGCAGATGCGTAGGGTTGTTATATTCAAAACTGGATCAGGGCACTAAAATTTATTTAGGGCAAAAGAAATATTTAGATCTAGATAAATTTGAAGTAAAATCTGTTCTTCCTCTCCAACAACAAACTGATGAACAAGCATTTAAGTTCAATACGCCTTCTGAGTTCCCAAAAAATACCGAAACACCCTCTTACAAAGATTTGTTGGCTAAAAAGCATATAGTCATGCTTGTTTACGGCTATTTTACCTATAAAGAGTTATATGTTTTTGCAAATCATCTTTTAAAAGAACAAATCGATTTATCGAGAGTTCTTCAAAATCGATTTCCAATAATTTTTTTGGATGAAATGCAGGATACCGAAAAATTTCAAGATGACCTAATACAAACAGTGTTCCCATTTGGAAATACAAATTTGGTTATTCAGCGTTTTGGAGATCCTGATCAAGCAATCTTTAGTAACAGTGAAGAAGAAGGTGAAAAGGTTGGTTTTAATTGCAAAACAGTCGCAGAAATGGATTTTGTAATCGATAAATCTCACCGGTTTGGCTGGGATGTAGTTCAAAAAATTAAAAACCTTAGCTTCAATGCTGTTTCGCTTAAATCTGAACCCTCTCACGCAAAACAAGCCCCATTTCAACATACTATATTTGCATATGATGATAGCCAAATAAATCAGGTGGTTCTTAAATTTGCTGAATTAGTCTCTCAGCAATTTTCTTCTGAGCATATGTGTAAAAGTGATTTTACGGTTAAAGTCGTTGGAGCTGTTGGAAAGAAAAGTGATCCAGAAAAACCTAAAGACTTAAAAATAGATACCTATTGTCCAAGTTTTGATAAAACCAAATCAAGTCAGGGCTACAAAGCAGATTCATTAATCGAATGTGTGCACCACTGTAGAGGTTTAGGAGCAAGAGATTTGGCAGAAAGCTATAAATATCTTAACGAATGTGTTTTAAGTATTTTGAGAAAATGCGATAAAAAAACTGACGATAATAGATTTTACACTCCGACCACTCTTAAAACTTTTTTAATAGGAAATGGCCATTGGAAATCATATAGGGAACTCCTCTTCAAGTTATTGAAACCAGAAGAACCGATTAATGCGACTACATGGAAACAGACAGTAGAAAAAGAGCTTATAAAATGCTTAGAAATCTCAAATTTGCCGGAAGAGCTGACTCAATATATGAGTTTTTCTGAGAACCCCAATAAGGTAGATATTGAGGAAACAATCTCTTCAGAACTAGTATTTTTAGGGAATAATACTTTCTCTTATAGAGATGCTTTTAAAATTGAGCTTAACACAATTCATGGTGTAAAAGGAGAAACTCATGATGCAATTTTGGTTTTAAGTACAAAAAATCATGCAGTTGATATTGATTCTATGCTAGCATTTTTAACTGGAGATAAGCCTAATGTAAATGAACCTAATAGCATTCTTCGACTACGCCCACATGCAAAAAAGCCTGAAAATCAACAGTTTATGCGTCAGCTTTATGTTGCAACTAGTAGACCTAAGCACTTACTATGTTTAGCAATTAACAAATTTAGCCTTAACCGTGAGAATATGAATAAATTACGAAGATTAGGCTGGAGAATCGAAGAGCTTCCACCAAATAGAAATATCGAAGAAAGTTCTTTAGAAAATTTAAGTGAAACAATGTTCCTTCCTTTTACTCGCTAAAAATAGGTTTAGGATCTATGTTTTAGTCAAAGTAAATATCGAATCCGCAATAAACTTATATCCGAGTAATCATAAAACTTATTTGTTGAAGCATAAGGTTTCTATCTTCCCTGCCACCCTCTCCATAGGCTCCCGTAGCCTCTCCACATCATTGATGATATAACCCGAAGTCACGTCGTTATTCGCCTTGTGGTTAAGTAACCGTTTGAGGGCGTAGTGAGGGATGTCTAGTGATTCGGCTATGGTGATAAAGGTACGGCGGAGGTCGTGGGTTGAAAATGGCACCCCAGATTCTTTAACAACTTTAGCAATGACTTTTTTAGGGTCATTAAGCCCTTTTTGGCCATGTAAAGCAGAAAAGAGGTAGGGGGACTTGGCACATTGCTTTCTGCGTTTTAAAAGCGCCTCCAAGAACTGAGGGATAGGTAAGGTGTGGTCTGAATGATTTTTGGTGTCTAGAACGGTAAAAGTTTTATTATGGAAGGAAACCTGGTCCCAGGTGAGGCCCAAGGCTTCGTTGCGGCGAAGCCCTGTGAAAAGAACAAATAGCAGGTAATCTTGAATGACTTCCACGTTACTGTCGGGGCTTCGAGGGAGACTCATCAAGGCCTTGTACCAAATGGGAAGCTCTTGGATAGAAATGAGTCTAGTTCTACGTTTGATGCGGTTCCAGGTCCTGGTTTCTGAAATGATTGAGACTGGATTTTCTAGAATAAGGGGGGTGTCGTCATCAAGTCTATATTTGGCCTTAGCAAAGTTAAAAATGGCCCGTAGTACCCGCATCGATAAATTGGAAAAAGCAGGGGACCTTTTGGTGATCTCTTGATAGAGGGTTAAAACATCATTGCGCCGAATGTCTGTAAGTCGTTTATTTAAAAATGGGGCAAGGTAGGTATAAACAGCTTGGTTGTAGTCTTTGATGGTGGTTGGCTTGTGGGTTTTGGCAGCTAAAAAATCCACGAACGCTTGGGTGAGTGTAATCCCGCCAACCTGCTTTCGTTTCTGTTCTTCTTTTGGGGAAAGTCCCTTGGCAATGTTACCCAGTAGTTTTTGGGCTTCGACTCGGGCCTGTTCGGCGGTGAGCTCGGGGTAAGCAGCTATTTTATGACGAATCAATTGCCCTCCCACTCTCTTATTCACAATAAAGGTTTTCTTGGTAGGAGTTACTCTAATAGCAAACCCTGTAAGTTCGGAGTCTTGATAGATGATCTGCCCTGTTTCTGGAAAAGGGAGTTCATCAACGTATCGTTTGGTAATCTTTGCCCGTTTAGACATTGTCTGCATTGCCCATTCTGTATACTATTTGTATACTTTCAGTATAATAAGCTAGGCAAAATAAAGCAAATCATTGCAAGCCTTCTTTATAAAGAGTGCTTAAATATGAGCTTGATAGCAATGATTCCCAAAAGTATACAAACATTATCCCTAGAACTCTTAATCAGCGGGTCGCAAGTTCGATCCTTGCACAGCGCACCAGGTTTTTGAGTTCAAAAATAGATGATTATGTGATATTTTTGCTTAAGTAAAAAGAGATTTTCTAAAAGTTTTCTAAAACAATATGAATTCAATCGGTTACTCTGAGAGCGAACTTACAGAAATTGAGACTTTTATTGCTCAAGTAAGTGATTTATTCCTCGAAGAACTGTTACAAATATGTGTGTCCTACAAGGATCAGGTTCTCTTTAAACCCAAAGACAATATTGGACTTCTGTATAGTCCTGATTTTCCCGAACGAAACCAAAAATATATCCTGTCTATTTTTACTCAGTTTGTCCCCTTTAAATGTGGCCAGGGGCTATATAGTGATGCCAAAGGTAACCATCAAAGTGCTATTGTTGTATATCCAAAAGATGTAGAAGCCACCGATCCTAACAAAGTAAATGCTTTTATCCAAATTCTAAAAAAAGAGTGCGTAAAAAGGGTAAAAGAGCAGAATGAACTTTTTTCTTCAGATTCTGTAGGCGAAGAGTCCCTAACATTCTATAAAGATTCATTAGCTGCAACAATGCAGATAAAAGAGCCTGTTCCTAGCTTGCAGGCAATGGCACTTCAGTACATGTATGAGCAGATTTGTGTACTTGGCAGGCCTTCTGTTCCACAGAAAGAGATTCTTAAAAAAGTAAACTCTAATGCAAAAACACTGTATGACTTCTTTACTGTAGGGACAAACAAAAAACGTCCCCTTTTGATCTACACCTACTTTATTACAAGTGATAATAAGGGGAATTTTTTCTTTAAACATCCCATTAAGATGGTTTAAAGTAGATTTTTAGCCTCCCGGAAAGTCGCCGGAAAATCTAGTGGGTAACATCCCAGCTCATTTTTTGTACATTAGACTTATCAACATCATAAAGGAGGTGATTCAATGTGGATAAGACGAAATGTCCCAAATGTGGCACCACAATCATGGTTAAAGGTCTTGAAGAAACTGTTGTGAAGACCCGTCTTCTAAAGGTTAGTGGTGGAAAGAAGGACGCCTTGTGTCCAAAATGCAAAACTTTTGTTCATATAGAACTTAAATAGACGTAGTAATCAATTTATCCGACAAACAAGCTGCACGGCAAAAAAGTCACTTCTTAAAAAGACAACGAAGCCTGCTTATACAAAATAAGCGGGCTTTTTTGTTGCCTTAAGGAGGCTGTTTATGAAGAAATATGCTTTAAACCGTATCAAAATGAGATATTCCTATACCTACTCGGAAATTGAAACCTTGTTTGGTGTTTCTGGAGACACGGTCAAATTTTGGGTGAGATCGGGATTGGAACGATTAGATACCCAGTCGTTACCTCGTTTGGTTTTGGGAAAGAATTTGAAAACTTTTCTCCAGAAACAACAACAAAAATATAAGCTCAAGCTTGAGCCCAACCATTTTTATTGTGTTCGATGTCGAGCTGGTGTACTTCCTGTTTCTGGAACTGTCCAGGAAAGCATCCGCAATAAGCTTGGTAAAAACAAACGGCTTGTGATGTATCAAGGTACCTGTCCTCGTTGTCAGAAGACCATTTGTAGGTATGGATCGAGATTGGAATGGCAATGTCAAAAACTCTCACCCATGTTTTTGCCGAAGCAAAAAGGCTTGAATGAGTTGCCTTTGTTTAGAGTGAGTTAGGTGAGGTGTTATGAAGATAGATAACACTGTCCCACTCTCATCCCCAACCTACCCTAGAGACAAGGAGTCCATTCACATGACCATTTCAATCCAAAATGAGGTAATGAAAAAGAGGTATAGCGAATTTTTGCGGTGTGCAAAACAGCTAAGCCCATTAACAGTTCAGTGCAAGCTGAAATCTCTTTATCGGTTCGATGATTTTTGTAAAAATTCGGAGTATAAGGCCTTTAACAAGCAGATGGCCAAAGGATTTCAAGACCATTTACATAAACTTTCCACTAAAAAAGAAGGGATTTCTGCCAGTACGACCTATCAATCTTTAAAAGATGTCCAAGAGTTTTTGTTCTGGCTTTCGGATAAATCGGGATATAAATCAAAGCTTCATGTAGAGGATATCCAGTACCTTAATCCGTCCCGAGCGTTGACCCAAATGATGAACAATCGTCTGCCTCGGGCATATCCTGCTAACCTAACCTACCTCAAACGGTTAGTCTTAAGTATCAAGGGCCAAGGTGAGCTGGAATTGCGGGACAGAGCGATTATAGCAGTACTCATTATGACGGGTATACGTGCAGAGTCTTTGGCAACACTTTCAGTCGATTGTGTGGATATGGATCGTTGGATTATTGACCAAAATCCAGCCAGAGGTGTTCGGACCAAGTTTAGAAAACGAATCTACACGGTGATTTTGAAAATTGACGGACTTTTTATGGAGGCGCTTGAAGACTGGTTTAATTTTCTCAAAAAACAGAATGTAGCTTCAGATACTCCCCTATTCCCAAAATCTCACCTCAGTCATGAGCAAGGTAGCTTTTCGTTTATCAATAACAAAGTGTCATCCAATTTTATGCGAGGGTCTCAGATCAGTCAGATTCTGAAACACCGATGCAAAGCTGCGGGTGAAAAATATTACTCAGCCCATTCGATCCGTCATTTACATGAAAGAATTTTGGAAAAAGCTTCTCCAAAGGCAGAGCAAATCAAAGCCGTAAGCCAAAATATGGGGCATACCCACCTTGCTACCACCTTATTTTCTTATGGCTATATTCCCGAAACGGACCGTATCAATATTTTAAGGGGCTTGGATTTTAGGGGGATTGAATAATGGTGATCTTAAACAAAGAAGAATTAGCAAAATACCTTAATGTAGAGGCTAAAACGGTTAATTATCTTCTCTATCAAAAGTTATTACCGAAAATCAGAATTGGCAGAGAATATCGGTTTCCTAAGGAAGAGATAGACCGATGGCTTGAGCATCGAAAAGAGGTTCCGAAAGCATTTTGTTTTAGAAAGTTTTAGAAAATAGAAACAAAATTAGCCTTAAATATGGCTAAGAAGCATCAGATTGAAAATCAGATGGGTGGCTTATTGGAGTAAGTCACTCACTGAACAAGATAACCCTTTGGCTAAGGCTTCTAGTGTTGAAACTCGAACGTCTTTTACTTCTTTTCGCAAGATTTTGATGATTGTAGAGGCTGGCAAATTGCATTGCTTGCTTAGCTTATCAACAGATAAATCTCCCCGACGGGTTTCGATATTATTTACAATTCGGTCGATTGTGCTCATATCAAAAAGTTTATCGGCATTATTGATAAAATAATAGAACCCTAATATTATATGTATTTAATTATTTATAAAATAAGGTATAATTGGATTAGATATGGCAACTATAAAAGCTAAAAAAGGCAAAAAAGGAACGACTTACTACCTTGTGTATTCATTTCAAGAAACAGCTAGGTCAGGAAGTACCCAAAACAAAGTGAAGTGGGTTAAAGTTGGGGCCACCAAAACCGAGGCCGAAACAGCACTGAGGGAGTTCAACCGAGAACACAAGAAGAACCGCTTTGCATTTAACAGGAAAGAGTCAATTCTCTTCGATACATTTGTGACTTCCGAATTCTTACCGTGGTGTAAAACGAGGAAAAGCGAAGACAGCTACAATTCCACTCAAAATGCTTTGCTTCGGATTGGAAAATTTTGGGGTAAGGTGACGCTCCAAGATCTGTCTGTCTATACCATAGAGAGGTATATCACCTGGCGGAAACAGAATACAACCAACGGAAAACTGATTTCCAATAGAACGGTTAACATCGATTTGATCTACCTCTCCCAATGCTTAAAACAGGCAAGAATGTGGCGACTTATTCCTGAAAATCCTTGTGACCATGTTCAAAAACTAAAAGAATCCAAAGGACGACTTCGTTTTTTCTCTAGAGAAGAGGTTCAACACTTATTGCAACAGGCCAGTCCTCATATCAAGCGATTTTTGATGGTGGGGCTTTGTACGGGGATGCGTTATTCCGAAATCTTAAACCTCAAGCTGTCTCAAATCGATCTAAACCATCAAATCATTCACTTGGAAAATACGGATGCCTTCCAAACCAAAAATCGAAAAAACAGAGATGTTCCTATTAGCCCCCTTCTTCTAGCTCATATTCAAGAATATATGTCTACTTGGGCTGACCCAAATGGTGGACCCGATAGACCCAGGACACATCTTCAAAAAACTTTTTTGTTTTGCCATAAAAATGGATTGCCTATCAAAAGTATGCGAACAGCCTACCGAAACCTTTTGAAACATGCAGGGGTAAAAGGAGCTACGATCCACACCATGCGTCATTCGTACGCCTCACATTTGGTGATGAACGGGGTCGGAATCCGAACTGTACAGGAGTTATTGGGTCACTCAAGCATAGGAGTGACCGAAATTTACGCTCACTTAACGACAGCTCACAAACAAGAAGCCGTTCAATTATTACAGTACTAAGGAGAAAAATATGAACTTAAGCTCATCCCCTAAGCCCCTTATGGACTCGAAATCTCTTCTCTTGGTTTTTTACTTGCTGGGAGACTATGCCATTTTATTGGAACATTTGTTGAATTTGGAATCCGAGAAGATCAAAACCATTTTTTCGGATACACACATCTTGCTTTATACCAATAAATTGGACCTGGTCTATCGGGTTTTGGATATGATTGAAGGAGGAGAAAAATAATAGTCGGATAAAATCAAATAACCTCCCCCTCATGTGCCATCAATGAGAACCTCCAAAAAACCTCGTGACAAAACGGAGATAAGATGGTATTTTTGCAGACCAAATTATTTACCCAAACCGAATTATACACGCTATTCATCCCTCCAATACCCCGTAGTTTTTTAAGTTTTACCACAGTGTGTTTTGACTATTTAAAGAGATCATTTAAGGAAAGGGGGGCCTTCATTGTCCTTCAAAAATCATCACCGTTGCTTCGTTTTTTGCGTAGGATTTGTGTTTATTCTGCTCTATTCTAATTTCTCTATCATGGGCGAGGGCTTATCTTCCGAAAGCCAAGCCGAGTACACACGCTGGAAACAATCCGCATCACGACATGCTTCAGTCGGGGGCAATTCAGAGACTCCAGATCCTTTATCTCAAGAAAACAAAAAGAACCGCCAGTCTGCCATTGCCAAAAAAGGATTAGCCCGAGTTCAATCAGAAGATCAGGATTGTTTTCCTGCCGAATTGAGCTCAACACCCAACCATGTGGGTGAAAAAATAACCATATACGAAACCTGGAAACAAGGGGTTTTTAAAAGACGTGGGATGACGGCATTGTCTTCATTAGACTCTAGTTCTATCGTCATCGCAACTCCGTCCATTCCCATGGTCACCAAAGTGGCTACTATGGACGCCTTAATAAAATCTTCTCTAATTGCTCTTCAACCTAGCAAACTGTCGATTTCCAGTGTGGGTGGACTGAATATTTTGGCCATTGATGCAACACCGCCCATTATTGGCACTCCTCAAGCGGATGGCAAAACGTTGATTTCTGGTGACTTCATCACATCTCAACCGAGTCTCACATGTGCAGTCAGTGATGAAACGGCCTTAGGAACCTGGCGAATCGATGTGCTGGATAATCAAAGCTCTGTGGTCTTTACCAAGAGTGGGACACTAACGGGGACTAGTGGGACTGTATCTGCCAACGTCACTCCTGCTTTAAATTCAGGAACCTATAAAGTGACATTTGTGGTCAAAGATTCTTCGAACAATACCAGTACCAAAAATATTACGGCTCTACGAGTGGATACCGGATTTAAACTCTCTGATTGTGTCAATGCACCTAATCCGTTTAATCCCTGGAATACTGTAACCAAATTACAATACCAACTCTCTCAATCTGCGGATGTCTCCATTACCATTTATAGCATTAGTGGTGAGAAATTGTGGTGGCAAAATTACTCGGCTGGAAGCGTGGGCGGAAGTGCTGGATTTAATAGTGTGAGCTGGGATGGTCGATCGTTTGGACAGGTGTTGGCCAATGGACCGTATATTGCCTATATCGTGGCCCAAAATGGATCGAAAAAAAGCGTCGGCAAAATCAAACTCTTGATCTTGAAATAGAGGGGGAACCATGAAAAAACAATTACTCGTATTATATATCATTATATTGACCACCTCTTCACTTCGAGCATCAGATACAGCGGGAGCCTTTTTAGAAAAAGGGGTTCAGCCTCGAGCCGCGGGATTGGGGATGGGATATTCCGCTTTAGCCAAAGGATCGGATGCGGTGTTTTGGAACCCTGCGGGCTTGGCTCACACACAGTCTAGCGATGTGTCCGCTATGGGCTATCAAGGATTTGAAACCAACACCATTACTCTCCAAGGAGCATTACCTGTATCCACCCCTTGGGGAAAAGTTGTGCTAGGAACAGCCTATATCTCTAGCCGATTGGATGGCATTCAATTTGCAACCTTGGATAGCGTGACGGATAGAGCTCAATTGGGAGATCAGGGCAGCTATTCTGGGACAGGTTATTTGATAAGTATCGGGATGCCACTAACATCCCAGCTTAGCCTAGGCTCTACCCTCAAAGTGATCCAAGAAACGGCCGCTCAGTACAGTTCTAGTGGGATTGGGCTAGATATTGGAGCACAATACGCACTCACTCCCAGGATCACAGTAGCAGGAACTCTTCAAAATCTCATTCAACCGTCTATGGGCTGGAATACCCCGTCCAAAAATGTGGACACCATTCCACTGGTATCCAAGCTGGGTCTTGGTATTCAGATCATACCCGATCAGTTAATGATGAGTACAGATCTCGTATATCGACGTAATTCATTTGCTATTCAAGGTGGGATGGAATATTGGCTAAGCTCTCAACTCCCTATTCGAGTTGGGATTAATCGGGACGAATGGAGTGTCGGGACGGGCCTCGTATTGTCACAGATGAGCGTAGACTTTGCGTGGACTCGGCCCAATCAACTCGAGGTATCGGATATTTATCGTATCTCATTAACACTTGGAGGATTTTAATAATGAAAAAAACCATTAACAAAGGAAAGATAATGCTAAACCCTTTTCAAAAAATGCTACGATCGGTTGTAATGTTGACTCTAATAACCTCTCCACTTTGGGCACAATATATCCAAAACCCCAGCACCGGAAGTTATGGCATTACGGAAACAACAGCCACAGATAGCAATGTGTTCTTAAAAAACACGACATCAGCAGGAATTGCTCGATGGATGTCTGTAGGAGGAAATGGAGCCGTTAATGCCCAGGTGATCGCTGATCCCACAACAGGATTAGCTCGATTTGGAACCACAGTATCGGGTATCGATGTGGATGTATTTTCTCCAAGAAATATCTTTTTGAGTACAGATCCAGGAACGGGAGTCACTCCTCGATTCACTGTAAAACAAAATGGCTATATCGGGATCAATACGATTACTCCTCAAAAAAGTGTAGACATTCAATCGGTGTCTAACGATGTGATTAGTGTTGGAAAACCCTTAGCCGTAGGCGAATGGACAGGAATCCATATTGGCTACGCCGAACCGTGGAACACCTATTACCGAAAAGCTGGGTTTGGGTTTTATCGAACAGATGCAACGGCTAGCCGAGGAAAACTGTTTTTATTTAACAATGTCAATTCGGATGCCAGTTCTGGAACTGTCAATGATGCCCGATTAACCGTGGATGAGTCTGGGAAAGTGGGGATTGGAACGGTATCTCCTCGAGACATGCTGGAAGTGTTTGGAGGGTTGCTCATCCAAAACAACTCTGGAACAAATGGATTACGAGTCCAACGAGGATCGGATACCAGTGCCCCTACGGTGCAGATCGCCATGGACTCTGGAAGTTCGTATATCAGCAGTTGGGGGCCGATGGTATTTCAAACGGGAGCCTTTAGTGGAACTGTGGGAGAACGAGTACGGATTGCTCCAGATGGAAAAGTGGGGATTGGTCAAAATAATCCGAGCAAAACGTTGGATGTGAATGGAACCTTGGGTGTGAGCGGCCAAACCACCTTAAGTTCTACCGATGTGATGGGAATGGCGTGGGTACGCAGTGGAGATTTACGGGTCGGAGAAGGGATCGCTAGTCCATCCATTCGGTGGTCTGGTCCCAATAACTGGGATGCCTATTTGGGAACATCCCAAGATAAGCTGTATTTCCGTAGAAACAGTGATCCTAAAGTAACCATTCAGTCAGATGGTAGCGTGGGAATTGGAATCTCAAATCCAAGCTCTACCTTGCATTTGGATGTGGCTGGAGGCCCTGTATTGAGAATGAGTCGTGGCAATGGATCTCGATTTGATATCGAAGTCGATGGAACCAATATGATGATAGGTCCAAGAGACAGTGGAGATTTGATTTTGAAGTCAGGTTCTTATGGGGAAGGACTTCGTTTATTGGCGAATGGAAATGTGGGAATTGGGACGACGACACCCACATCAAAGTTTGAACTATCCGATACCATAAACAACGAAACCGCTTTACATATTAATGCCAGAGGGATTAACTCTAATGTTCCCCTCATTCGATTCTCACAAAACAACACCAAAAAATGGAGTCTTTTTGCAGAATACCCAGCGGCTGGAAATTTTTCATTGTATTCCCATGGCGGAGTCAATGACGTGGTCATGATTGTGAAAGACAATGGCAATGTAGGGATCGGAACGTCAACACCAAGTACAAAGTTAGAGGTGAATGGGACAGTAAGAGCCCAGGATATGATAGTGGTTGTTAAAAATTGGGCGGATTATGTATTTGAGCCTGATTACAAACTCAGAACCCTTCCCGAACTCGAAACCTTTATCAAATCTAAAAAGCATTTGCCAGATGTCCCTACTGAAGCCGAGGTCAAGGCCAAAGGTGCCAATGTGGGAGAGGTTCAAGTGGCTTTGTTGAGAAAGATTGAGGAATTGAGTTTGTATGTGATTGAATGCCAGAAAAAGCTTGTGAAGACAGAAGAAAAACTCGATAAAACAGAAGAAACTCTAAAAACTTCTACTCAAGAAATTGAGACCCTCAAGGCCAGACTTGAAAAGCTAGAATCAGCAAAACGTGTGGGTGGAAACTAAACCATGAAAAAACTATTTTTAAGCATGATATTGCTGTGCCTAAGCACAGTCCTTTTTGCAGATCCGCCACAAAACAGTGTGTCATTAACAATTCAAGGCGGAGATCCTTTTGCTGCTCCGCAAAATATTCCTGCAAGTGGAGGGGGATCCGGAATAACGGTATCTTCTTTTGGAGGAGGTACAACCATAGGCGGTGTTTCAAACTCAACATCTCAATTGGGGACTATCACCGGAATAGCACAAAATTATTTTCAAATTAATGATATAAGCCTAACTCAAGGTTCAATGAATCAAAATGAAACGGATTTAGTTTTGCCTGGAAAAGCGGGTTTAGATCTAACTATATCAAGAAGCTATTCTTCTTCACGATATAGATCAGAAGCGGATATGAATCCTACAGCAGGCAAATCTTGGGGTGCGTATGGAGGAAAAGGATGGAGCTTCAATATAGGTATGCGAGTGTATGTCATACGATCAACAGATTCCAATAAAATCAATAAAGTGTTTGTAGAAAGCTCAGATGGTATAGAAGAGTATGAAAATGGGGTGTCCAAACAGCCTGGAAATTTCAATAAAATCGAATTGATTACAACGGGTGTACTTTCTGTTTTTGGAAGAATGGACACTATTTCCGAAGTTCGATTTAAAACAACGGACGGAAAAATCTTTGTTTTTAGCAAGCCCTTTTTTCTAGAGAGATATACACAAACTAACAGTTATACCTGTTATTCCATAGAGGGATATGTGCTTAGTGAAATAAGAGATTCTTTTGGAAATAAAATCCAGTTTAATTATGAATCTTTTGGAGCGGATTTACGTGTAGGGGGAAAACAATTAGGAAGTATAATTGGCCAAGGCAATGTGGATTATATAATAAACAATTTATTTAATAGGAGCATGTATATAGACCCACCTGAAGCATCCTATAAACAATTAAGAGTTAAAACAATTATTGATACCTTTGGTCGGGTAGTGACAATTGCTTACGGAGAACCAAGCAACTTAGCCTCATTTGGACGAGACCAAATGATTACAGGCATTACGTATGTAGGTACTAACGGAAACCCATTAAAAATTGTATATAGCTACGATTCACAGGCCTGCTTAACTCAAGTAAAGGCTGCAAACCTTCCTGAAAAAAAATATACATATACTTATTTTCAACCTCGCTACCATCGATACGACCATGGCCATCAAGAATATTTTTGGCCTTTTGAATGGTTTGTAAAAGAATATGATTTAGATGCGTACAACCCTACAGGCGGTAGAAATAATGGCATGAGAGATATTGAGGAGGCAAAGGGATATTTATTAAATACAATTACCTCCCCCCTAAGTGCTATTGTGACCTATACCTATGAAGATTGTTTAATTACCACCCATAATCTTATTAACTTAGGAGCTTCCAATCATGTTGTTGTTCAAAAATCAGTAAATGATGGACAAACAACTAAAATCACCAATTTTATTTATCCACGAACGTACGACGGGTATCTTACTAAAGAAAGTTATCGGCCACCTAAACAAGATTATAATGCCTATTATTTTACTTCTGTTACGGTTGATAATCCGTCAGAAGTTCAAGATGAAACTTACCAATTTAGTAATGCCCTAGTGACCAAACATACTCAGGGTGTTAATGAAACACAAACGTGGTGGGACTATGATAAGATGCTACAATTCAAAGTCGTAACTCTTAAAAATGGGATTATCCAAACACAGTTTGAAAAGCAGTACGGGCAATACTATAACGTTATTTCATTGGTTACTAAAAAAGGCCCTTCTTTAACCCCTATTGTTCAGGAAGAGACAACCTTTGCTACTATGTCTAAAACTGGAACCACTGATGATCTCATCAATAAAAATTTAGTTCGGTTGCCTCAACAAAGCAAAGTTACGGATCTTCAAACCAATATTTCTCGTTCTACATACACTGTTTATAATAATAATGGTCAACCAATAGAGTGCTACCAGGGTCAAAATACATCAGGAAAATTACTTAAATCCATGCTTTATGATGGGCAGGGTCGTATCGTTCAAGAAAACGTCCCGTTATCTAATGGCCAAATATGTAGCTCCTATTCAACTTATACGGATGGACTTACCTATACCATTTTGAAAACATCGAATGGGAAAAGTGCCACTGAGGAATTTGAAAAAAACACGGGACGCATAATAAGGGGGACCGATATTAATGGCAATACAACGTTATATAGCTATGATGATTTTGGAAGGCCAGTAACTATCATATTCCCTGATGGGAGTCAAAAAACAGTTGTTTATTCGGCTGATTTAAAAACAACTACAGTTACTCAAGGAGGAAGAACAGACACTGCCGTTCTGGACAACTTAGGAAGAACGGTTCTTTCCCAATCTACAGGAAAAGAAGACACAAAAGTGGAGTATTATTTTTCCAACTTACCCAGCAAAACATACAAAAAACAAAATGGAGTATGGGTTCTTAAAAGTAGCTCTGTTTACGATTCTTATCTGAGAAAGGTTCAAACGATCAGCCCAGATTTTGGCACGAGTACCGTAGCTTACGATACGCCTGCCTTAAATAAAATAACAACTACCGATCCATTAGGAAGACAGACTATCCAAACGTTGGATGAATTCGGGCAATCTGTACAAACTCAAGACAGTGCGGGAGGGGTTACCACAGTACTCTATAATGGTTTTGGAGAAATAACAAAAACGATTGATCCTCGAGGACTTGTACATAAAATTGATACTGATGCTTATGGCCGACCCCTTACTGTCTATCATACATTAAATCAAAATAATGGATCCAATATCCCAGTAAGAGGGCAGACTAATTATAATAGCAATAACCCTGATGAAATTGACTCTATGCAAGTTTACGACCGATTAGGAACATTATTTAGAACCTATAGCTATGTGCTTGATAACGAAAATCGTCTGTCACAAACCTTACTGAACAATCAAATCCAAGAAACACTCACTTATGAGGAGTCTGGACATACTAATGGTAAAGGAAGGCTTACTAAAGCCGAAACTCCCGATGCGATTACGCAATATGATTTTGATAACATGGGCCGTATTACAAAAGAAACTACAACGGCTAAGACTATTAATAAAACCTGGGATATTCAATATGTTTACAACACCAATGGACAGTTAGTAAGCTTGCGGTATCCTGATGGAAAGTTGGTTGAGTATAGTTATGATACCAATCAGCGTCTAAGTTCCATTAAGTACAATAATCAAACGGTCTTAACGTATTCTTACAATCCAAACGGAACAATAAATCGACTTACGTATGGAAACGGTAAAGTCATTAATTATGAATACCAAAAAGAGATTTTATTAAGCAAAATTTCAGACAGCAATTTGCAATACAATCAAACCTATACCTTTGATCCTGTGGGTAAAATTACCCTAACCCAACATAATGATTATGTGACGTATGGAACCCCACTGACTCGTGGTTACACCTATACAATTAAGGATGAGCTTAAAACGGTTGATTTGAACGGCAGCCGTTACTATACACACGATTTTGACAAAAATAGCAATCTCATTCGTTTTGAAACACGAAATAACAGATCGTTTACAGGTACAAATTTAACTCAACCTAGTCAAAATATGCTCATCGACATCGATTCCGATCAGCTCCTCGAAAAGCGTCAGAAAGACGGTTCCAAAATTACTGTTTCTTACGATGCCGAAGGCAACATGGCCAGCAAAAAATATATCCTACCTGGTATCGATGGAAACCCACCGGTAATCTGGACTAACCGCCAATATCTATACAACTACCAAGGTCAGCTTCAAATAGTAAGCGAAAATGGACAGATTTTAGCCCAATATGGATACGATCATAAGCATCATCGTATTTACAGCAATACGGTTGATACCGCATTCCCAACAAAGTTTTATTACTGGGATTTAGCAGGCCGAATTATCGGTGAAGGCGTTTATGGGCAAAATGGAGCCGACTTTTCTGTAAGATATATTTACAATGGTAATCAAAAAATAGCCATGGAACGCCGTGATATGAACACTGGACAGGTAGAAATGCTCTACTTTATCAACAATGCTCAAGGAACTCCTGTAATGATTGTTGATCAAAATAACAATCCCATTAGTCGTATCAATATGGACGAATACGGGAATCCTGGCATTGCCTTTGGGCCAAGGTCTGAGGTTAACTTCACTGGTAAAAAAATGGATCTCAAAACGGATCTATATTACTTCAATCAGCGTTTTTACGATCCTGAACTAGGTCGGTTTCTTCAAGAAGATCCAGCAGGACAAACATTAAACCCTTACCTTTATTCCGGTAATAATCCCTTAATGTATGTAGACCCCAATGGAGAATGGTTCTTTACAGCATTATTCACCATGGTAGGTATGCCATGGCTTGGAGCTGCTCTTGATACAGCAGCTTGGGCTGGAACAGCAGCGGCAGGGCTTAATTTTGGTATACAGTACTGGAGTACCAGTGGAAATCTTAGCAAAATGAACTGGGGCGCTGTATGGAACAGTTTTGGAAGTGCGGCAATAGGCAGTTTAGTTGGGGGCCTTCCTTCTAATTTTGGAAAAATAGATTTTGGAAGTGGTTTTTGGAACGAACTTGGCTCTCGTGCTGTTCAAACTGGAGTTGGAAATGTTATTCAGGGAGTTGCTCAAGGTGATGGCCGTATTGGGGAAAGATTTTTGAGCGGTGCTCAGCAAGGCGGGGCAGACTTTTTGGCAGCTAGAACTATTGGAGGGGCTCAAATCAGCTTTGGAAAAGAATACAAAGAAACTTATGATAGTGTAAAAGCAATGGTTGAAAAAATGGGAAACGCCGAAGGTTACATCATTGCAAGAGATATCGGCGGTGTGGAGCATTGGCAGGTGATTTATAATTCAGGAGCAGAAGGTGTAAAGAATTTTGGATCATTAGGAGCCTATAAGGGCATAGATCATATAGCGCTTTCAGCCCTAGGCTTAGAAAAGGCGTGGTTTGGTCCTGATAATGATATCAGAGAATATGAAGATCAAAACAAAGTTAAGCATATACAAAAGTATAGGATTGTAAAAAAACTGAATGCTGTTAACAAAAGTGTGAGTGAAAGTGCAGCGAATCAAGGGTATAATTTACCTTTTAATAACTGTGTTCACATCGCAAATTTACAAAATTGAGGTGCTTTTATGAGAAAAATAGCAATTCTTTTGGTATTAATAAGTCTTTTTTTTGAACAAAAACTACTACATTCTACAGGGCTTATTAAGTTAGATCAGTATATATATTTTTCAATTTTTAGCTCGGAGATTTCAAGGTATGATTTTAAAAAAAGACAGGAAGATCATAACGTTCTTAGGCGAAAGCCCAAAACTTTTACAGACGAAATTTCTAAGATAAGAGAAGGATTTTTGGTAAGTGAAACTACACAAGTTGATTCTTCTAACAATAAAATAAATTATTATAGTGCAGTAATTTATTACGATAGAGACCTTAAAAAGGTCAATGCTTTCTCTTCTTATTTTTTGGGAAAAGGAGGGACTTCATACGATGGAACAAAAACATTCGAAGATGACGAATGGTGGGTAGTTGGACAGCAACAAAAAAAAATAAAATTTAAAGATTTTTATTCAGATGCTGTTTTTCTGAGGGATAGTCGTCATATTCTCTTTAACAATGATAAAAAAGAGACATGGCTATACGATACAGAAACTCAAACACAAAAGCTTATAGCATCAGGAATATCTCCAACAATTGGTGAACCAGCATACAACCATCCGTGGATAGTTTGCTCGGATGGAATGAGTATCTATATTTTTGATTATGAAAAAATTCAGTTAAAGCTTGTTAAAACATTTGAAGATCCAGGGCCATGGTTTAGAGCTAAGCGAGGAGAAAAATATTCTTTTTTAATTCATTCCAGTGGGTTTAAGTGGTTAGAAGATGACAGCGGGTTTATCTTTAACAAAGCCATGCACCCCCATATTTTAGATCCGTTTAGTTATTTAAATCCTTATCTTATGGACTATGGCGTACGAACTTTTTATTTTGATCTTGAAGAAAACAAAGAATACGATTTAGGTGTCTCGCTTAGAGATGGAATTTTGCTAAAAAAACCTACTCCTGAAGAAAAAAAACAACCGTTATAAAGGATATATCATGAAAAAATATTGTATTATTTTTGGTCTACTTATGGTGTTTGTTCAGTATGCTTATGCGGACGAGGTGGAAAACGTTATTGATAAAGCTAAGAACTATCAGTCGCAACTTTCTGTCAAGTACGATGTGACCGAAATTGTTCAGGATGATCTTGCAAATAAGACAACCACAAATAACTATTCTGTCCTTAAAAAAGGAGTTAGAGAGCTTATTAAGGAAAAATCAGGAAACATCATTCTTAAAGAAGAAAAAAAACAGAAACAATTGATTAATAATAGCATTGTAGAGGCTCCAAGCATGCCACCAATTTTAGATTTACTATTGGCCTATTATAAAAATGGAGTTTCCAATACAACTGTAACCTCTAAAGATAATACGATTATTGTTAAAGGTAAAAAAGATGACATTTCCTTTAAGGCTGTATTTTCTCAAAATCCAGTCCTTCTACTTGAATTTGAATCTAAAAACAAGGGCGGAGATAAATCTGCATCTTGGAAATTTAATTATGATTTCCGATCAAATACACCTATTCTTTTAGAAACCACACAATCCTCTCGTTTAAAGGAAAACGAAAAATTTGTTTCAAATTATACAAAGACCTTGCGTTACCAAAACTATAAGCAAGATGAAAAAATTATTGATAGTTTATTTAGTGAGGAAACTCTCAAATCAAAGCAATTTCCCAAACTGAAAGATGACTCACTTCAATAGAAAGGTTCATTTTTTGTAGAAATTTATTGGACAAATAAGAAACAAACCCAAAAAAAGATTTAAAAGGAGTAATTTATGAATACGAAATTTACAAAAAAACAACCTCTTCAAAAAACGGTGTTTGCGTTAGGTTTAGGGCTGACTCTGATTAGTTTATCAGGCTGTTCTGCGGCCAACTCGGTTGCTGGGACAGGTGGAAATCCAGCATCAACATCAGCCTATGCGACCCCCGCTGAAAAAGCGGCATTAACCACATTGGTGAGCCAACCTGGATTCATTGGAAGCTCAGGATCTGGGAGTAGTAGTTCGGCACAATCCAGTTCTTTAACCACTTTTTCAACGGGAAATAAAGCCAGCATACAAGCAGTGTCCACTACAAAAACAAGTATTGACTATGATGGTGTGAGTTACCCCATAAGTGACTATAAGGTCATTATTAACGGTAAGCAGTATTATGCTAATTCTTATGAATCTGCAACCGATTCATCAGTATACCTCACAGAAGTGTATACTTTTGATTATCTAAACACCAAAAACCTCCCCAAAGAGATCGCTAACCTACAAGCATATAACTGCGCGTCCTACAAAACTCGTTTTTCATCGATTATGGCTAACGACCTGTATTACAGCTACAATCCGACAACAAATTTAACAATCCCATTGCAAAAAAATATGGAAGGGACGGTGACCTACAAAGCCGTCGATGCAACATTTACATTTTCGAATGGAACACTTACAAAAGTATTGCCCAATGAAAAATCAAGTGTCTACACCCTACGATATAATTGGCCATTTATTATTACCGTGAATGGGGTGTCTTTCGCTGGGGTGCTGAAAGGAGATTTTCAATCCAATGCGATGAATGGTGCTGAAATTACATCAGAACTGACCACAGTAGATGGAAGCCGAAAAGTAGGTCGACTATCTGTCATCAATACCCCCTCCTCGCCATTAAAGGTGTCTATCTACAATGCCAAGGGTGAGTTAGAGAACTTGGTTTCAACCCAATAATTTTCGCCATGACCAAATCTACGGAACTTTGAACTCATTATGTTTCTTAGCTCCATATCCCATTTTTTCTAAAACTTTCTAAAACGCCACACTTAATCGTACGTAATCTAGATCAAACAAACAACAATCAACTCAAATCAAGGTGAGTCTAAAATTACCCCTCTTGCCTAAAAAATGCTAAACTCTTAATCAGCGGGTCGCAAGTTCGATCCTTGCACAGCGCACCAGGAAATATTCATTTAACCCATACATTCTTTCCTGAAGTAGGCTTAACCACCCATTTAAGCGTATCTAGACTATAGCTTATTGACACAATTAGAATAATGTCTGACAATAAAAATATGGTTAACCACCGTCCATGGACACCCAACCAAGCGGATTATCAAGCAATTTTCCAAGATCAAAATCCCTGGAGACTTTTTACGTTCGATCTAAAAAAAGATCTGGATGCGCTTGCGCCTACTACCGAACGCAGCATCGTACCCTTTCTTGCGAAGCAAATTCAAGACAAAAGTCTGAAACGATTTCAGCTTCTCTTTGGGCCTCGCCGAGTTGGAAAAACAACAGCCATGCTTCAAACTGTGCGGCAACTTCTTCGAGAAGGAATACCTCCGCAACGATTACTATGGCTAAGGCTTGATCACCCCTTGCTAATGACCATTCCACTTGGCAACTTGATTGAATTGGTTTTGCCAAATATTCGAACCACAAAAGATATTCACTATCTTTTTTTGGATGAAATCACGTATGCGGCTAACTGGGATAGTTGGCTTAAAACATTTTACGATGACCATTGGCCTATCCAGATTATTGGAACATCCAGCGCAACGTCAGCATTGCGAGACAAAAGACATGAAAGCGGAATTGGCCGATGGACAGAGCAATTCATGATGCCCTACCTGTTTGGAGAATATCTTGAACTCATCAACAAACCTCGGCAACTGGAGTCAAAGGGATCTCTGTACGCTACAATTTCAGGATTAGATCCTGCATTAGGAGAGGCCGAAGATAATCCTGACTTACAAAACTACCTATTAATGGGGGGATTTCCAGAACTGATTCTACTAAATCAAGAGTCTTCGGATCGTATGCAAAATTTGTCGAGGTCTCAAAGGATACTGCAAGCCGATGCATTAGAAAGAGCTATTTATAAAGATATTCCTCAAGTTTACGGAGTCGATAACCCTCTGAAACTAGAACAATTAACGTATACATTGGCAGGGCAAATTGGTGGAATTTTATCATCAAAAAATCTTTCGGATAATTTGCAGATCAGCATGCTGACTATCGATCGATATATGATGTTTCTTTCTCAAGCATTTATTATTTTTACACTATCTGCGTATTCCGGCAGTGAAACAAGTATTCAAAAACGTGGCCGAAAACTATATTTTTGGGAGGGTGCGATTCGAAATGCAGCCCTTCAACGAGGACGAACCCCACTAAGCAATCCTGATGAATTTGGAATTTTAATTGAGAATTCAGCAGCAAGTCACCTTAAGGCCTTAGGTGATTTGACCAACATTCGTGTACATTATTTTCGAGATGGAAAAGATGAGGTTGACCTCATTTTTGATGATCCACAGGAACCTATGGCATTTGAAATTTCAACCACTATAAACCATCATCGAAAAGGATTGAAAGCATTAATAAAAAGAGCCCCAAAATTCAAAGGGCGATCTTATCTAGTCACTTATGCAGGGAGAGCGCTCATTTCTGCGGAGTCTACTCCCGATGGCATTGGAATAATCCCCTATGATTTGTATGTGTTGGCCATTAACTCTGAAGTAGAGCGGTTGAGGAAAATTTAATCAGCGGGTCGCAAGTTCGATCCTTGCACAGCGCACCAGATAATGACACAACAAATAAGACACCCGCTAGCTACTTTATCCAGCTACATGTCACATTTTAGCTCCATACTCCAAAGCCTACGTGTCGTTACTTTCTACAAACGATTTTAAGCTTTCTAACCGCGTATCCCATTGACGTTCAAGAGTGGCGATAAAGGCTTTAGCCTGTAGCAAAGAATCTCGGTTGAGAGAGACTTCCGTTGAACGTCCTTCGGTTTTAAGAAAAACTAATCCTACATCCACTAAAATCTGTAAATGTTTGCGGGCACCCTGTCTGGTTACCCCTATTTTTTGGGAGACACTGTTAATCGTATGCCGCGTATCATCCGATAGCCGACGGATCATTTCAAGACGAACAGGGTCTCCCAATGCTTTAAAGGTTTCAGAAATCATCATGTTATTTTTTAAAATAGGCGTCCAGGCGACCGATCATAAACGTCCAGCCACCGTCATTTTGTGTATATTTTTTCTCTGCGACGTCGGAAGGCAATTTAGCAAATCCAGACTCTGTAAGAATGAGTTTACAGGATTGGCCCACTTCTTCAATCTTAAATTCAACCAAGGTATGAGGCACCGTTCGCACATCTCCTAGAAAATCGCTTCCGCCTGGGATCCATCTATAAGCAAAATATGAGTAAGGCTGCATTGCTTCGATAAAGACCTGAGCTTTCCCGTGTCCCTCAAAAACAAATAATGGACGTTCCCCTTCAGATAAAATGCCTTCGATTCTATCTGGAAACCATTGGGTAAGTTGATTTGGACTGGTAATGGCCACATATACCCGCTCTTTAGAAGCGTTTATCATAATCTCGCGCTGGATTTGGTCTTTCATAACAATTCTCCTTAAAAAATACTGTATTAAGTCTGGTTATTTATCCATGGTCCGAATCAATATGCAACCATATTGTTGCATATTGATTAAAATTCAATCCATTCTCCTCGAAGCAAACGTCGCTTTACCTTGTATTTTATGCTACATTTACCTTATGACAACCATAAATCCCTGGATCAATTTCAACGGTAATGCTGAAGAAGCGTTTACCTTTTATAAATCAGTCTTTGGCGGCGATTTTTCAAAGATTGTACGCTTCAAGGATCTCGAAAATCCTGGATTCCCTATCTCAGAAAAAGATGAACAGAAGATCATGTATATTGCTCTGGCTATTGGAAAAGGCAGTGAATTAATCGGAAATGACATCCCAGAGTTTATGGGACAGGTCAATGAAAATGAAAACAGAAGTAAAATTTCAGTAGGTGCTGAAAGCAAAGAAGAGGCAGACAGACTGTTTAATGGACTTTCTGCAGGAGGCAATGTGGAAGTGTCTATGAGCCATAGTCCGTGGGGCAGCTACTTTGGGATGTTTAGAGATAAATATGGGATAGAGTGGGTTGTAGAGTTTTCAGCTGCTTAACTCTATGTCAAAAGCCCTATGTTGGATTCGCCGAGATATCCGCCTGCACGATCATGCAGCACTAAGCGCCTGCACCCAAAACCACTCTGAAAGTTATATCGTCTTTATTTTTGATCCCGAAATTCTCGAGCCGATCAAAAAAAAATCCACAGCCGACAAGCGTCTACAATTTATTGCCGAATCCCTGTTTGAATGTGGCCATTTTCCCATCATTCGATATGGAAATCCTGTTGATGTCATTCCACAACTTATTAAAGAACTGCAAATCAATGCCCTTTATTTTAATAGAGATTACAGCCCTTACGCACAAAAACGGGATAAAACAGTAACAGAAATCGCCAAAACCTTGGGATGTAACGTCAACACCTTTAAAGATCATGTGATTTGGGAACCAGAAGAAATTCTCAATCAATCCAAACCTCCCTTTAAAATTTTTACACCGTATTCAAAAGCCTGGAAAACAGCCTTAATTCCATTTTTACCTCTTCAGGAGTATCCAGTAAAAACACAGCATATTGTTCCTCATCAAAATGCCTTTAAATCCGTTAAGGATATTTTGGATTTTGCAGGATTTGAACACACGCCACTATTATGGCCAGGAGGTACAAAAGCAGCTCACAAACACCTGGAAGACTTTAAACATAAACTGGGTGAGTATGAAACTGCCAGAGATTATCCGTCTGTAGAAGGAACCTCTCATTTATCCGTATATATTCGGCACGGCTGCATCTCCATCAGAGAGCTTGTAAATGCCGCTACAGAAACCCAGAATTCAGGTTCAGAAAAATGGCTTACAGAGCTGGTCTGGCGAGAATTTTATCAAATGGTTTTTCATTTTTATCCAGACGTAAATTCCCAACCTTTTCAGGAAAAATTTCGCTCACTCACCTTCACCACAAACGAAGACTATCTGGCCGCCTTTAAAAATGGCCTAACAGGATTTCCCATCATCGATGCTGCCATGCGCTGCCTGAACCAGACTGGATGGATGCACAATCGTTTACGTATGGTAACCGCCTCATTTTTAACCAAGATCCTGTTATGCGACTGGAAACGCGGCGAACGTTATTTTTCATGGAAACTTCTCGATTATGAACTTCAATCCAATAACGGTGGCTGGCAATGGGCCGCAGGAATCGGCTGCGATGCGGCTCCGTATTTTCGGATTTTCAATCCCATCACCCAATCTCAAACTTATGATCCAAACGGAGAGTTTATTCGTGAATTTTGTCCGGAACTAAAGTCACTCTCAAACAAAGACATCCATTTTCCAATGGCAGCAAAACAACTACCTTTATCCTTTCAACTGGGAAAAGATTATCCTTTTCCGATTGTTGATTATGCCTCGCAACGGAAAAAGTGTTTGGAGTTTTTCAAAACATGAAAAAACTGGCAATCCTAATACTTTTTTCCATAATTCCTTTTCATTTTTCTTTCGCAAACCCCAATGCCTTCCTCCTAAAAACCACTAACAAAACACTCATATCCGAAGGCGACTGTAAAACAAGACATTCCCCATGCTCTACCTTCAAAATAGCCCTAAGTGTTATTGGATTTAACGAAGATATTCTTCAGGACGAACACCATCCTGTCTGGGATTTTAAAGCTGGATATACCGATTTTCTACCGGTCTGGAAACAATCTCAAACTCCGGAAACGTGGATAAAAAACAGTTGTGTGTGGTACTCGCAGGTGCTGACTCAAAAACTTGGGGAAAAACGGTTTCAGCAATATGTGGATGAATTTAATTATGGAAATAAGGATGTTTCTGGTGATCCAGGACAGAAAAACGGGTTAACAAAAGCCTGGCTTTCAAGCAGTTTAAAAATTTCTGTGGATGAACAGGTTTCTTTTATACAAAAACTGGCTGATTTTAAACTTCCTGTCAGCAAAAAATCACAGGAATTATCCAAAAAGCTTCTTTATATAGAAACGTTGCCTTCAGGTTGGAAATTGTATGGAAAAACAGGAACAGGAACACCTTTAAAGTCAGATGGATCAAAAGATACACAGCTTCAATTGGGATGGTTTGTGGGATGGCTGGAAAAAGACTCTCAAAAAGTATATGTAGCCTGTTATCTTGAATCTTCATCTCAGACCAATGTGTTTGGAGGACAACAGGCCAAACAAAAAACAAAAGAAAAACTGGAAGAATTTTTCAAAAACAAGTTTAAAAATGGATAGAATTGCGACAATAACATAAATCTAATAATAGGATGATGGAAAGTATGCTATAGTCCATAACCACTATGGATGATTTATTTTTACTTCAGCATTATTGTTCTGTTGGTGAGGCCATTGCCAAGCTTTTTGATCCATTAATTGAAGTAGCTATTATGGATCACCGTTCGGATAAACCCTATGTTATGGCGATCTACAATAACATCTTAACCGGGAGAATTCCTGGAGACCCCATCTCCGATTTAGGAAAATTGCGTCAGGAAGGCTTTGTTCCCGATAAAACAGATCCTTATAGAAATACGGGCATTAATGGCCAAATTCTGAAATCAGTGTCTTTAGGGATAAGAAATCAGGCAAATAAACTTATTGGGGTTATCGGATTTCACTTTAATATGGATACGTTTCGTCAGATGGGCAGTGTTATCAGCACACTTATGAATTTTGGATCAAACCCATTTGTAACAGGTGGCGAAACATGGGCACCTAAAACAGGGGTTCCCAACGAAGAAATTTTGCAATTTATTGATCATTGCATCCTGAAACGGGATTTAGACGGTAAAAAAATAAAAGCAAAAGATAAACAGTGGATTATTAAAGAAGTCAAAAAAGCAGGATTTTTTAATAGACGAGGTTCAATTGTATCCGTTGCAGAAAAACTACAAACAACCCGTCAGATGGTGTACAGATACCTCAAAAATATCTCTGAAAGTTAACTGTCCTGCAAACAAAAAAAACAATAGGTTTCTTTTGTATACATCGATGAACATTTCTCACACAATTTAAATCCATTTTCTTTTTTCATTTTATTTTCATGTTCAATCAATGATTTCAAATCCATTTTTTCAGGTTTTTTAACAGAGGGTTCAGCTGCTTTTTTACCAGCTTTTTCAAAACTGATTTTTAGTTGAAACACAGCTTTTTTATGACCTAATTCGGCTGTAATTTTTTCATTCATTTTTTTGATTAAATCGGTTTTATAAAAATCAATTTCATTTATCCACATCGGATTATCGGAAACAATGGTTAACACGCCTTTTTTATACGAAGAAAATCGAAGATGTTTCGCAAGTTTTCCAAATACATCTTCCCAGGAGGATTGAATAACAGCTACAACAAGATGGGTTTTAGATAACTCGGATAATAGAGTTTGCTTTTTAAAAATCTGTCCTAATCTATCCACGAGTCAGCACTCCGTTTTCAATGTTAAAACACATAAAGTCCTTAAAAATATGTTTATCTGATTCTAAAATCGTACTGTAAAATACCTGACCTTTATCCAAAATTCTGGATAAAACCAGGGTTTTTAAGCTGTCATCCACTTCTGAAAACGAATCATCAAGCAATAAAATTGGAAAAAGTCCTGTTAGACGACTTATACAGTTAAATTGCGCTATTTTGAGTATAAACGCTACAGACTTATTCACACCTCTCGAGTAAAACTGAAAGAGGTTTTTATCATCCGCAATTAAACTGTAATCATCACGGTGTGCCCCATAAAGGCAATATCCGGCATAAATCTCTTTTTCGATATTTTCACCCAGTTTTTTTAGAAGTGTGTCCTGATACTTATCAACAGACTCTGCTCCTGAAAACTGATAGTTTACGTGAAGTTTTTTTGGGATTTTAGAGTTAAAATTATCCATAATTCGGCTGTATTCGTCTTGTAAAACAATTAATCCCTTTAATCTAAAATTGACTAATTTAGAGGATAAATCTGCCAATGTTACATTCCAGAATTCAACAAGACTTTTATCAGGATTTTCTTTTAAGAGTTTATTTTTCTGTTTAACCGCTTTTTCAAATTTTATAAAAAGTGAGGAGTATTCAGGAAAAAAAGCCGAGCAAAACTCATCAATCTGATGGCGTCTTTCAGCAGGAGATTCCCTAAATGTATGCACAACATCCGATGAAAAAAACACAACAGGGAACCGTTTTTTTAACCCCACATACGATTTAAATGGCTTTTGATCATAAAACCCCGAAACTCCCGCATCGGTTACCTTCACAAAAATCTTCTCGGTTTTTATCCCATCATCCACCAAAGTACCTACAACACTTTCGGTTCCTGAAAACGGAATAAAACAGTTAAAATCCTTTTCCAAAGGAGATTTACCTGAAAAAACAACAGACACTGCTTCTAAAAAATTGGTTTTTCCCTGGTTATTCTGACCCAGGATCAGTACATTTTTGCCCTCTTCCAACTCGATTACGGTTTCAGAGAGATTCCTGAACTGTTTTATCCAAAGTTTTTTGATCACATGCCTAGTGCGTCGGTTCTTCTACGGAATGACTTTCCTCAAACTGATGTTCATCCTGTGCTTGTGGTGCAACCGGAGCTTCATGGAAATCGTTTGTACGGATTGGCATCACCACATAAAGGTAATCACCACCTGATACTGGCTCAAGCAGACAAGGGCTTAATCCGTCATTAAAACTCATTTTTACATCATCAGAGTCCATATTCCTTAAAGCATCCAATAAAAGCTTCACATTAAAAGAAACACGGGCTTCACCGGTACCAGCAAGACGAGATAACTTCATAGATTCAAAGAAATCGCCCATAGCCGATGCATTTGATCGAATTGAAACCTGATCATCCGTCAAATTCATGCGAACCACATTATTTGAAAATGTTGCAATAATATTGGCACGTTCACAGGCATCCAAAAGAGCGCGTCTTGAAATATAAAACGCATTTTGAGGGGCTTGTGGAAGTACCTGTTTAAAATCAGGAAACTTACCTTCCAATACTCTGGAAATCATAATAAATTTATCCCAAACAAAGGCAACCTGACGCATGGATATAATCATCTGAACAGACTGTTCGTTATCCATCACCCCTATAATTTTATTCAGTTCATTCAAGGCTTTAAACGGAATAATAGACTCAAAATCCTTCAAACCTTCCATAGGCATTTTTTTCAACGCCAGTCTGTAACCGTCTGTTGAAACACCGTGCAGTACAGATTCAACACCTTTAAACAAAATTCCATTCAAAAACTGCTTGGTTTCGTCTGTAGACACTGAAAAAAGAGTACGTGAAAAAATCTCTTTAAGTTCAGCAATCTTAAAAGAAAAAGTTTCACCCTGAGTGATTTCAGGAAAAACAGGATATTCAGATACAGGCATACACAGTAAATCAAAATCAACGTTTTCGCCCATGATTTTCATTTTGTTCTGGCTATCCACCGTAATCGTTAAAAACTGATCGGAGAATTTAGATAAAATACTGCTTAATGTTTTAGACTTAACCAAAACCGATCCTGTCACTTCAACATTTTGAACCGGAATTTTATATTCAATCCCAATTTCCGTATTGTTTCCACGAAGTGTTAGCTCCTGGTTATCTACCGATAAATAAATATTTTCCAAAATAGGAATGGACGTTCGTGTTGGAACAGACTTTTCTACAATATTTACGGCTTTTTGCAATAATGTATTTTGACATCCAAATTTCATAAACAATCCTCCACATTCCTTTTATTATTAGAAAATACTAGTTCTCTTTTATATATATAATATCTAGTCGTAGTAATAGCTGTGTATATGTGTATAACAGCTAAAAAATCTTAATAAATCAATCCTTTTTTATATTTTTTAATGTGAATAACTTTAGAGTGTTTGTGTATAACATTTTAGTTATCCCCGGTGGCCAACATCTTATAAGATACTTGTCCACACACTTATCAACATCATCCTTTCTTAATAAAAGAGCTTAATCATCGTTACGAATATTAGAGATAAGAACCGTAACAATACTCTTGGTATCGGGATCTGTTTGAAGCATGCTTTTAATTTTATCACAGGCATGCATAACCGTTGAATGATCTCTGTTTCCAAAATTTTCACCAATTTTAGGCAGAGACACGTTTGTTAATTCCCTTGCCAGGTACATGGCGATCTGTCTGGCAAAAGCAATATCCTTACTTCTGTCTTTAGAACAAAGCTCACTGTTTGATATATTGAAATAATCACATACTTTACGCTTTATATGATTAATAGAGAGAGGTTTTTCCTGTTTAATACCAACCATGTCGCGAATGACATTACTTGCAATCGATAGGGTGACTTCTGTACTTAATAAAGAGGCGTAGGCTACAATACGGGTTAAAGCCCCTTCCATTTCACGGACGTTGGAAGGAATTTGGGTGGCAATGTAATGCAAAATATCATCGGATACTGCAAAATTATTCAGTTCAATTTTCTTCCTTAGAATTGCAATACGGGTTTCAAGTTCCGGGGGTTGAATATCGGCAATTAATCCCCATTCAAATCGTGTTCTTAGCCGAACTTCAAGTGTAGGAATTTCTTTTGGTGGCCTGTCTGACGTTAAAATAATCTGTTTATTATTACTGTGAAGATCATTAAAAGTATGGAAAAACTCTTCCTGAGTCTGCTCTTTTCCTGCTAAAAATTGAATATCATCCACTAGCAGAACATCCAATGTTCTGTATTTGGCACGAAACGCTTCCACTTTTTTGTCTTTAATGGCGTTAATCAGTTCGTTTGTAAATTTTTCAGAAGAAATTAGATCTATTTTGGATTTTGGATTTTTTCTCTTGATTTCCAATCCAATGGCATGAAGCAAGTGGGTTTTACCCAATCCAACAGATCCATAAATAAATAGTGGATTATAGGCTTTTGCCGGTGCCTTCGAAACAGCCTCAGACGCAGCATGAGCAAACCGGTTGTTATGCCCGACAACGAAGTTATCAAAGGTATATTTTTCGTTAAAATTGTTTTTGGAACCGGATTCTTCTTTTTTCTGTGTTGAAAAACTTAAAATATCCAATTGAGGATCTTTTTTATCTTCAAAGAAAATCTCGTAATGAAATAAAATATCCCGAAATTCTGTGGTTGAAAAATATGATTTTAAGATCGGTTCACATTTTTCTTTAATCCATTCTCTGGAAAAAGCGTTAGGAACCTGTATAGTTAAAATATTGTTTTCAAATTGTTTGGGTGATGTGGATGAAAGAAAGGTTTGAAAACCAGGTTCGGACAGATTTTCTTTTAAACAGGTATTTATTGAACTCCAAATGGTATTTATCACCGGTTTTCCTTGATTTATTCACAAGTTATCCACATAGGCTGTGTAAAACGCTGGATAACTTATTTTGAACTTAAAAATGCCCTTTTTTTATACTTTGACTTATAAAATTAACAAAAAATAACGAATTAATAAACAAGTTATCCACAGATATTGAACGGGTATGATTTTTCTATGAATGTCAGCGAGTAAAATTGTCAAAGGGGAGAGAAGAATACCATTTGTCTACTGATTTAGCAATCTACTGAGGAGACTGGAGAGGTGAAGATACAGCCTCAATCGAGTCAGAATTTGCTGCTCACGTATGGATATAAGTTGATCTTTTACCAGGTCCAGTGTTTTTTTGTTCCTTAACAGCTTGATAAGGTAATCCTGGGTTTTAGATCGTGTAATACGTTGAAGAATGGGCATGTCAGGTGTTGTAAACAACTTTAAATAGATATCAGCTTTTTTGATCAGGAATTGTACATCCGAGGAGGGTGTTTGAAAAAGAGATGAGACATTTACTCTATGGCCATCCGATTGTTTAACATAAAGATCTTCCGGTAAAAACTGATGAAGAAAGATAAAAAAGGCGTTTAATTCATTTGCCGGTAAGGCTGTAATCAATAAAAAATAAATATCCAGATTCAAAAACTGGTCTTTTACATCAATATCATCGATATTTTTTAATAGAATCAATTCAATAGAGTTATTACATAACGACAACTGCTGGCTGTATCGGGTAAGCGTCATAATTAATTCATAAAACACAGACAGGGAAAACGACGTATGAATGACCCGATTCCAGATTTTTTTCTGAAAATACTTGTAAAACCTTAAAAACTGAGGCGAATTTTCACCAAAGTTAAATTCATCTTTAGAGCCTGTACTCCAATAAATCTGAATAGAGGGGTAGGTGTAGGCGATGTTTTTAATTCCGGGAATCAGCACGCCTTCATGCATGGATAGGGCCGCAATGCAGATAACCTGAAATAAACAGAGATAATGTTCGTTAGGGTTTTCTATATCCGATTCTGATAACACACTGTCAGCATCAAGATCTTTATCCAAATGGGATAAAACATCCGAAATAACAGACAGAATTTTTACAGAAACAGGAACAGAAATAGATCGGGAATGTTGAATTAAATCAAGTGAGAAACCCAATTTTTTATTCTTTCTATTCCTTTAGTAATATCGTCCATGGATGTGGCATAAGATAAACGGATGTAGCCTTCTGCACCGAATCCTGAACCAGGAACACAAGCGACCAGGGCTTCATTTAACAGATACTCACAAAACTGTGCAGAGTTTTCGATTTTCCCTGATTTTGAAGATTTTCCAAAACAGGCTGATACGTTTGGAAACGTATAAAATGCTCCATGTGGATTTAAACACGTGATGCCTGGAATAGCATTTAATGCATCTACCATCACATTTTTGCGTTTTTCGAATTCTATTCTCATGGCGGTTACAGCATCTTCGTTATGGGTTAAGGCTTCCAGACTGGCCCATTGTGACGGTGTCGTGGGGTTGGATGTGGCATGGCTTTGCAACATTCCCATGACCTGGGCAATTTCTGCAGGAGCGGCACTGTATCCAATTCTCCAACCTGTCATGGAGTAGGCTTTTGAAACCCCGTTAATAACAATCGTTCTTTTGTAGATTTCAGGAGAGATGGACGCAATACTGATATGCTGATGCGTACCGTAAATCAGCTTTTCATAAATTTCATCGGAGATTACAAAAATATTGTTTTCTACAAAGATCTCCGCTAGTGCTTCTAATTCCGCACGGGAGTACACAGATCCTGTAGGATTTGACGGAGACCCTAATACAAACAGTTTTGTTCGAGGCGTAATAACCTGTTTCAGCTGCTCTGGTGTGATTTTAAACTCTGTACTTTCGTCAGTGTGAATAAACACTGGTTTTCCCCCACAAAGCTGAACCTGATCCGGGTAGCTGACCCAATATGGGCTTGGGATAATTACTTCGTCACCATCATCAACAAGAGCCATCATCACGTTAAAAATCGAGTGTTTTGCGCCGCAGGAAATAATAATCTGGTTCGGAGCGTAAGTGAGGTTGTTATCTCTTTTAAGTTTCTCGCAAACGGCCTGTTTTAACTCCGCAATGCCTGAGGCTGCCGTATATTTTGTTTTGCCTTTTTGGATGGCTGTAATACCGGCCTGTTTAATATAATCAGGGGTATCAAAATCAGGTTCGCCAGCCCCAAAGCTGAGTACATCCTGGCCTTCTTTTTTCAGGCGTTGAGCCGTTGCTGTAATAGCCATTGTAATACTATCTGATACATTGGATGCACGTTTTGCTAACATAACTTTCTCCTTTAACATAACTCAAACTCCTTTTTTACGATTGTTGGCTTTCAGAATATGGACTTCTTGAAATAAAAATCAGACCGATAATAATCAATACGATGGACATATATCTAAATATACTCACATCTTCCTTAAGAAAAAAATGAGAGCCCACCACAATCGTAATGTAATTGATACTTAAAAACGGGTACAAAAACGACAGTTCAAATTTTGACATGGCGATCACCCATAAGAACCCGCCAACTAAAATACAGCCAAGCCCGATAAGCACGCCCGGATCGGCAACCATGGACAGAATATGAGACATATTTCCTGTATTAAATGTAGATGTGGATAACTGATTGATGTTGTGTTTTAAAAAAAATTCCCCGATGGTAGTCAGGAAAACAGGAAGAAAAATAAAGGTAAGCATTTTTTTAAACATGATTTAACCTAAAAAGAGGGTAATAGCACCCAGGACAATAAAGATGATTCCAATAATTTTGTTTTTATCCAGGGTTTCCTTAAATAAAAAAGAGCCGGTGAGGATAATGGAGACATAACTGATACTTAAAAATGGATAGGCGTAGCTTAAATCAAAATCTTCGAGGCTTAATCCCCACATAATCATGTTGGCGACTCCAAAAAAAAGGCCAAGCCACAAATACGGACTGCGTAGCATTTTGAAGGTATTATGGCCTAAATCTGAAATGGAATTGAAATCAAGCCGGTGTACGGTAGCTTTAAAAGAAATGTCTCCGAAGGTACGGATAATAATAACAAGAATTAATTTCAGGTAGATCATAAGTGCTAGACAATCATACCCAATATTTATTCTTTGGCAAAGCCTTGCTACAGTATAGATATGTTAAACATAGCACTTGGTTCTGATCATGGCGGTTTTGAGCTTAAAGACGCGATAAAGCAGTTTTTGACTGTGTCTTATCCAGATGCCCATATCCTGGATTTTGGCACTCATGATGCGGCGTCTGTTCATTATCCTGACTTTGCCAGAAAAGTCTGCAAAAGTATTTTATCGTCCGAAGCAAACGTGGGTATTTTGGTTTGCGGAACCGGTATCGGTATCAGCATGATGGCGAATCGGTTTAAGGGAATTCGGGCGGCTTTGGTTTACGATTTATTTACTGCAGAAATGGCCAAGGTACATAACAATGCCAATGTTTTATGCCTGGGTGGGCGAACTACATCGGTAGAAACCGCAAAAAAAATCATTGCAAAATGGCTGGATTCCGAGTTTGAAGGCGGCAGACATGCCAGCCGTATCCAAATGTTGGATGATGGACCATTTGCCTAATTGAAAAAAAAATTTTATAGTGTGGGTACACTTTTTGTCGGGGTGTAGCGCAGCCCGGTTAGCGCACCTGTTTTGGGAACAGGGGGCCGTAGGTTCAAATCCTATCACCCCGACCATTTATTTTCTCTCCGTTAATTTGTTGGTAAGTACAATGTAACGGTAGTTCCTTTTTTTTCCGTTGACTGTATTTCCACAATTCCTCCATGCCCGTCTATTGTTTTTAATACAATCGATAAACCCAATCCTTTTCCCTCATACTTGGTGCTGTAAAATGGTTCGAAAATGTGATTCAGCGTTTCTTTACTCATGCCAACACCTGTATCTTTAATCACAATTTTTATGCCGTTTAATCGATTTCCTATTTTGTTTTTGAAATAACTTTGAGAGATATCCAGATTTATTTTCCCCCCCGATTCCGGCAGTGATTGGATACTGTTTAAAATAAGATGATGAAAGGTCTGATGCACTCTAATTTCATCGCCTGAAAACTCTGGTACGTTTGAAAATTGCTTTGAAACCTCAATATTTTTTTTGCTGATTTTTTCCTGAAGCAGACTCAATACATTTTCAATACAGGCTGTAATGTTAAAAGGGGTTTTATGTTTGGGAAGTGGAGTTCCGTACCTCAGCATTTCATCGGTAATTTGTAGAATTCTAAGGACATTTCGTTTAATCACTTCGGCAAATTTTAAAACAGCGTCTTTGTCTTCAGGTTTTTTTTCTATGATTTCAGAGCGTGACAACAGGCTGAACATCGGATTTCGGATTTCATGAGCTATCCCACGTGTTAACGACATATAGGAGGTGCTTAAGGCAACTTTTTCCGCATACTGTTTGGTCTCGAGGTACTCTTTTTTAATCCACTCCATAGGTTTTAACTTTTCCAGAACCAGCGCAATTTCAACTCCAATTACGTCTAAAAGTGCCGTATTTTCTTCTGGTGAGAACAACTGAATATCCTGCTGTAAAACAAGAATGGCCTGAATCACATCCTGACTGAAGCAGGGTAGAGCAACATAATCGTCTGACGGGGATAGCCGGTTTTTGATTTTAGTATCCGTATCCACCTCACACCACATTTTATTTTCAAGCATCGTACGTAGCACGGCATGGTTATGTGTTAATGTCAGCGTATGCGATAAATCTGAAAAATGATGGGGAGATTGTAGTCCCTTATGAAAAAAATCCTTTGGCAGTAAAAAATGAACCGTTTTGATGCCCAGTTCCTGATTAAAAAAATGTTCGGTTTGTTGAATTAATTCTTCAACGGAATGACACAGGCTTAATGTACGGGAAAATTTAGGATATAAAATCTCAAAATTATAATGTGCTTTTAAAAAATGCTTGGCTGATTTTGTTTTGATAAATCGTCTCACTTCGTGAAAAATCTGTGCAACAGCTATTCCGTATAGGACGCTGATGATAATCCAGGTGTTTGGAATCTGCATCCCGCTTTTTTGAGAGTAGGCCAGTAAAATCAGTAAATACCCAAGCAAAAATAGCATAACTGTAAAACACCAGGATAGCGTCAGATTGATATTGGGGAAAAGCTTGTCCCATTTTTTCTTTTTAAACTGGAGTAAAACCAGCCCTGAAAACGTCAGCAGCACCAAGATGATACTGATGTTAGTGAGCGTGAATAACATTGTCTGATACCACTCTTTCTGTCGGAATGTTCCGATAATCAATAATATCAGTAGCAATTTTTTTGAAAATAGGAGCTGCAACAGAGCCTCCGTAAATACTTTTTACCGGAGTATCCACAATCACCAGAATCAGAAACTGAGGCTTATAAGCCGGGAAAAATCCCAAAAACGAGGCAATATATTGTCCGGGCATATACCCAATCCCGTTTTTGCTGGGTTTTTGAGCGGTTCCGGTTTTTCCCGCTACCCAATATCCCGGAATTTTTGCAGAGGTTCCCGTTCCTTTATCTACGGTTCTGACCATCATATCGGTGACGTCTTTGGCTGTTTTTGTGCTGATAACACGCCCCCTGTCTACTTTCCCCACGCCTTTAATTGACATATTTTGATGGTACGTAATGTGATGAATCAGCCTTGGTTTTACCCAATAGCCGCCATTAGCCACCGTCCCTACGGATGAGGCCATTTGTATCGCTGTCACCGCAATGCCTTGTCCGAAGGAGATCATCCCGATATCTGCGCCGGACCATGTTTTTAAATCTCTTAACAATCCTCGTGATTCGCCAGGTAGTTCTATGCCGGTTTTTTTCCCGAATCCAAATTTTTCAATGTAGCTGAACAGCTTCTTTTCACCCAAACGTTTGGCTAAAAGCGTTGTCCCTACGTTTAGTGATTTTTCCAATATCTCTGATACCGTACGACTGTCGGTTTCCCCAGGTTCACGGCCGTGTGCTTCCCGAACTTTTCGTCCGCCGATTTCCAGTGTTTCCGGAACATAGATAATCTCTGTTGGTTTGGCCAGTTTTTCTTCCAATACGGCGGCCATAGTCACAATTTTAAACACCGATCCCGGTTCGTACACATCGCTGATCGCCTGATTTCTGCGCGCGTAAGCATCAGATTCCGTCCACAGGTTTGGGTTAAAGTCCGGGTAACTCGCCAGGGCCAGAATATCTCCGTTTTGAGGATCCAGAACAATGGCTACGCCTCCAATAGCTCCGTTTTCGGTAATGCCTTCTCTTAAAAACTTCTGGGTGGAATATTGAATTCGTTCATCGATGGTCGTCATAATATCGCCGCCGTCGTAAGGCTTATCCACGATTTTTTTGTATCCGCTGGCTACGCGGTAGCCTCTGGGATCTCCCTCAATCATGATTTTTCCTTCAGATCCTTTTAAAAATGGATCATACAGATACTCCAGCCCACTTAATCCCTGATTATCAATTCCAACAAATCCCAAAATATGTGCCGCTAATGTAAGATGCGGATAAATTCTCCGCTCTTCCTGTACAAAATCCATTGCTTCAATATTCAAGGCTTTTAATGCTTTATATTGTTCAGAGCTGATTTTCCGTTTAACCCAGACAAACGGAAATTTACTGTACACTTTTTTTGAAAGAGCTTCAGTGGTCATTTCCAAAATAGGTGCGCCTTCCCGGATAAATCGTTCCTTTTCCTTCATAGCATGTGGAAACATGAACATCGAATACGCCACTTTGGTTAACGCCAGCGGTTTTTGATTCCTGTCATAAATATTTCCCCGATGAGGATAAATGCTGATATACCGTACCAGCTGATTCTGTGATTTTTTTTGATAAAAATCCCGTTTAATAACCTGAAGATAAAACGCCCTTAAAAACAACGCGCAAAGCAGGCAGTAAAACCCCAAAACAAAAAGCCTGAACCGCGTATTACTGATTTGCATAATACAGTGTTTGAATGGTTTTTGGTGGCATCATATTGCGTTTTTTGGCTTCGGCTTCTGTTTGTTCCAAGGTGTTATTTCCTATCAAATTAAGCTCAAGTGTTTCATTTTCTTCCTGAAGAATATTTAGCTGCTTTGATTTCTTCCGAATGGCATCATTCAGCTTAATGGTTTTAATATTCACAACCAGCCCGCCTACAGCAAAGAGGATGATAATAAAATAAACCCACACATAAAATCTTTTTTTTTGTTGGATAAAATCCATAAGGGTTATGCTAGCATCTCCTCAAGTTTCTTGATAAGGCCTATTAAATCGGTTATTATGCTCACATGTTTTCACGTTTTACCGAAAAAGCTATTCAAGCCATTATGCTTGCACAGGAAGAAGCAAAGCGTTTTCACCACAGTTATGTTGGAACAGAGCACATTCTGTTAGGCATTATTGGCGAAGGCGATAATGTTGTTGTAAAAGTCATGCATGAGCTTAAATTTTCAACAGAACAATTAAAAGGTTCTATTGAAGAACGCCTGGAATACGGAACTCTGGTTTCCGATCCTGGAAATATCCCGTTTACACAGCAGGCCAAACAGGTTCTTGCCAATGCCTGGGATGAGGCTAGAAAGCTAGGTCATAACTACGTTAATGTGGAACATTTGTTTTTATCTATTTTTAGAGATCCCACAAACATTGCAGCCAGAGTTTTAAACGACCTCGGTGTCAATGTGACTAACTTTAAAGATGAACTTTTTAAAATGCTTGGAAATAAGTCTCCCCAATCGTCTTCAAAAGTTCAAAGTGCCGTACCTACACCTACTGTAGATTTATTCGGTAGAGACCTGACCTGGCTTGCTCACGAAGGCAATCTGGATCCTGTTATTGGCCGTGAAAAAGAAATCGAACGTATTATCCAGATTATTTGCCGCCGTACAAAAAACAATCCTGTTCTAACCGGGGAGCCTGGTGTTGGTAAAACAGCCATCATCGAAGGTCTTTCCCAAAAAATCGTACACGGTGATGTTCCTGATAAATTAAAAGACAAACGTGTAGTGATGTTGGATTTAGGGCTTCTTGTTGCTGGAACCAAATACCGCGGAGAATTTGAAGACCGTGTTAAAAAGGTAATGGAAGAGGTTAGAAAAGCTAAAAATATTATTCTGTTTATTGATGAGCTGCACACCATTATTGGAACAGGTGGATCAGAAGGCAGTCTTGATGCTGCTAATCTGTTTAAGCCAGCCTTGGCAAGAGGCGAGCTTCAATGCGTAGGTGCTACCACCATGGATGAGTACCGTAAACATATCGAGGGCGATGGCGCCTTGGAGAGACGTTTCCAACCCGTAAATGTTGCTGAGCCTCAACTTCCAGAAGCCTTGAAAATTTTACAGGGTATTAAACATCAGTACGAATCGTTTCATAACGTAATTATTACTGAAGCTGCTTTAAAAGATGCCGTTGATCTTTCAAGTCGTTACATCACAGAAAGATGTTTGCCTGACAAAGCTGTTGATCTTATCGACGAAGCCGCTTCAAAAGTCATGTTAAGATCGTCTGCGTTAAAACCGGAAATCAGAGAAATCAACGATGAAATTCAAAAATTAGAACTCGAAAAAGAAGAAGCTCTAAAAAATAATGATGCATCTGTTGCCGAATTACTGGATGCCAGAATTAAAGAACTTACAGATAAATATGATCAATTTACGCCTAAAGAACTTGCCGGATTAAGCCGAATTGTTGATGAAACAACAATTGCCGAAGTTGTATCCGATTGGACAGGAATCCCTGTTACAAAGCTTACTCAGGAAGAAACCGATAAGCTTTTAAAAATGGAAGATGAATTAAAGAAGCGTATTATTGGTCAGGATGATGCCGTAAAAGCATTGGTTAGGGCTGTTAAGCGTGCAAAGGTAGGCTTAAAAGATCCACGCCGTCCGTCAGGTTCATTCTTATTCTTAGGCCCAACAGGTGTTGGAAAATCTGAACTTGCAAAAACGATTGCTGAAACATTGTTCGGCAGTAAAGATGCGCTTATTCGTGTGGATATGTCTGAATACATGGAAAAACATACGGTTTCCCGATTAATCGGATCTCCTCCAGGTTACGTTGGGTTTAACGAAGGTGGCCAGCTTACAGAACCTGTAAGAAGAAAACCCTATAGTGTTGTTCTTTTTGATGAACTTGAAAAAGCGTCAGGAGATGTTATCAATATCCTTCTTCAAATCCTTGATGATGGACGTTTAACCGACTCCACTGGAAAAACAGTTAACTTCAAAAATACGATTATTATTATGACATCAAACGTTGGAAGTAAGTACATTGAAAAAGAAACAACCTTTGGATTTGTAAACAAAAAAGAGCAAGAAGAGCAAAAATACTCAACCATGAAATTGAAACTTGCGGACGAACTTCGTAGAGAGTTTAAGCCTGAATTTTTAAACAGAATCGATGATATCGTTATCTTCAGATCACTTAGAAAAGAAGATAACCTGCAAATCGTTGATGTTTTATTGAAAGATGTTTACAAGCGTCTAGAAGAAAAATTCATATATGTTACGTCTGATAAAAAGGTAAAAGAGTATCTTGTAGAAAAAGGATTTGACCAAAAACAAGGTGCAAGACCTTTAAAAAGAGCTATTCAAGAGCATTTTGAAGACAAGCTTGCCGATAAGCTTTTACAAATGGGAATAAAGCAAAATATCGATGTTAAAGCCTCTTTAAAGAAAGACGGTATAGACTTTCAAATTAAAGAGCGACCAGTTGCTCCAGTCGAGCAAAGTCCTGCGGATCAGCTAATTAAGAGTGTCAATTAAGACCATTAATTTTGTTTGCAGTTCCTGTGGATCGATATTCCAGCGCTGGCAAGGAAAATGTGAAGCTTGTAATCAATGGAATACCATTGTTGAAGCCTATGATGCACCTAAAAAAGGCTCTTCCAGCCGATCTTCAAAGATTGTTTCAAAACCTATACAGATTAATGAAATTAAAATTGATCATCAGGAAAAGCTTCCTTCTGGTTTAAGCGAACTTGATTTTGTATTGGGTGGCGGTTTATCTGCAAGCTCTGTTGTTTTGCTTGGTGGAGAGCCTGGAATCGGTAAATCTACCCTTGCGCTTCAGGTTGCCTTTAACGTATCTCAATCCCGAAAAGTGCTATACATTTCCGGAGAAGAATCCCTCTCTCAAATCAATGCCCGGGCGATGCGTCTTGGTGCATTAACCGATCAGCTTTATGTACTTTCTGAAACCAATATCCAGGTCATTCTCGAGCATATGAAAGCCCTTTCCCCCGATTTAATAGTTCTGGATTCCATTCAGGTTGTTTATGATCCTGATATGCCCTCTATATCTGGTTCAGTAAACCAGGTTCGTTATTGTACGGGATTACTGGTAGACGAGTTAAAAGCTTCTGGCAAAATCGGAATCGTAATAGGTCATATCACCAAAGATGGCTCGCTGGCTGGCCCTAAAATACTCGAGCATATTGTTGATGTTATTTTGTATCTGGAAGGTGAGAGAAGCGAAAATCTGCGTATATTACGTTCGTTTAAAAACAGGTTTCATTCAACAAATGATATCGGCCTTTTTGAACTAAAATCGTTTGGCCTGGAAAGTTTAAATTCACCATCTTCAGTTTTTTTCCATCGTGAGGGTCAAATTTTTGCTGGATCTGTTGTCTCTTGTATTTGTGACAGTAGCAGAGGGCTGTTAATAGAAATTCAGTCTTTGGTGCATACTTCTGGTTATGGTGCTGGAAAACGTACTTTTCTGGGTGTTGATGTTAATCGAGTCGCATTGATTATTACAGCCCTTGAAAAACTCGTGGGTTTAAAATTATTTGATAAAGATATTATCATCAATATTGTAAGTGGCATAAAATCTAATGATCCGGCCTTGGATCTGGCCATTGTTTTCTCAATTATGTCATCGCTATTAAATTCTCCATTTAACAGGAATTTTGGTGTTTTGGGTGAGATAAGCTTAACGGGTGAGTTAAGGCCTGTAAAACAGGCTGATAAAAGGGTGCTTGAATTTTACCGTATGGGTCTCCCGGGCTGTGTTTTGCCTAAGAAAAATGCTATTAATAGTGTAGACTTAGGTTTAGGGGATTTTAAGATTATTGAAGTGTCACATTTATCAGAAGCCATCCACTTATTTTTTGATTTTTAAAGCATATGGATAAAAAACTTTTAACGATTATAGAAAATTTAAGATCCGAAGAGCATCGGTGGGACGCGATTTTGGAATTAAAACTTTATCAGGATAAATTTTCCATTCCGTATTTGATTGATCTATTAAAAGATCATGATTGGATTATTCGTTGGTGTGTTTCTGAAAAGCTTGGTGATTTTCGTGATATTTCGGCTTTGCCAGAATTAGTTCCCTTACTGACAGATGAAGATATGCACGTTAGAAAAAATGTGCAAAAAGCCATCTCCAAATTTAAAGTTCGGGCTATTCCCTTTGTATTGCCGTATCTCCAGCATCAGGATCATTTTGTAAGATTGTCGGCGC
>JACCDG011341630.1_pt1 | contig 43343 bp, 45 predicted proteins | sample 7442471 | NCBI WGS metagenome assembly JACCDG01 (sample SAMN15323444, study PRJNA562643) | freshwater metagenome | isolation source: river surface water | place: USA:Blue River Watershed | collected 2017-08-17
CCTGAACCTGAGAAGAAACCTGAACCTGAGAAGAAACCTGAACCTGAGAAGAAACCTGAACCTGAGAAGAAACCTGAACCTGTTAACGAAAAAGATAAAGGAGCTCAGGCGAAACCTACACCAACACCTGTAGAACCTCCAAAACCAGAACCTTCAAAGGAAGAGGCGAAACCTACACCAACACCTGTAGAACCTCCAAAACCAGAACCTTCAAAGGAAGAGGCGAAACCTACACCAACATCTTCTCAGCTGACACAAGAGGAACAAAAATTAGTCGATACTCCTCCAGAAAAACTCTCAAATCAAGAAAGAATGAAGAGAGGAAAACTAATGGCAACTCATAGTGATGCTAGTGTTCGTTTACAACATAAACGAGAAACATCTGCAACAGAATTGGAGGGAGCTCGAAAAAATGTCGAAACTGCAAAAAAAGATCTAGAAAATCGCAGTTTGCTCGAAAAAAGTGCTGATGCATTGACGGGATTCTCGAGTGAAAAGATGCTCAAAGCAAATCTCGAAGAAGCTGAAAAAAGAGAAAAAGAAATGGCAGCACGTGTAGAAAAACTCAATGAAAATACTGAATGAAAAAGCCAAGAAGATATTCAGGCAATGATAGATATCGATAAAAAAGCGGGGAAAGCTGGTCTCAAAACTTCCATGGAATGAAATAAAAGAGTACAGGAACTGGCTGATACATCAGTCCGTCGTGCTGCAACAGCTGGCCGAGTAGCAGAAGCCGTACAGGATGTCAACGCAGGTATCGCTTATACTGGCGGTACCATTCTCTGAGGACCAGGATGAGGTGTCGCAGCTACTGCATACGTCCGATGAATCGGTTGAGCTGTTGAAAGTGCAACAGAGAGCTATTTGAACGATGAAAGTGCGAGTGATATAGCCAAAAATGCTGCTCTCGGGGGAGCTAAATGAACACTCGAAGGAACAGTAGAGTGAGCTATTTATACACTCGGTTGAGCTGCATGAAAAACAGTCGCAACGAAAATAGGGAGCAAGGTATTGGGAGGCACAGTTGGAGGTGCTGTGATAGGTGGCGGTATGGCAACTCAGAGAGAAGCGACTGATATGCTCAATGGTGGTGAGTCTACTGCAGAAGAAAGATTAAAAAGAATCGGTCTGAGCACGCTCGCTGGTGCGGCTGGAGGTGCAGCTATGAGCAAAGTGCCAAACAATATCCCCGCTCAAGCAGCTGGGGGCGCAACAGTGTGAGCTGCGACAGCAGCAGGAGTTGACCTCGCCACCACTGGAGAAACATCACTCGAAAGTATACTCATAGGAGGTACATCAGGTGCAGCTGGGGCGTTTGGATCAAACAGCAAAAAACCACCAACGGTAGATGATGGTTATACTATAGAATCTGGATACCTTCCCCTTCAAAATAATAAACCAACTGAAGGCGGAGAAGTTCCACCGAGACCAAGTGAAACTCCAAGACCTCCAGAAGGCGGAGAAGTTCCACCGAGACCAAGTGAAACTCCAAGACCTCCAGAAGGCGGAGAAGTTCCACCGAGACCAGAGAACACTGTCCCAGAGAAAAAATCAGAACAGCCAAATGCTGATGAACCCAAACCACACAAAGAACAACAAGATGCACCTGATGCAAAACCGCGAGAGAGACTTCCTGACGGAGCAGAAGAAAAAATCAGACCTCTTCCACTCCCACGTAATACGACACTGCGCGACATAGGTGATGTTCCTCGAGAAGCTCGTACACATCATGTAGGAGATACGAATGGAAGCTATGAATGATTTTTAGCCAATATGCGGGCCTGAGAGCACCCCTTAATAGATGCTGATGGTAATTGGCAATGAGGTAGTGAACCACTTGTGCTCACAGGCGATATCCTCGGCGATAGAAATATGGGTTGAGTACAGACTTACGAACATATAGCACGACTCCGTGAACAATGAGCAAACATACATGTATTGGCCGGAAATCATGAGGATTTCGTTATTGGTTATCTCACTAATGGAGAACACGCTGGCGGCAATGCGCTTGATTGGGCTGAAACGAATCATCAATGAAAATGATTACTGGAATTCGGCAGATTCGCTGACCCACACCTCACAGATGGGGGTATTAACTCAAGTACCTACGATAGAATGCCTTTTTCAGATGATGTCTTGCATTCTATGCGTAACGATACGAGAGGTCGTGTTGTGCTCGAAGAAATGGCAAAAACAAAATTAGCAGAACAAATCGATGACACGCTCTATGTCCACACTGATCCAAATCACAATATAGTACAGGCTCTCGTGAACCATAGAGGCGTCGATGGTGTCAATCAGGTTTTCCAAGCTAATATGCGCAGACGGTTATTGGGATGAGCTGATCCGAATTCACTCGATCCAAGTTTTTATGATTTAAGAGATGTATTTTTGCATACCTACAACGGTCGTGCAGGGACAGCAAGAGCCGCCGAAGGTATATCACAGCCTATGACTGAGATGGATGGCATACGTCTGAGGTCACGAGGTATTAACCGAATTATACACGGTCATACTGACCATACTTGAGACTGATCGTCACAGACTATCTATATCGGTGGCGTGGAGATTACATCAATTGACTATAGCACATTCAAATCAGGATATGATAAATATGGCACTCGATCCGCATGATCAATAGAAACTGACGGTACTCATGTCCTTAAAAAACCATAATTATGAACTATAATCAACTCTTTTTGCATGAAGTCCTCGAAGGTATACAACCAGATGTTATATCACACCTTCAATGACGTCTCGCACAACCATTTTCAGACGATATTCAGATCCAAGCGCATAAATCTGCTTTAGCAGTGCTTGATGAAGAAACATATGCCATAGTTTGTGCTAAAAATCCGAAATACCCAGAGGAAGATTATCTCTTCATACAGTATCAGAAAAACCCTGATGATACCTATCGTATCGGGCAAGTATTCTTCCTCACCCCAGAAGAAGTTGTCAGGATGAAAAAAAGAGGCACAATACCATGAGGAGACTAAATTATCTCTGTCATGGATAATTTGACTCTCATACTAATAAATAATACAATAGAGGCATGGCTCATCCTTTTGAAAATAACCTACGTCCAAATAACGATATTGATGCAGCAGCAATGGGCAAAAAAAAATTTGATGCCAGTACTGATGCGCAGTGAGCGCTTGTAAATAATATTCAGTGGGATGAAACAATGCGTAATTTTTCACCAGAAGAAAAGAATCAATCTCGCGATGTTACAGAAAAGCTCCACACACTGATGGCAAATCAAGATGTAGTACAACTCAATCAGATACTTCGAAATCCCAAATTCAAACATCTCATTAGCCCACAATTACAAAATGAAATCCTGGCTATGCTCAGGACAGCAAATATGGAGAAAGTACGAAGAGATATAGGAAATGGTAACATCGGTGCCGTGACAGAAGAGGTGTCGAGTCGACTTCATGAGGTTAAAAAAGGATATGGAGACATATTTCAGAGACTAGCAGAAGAGCTCAATAAACCAGAGGCTCTTGTCGAAGATAGAACAACAATAATGCAACTCCAAGCAGAAGTGAGTGAGGCAGAGTCTATGGTTAACGCTCTCCTCTCAAGTATCAATGCTGTGAGTGATATGCCCCCTGAGACATTACCTCAAACAAGGGAAACTGGTACTAATTTTGTCCAATAAATATTTATGCCAAAAAAAGTAGTACGCAAAAATCCTGATATAAAACAAATCGAAGATACGCAAGTATTGAATGCTCAAAAATCCGAAAAAGTGTCACAGATGGAAAACCTCGTGCATGATTTCGACGTCCAAAAAATATTAAAACTCAATGATAAACTCCGAGCCTATTATCAAAAAATGGGAGACGCGGAAGCATTGGAGCTTGTTGATCGAATGACGGTCGTTATGAAAGAACTCACTGAGATTATCAATCAGGTGAAAGCCAAGCGCATCTCGCTGGAACAATGACAACGAGAAATACAAGAAAAAATTCAAGAAATCAATGAGGTTCTCTCCATGATGAAAGATTGGGAAGCAACTGGGCTCTAAAAATCCTCCCAGTTGGGAGGATTTTTATTGAAATTTTAAAAGATTATTTCTTCTTGTGAGTTTCTGCTGCACAGCAAGAACCACAGTCCATACCACAACATGCTTTGATAGTTTTGAGTCCTTTTTGAGCAAAGACTGCCAAGAGCAAGAGATCGAGTCTGACGAGCTTGAGGAGATTATCCAATTTACCAAATACGCCTCCTTCGAGTGGTTTCATACCATCGAGTTTCGTAAGGAGGGCAACTGCCATAACGACTGAGAGAGCCACTGCAGCCCAACCAGAACTCTTACGACAACCAACAGCGATAGAGAGCCCACCGAGAACTTCTATGGCTGCTGCGATAGCTCCGAGATACAGTGCTATTTGAGCATGTCCTTCGATACCAAAGATACCGAGTGCTGCACCACCAACCCATGTTAAGATACCTTTCCCAGCGATGAATTTGCTGAGACCGGCCACAAACATGATAACTCCCGCTACAACTCCAACGATACTTGGACAAAACCATTTACCAAGTCCAGTATTTGAACAACATGCGTCTTTTTGCATATCTAAATAAATAAAAAATAAGTATATCTAGTGTACGTTTTGGCTTCGGGAAACAATCTGAAAATCATTGAATTTTTTAGTATTAATTTCTTATATATTTTAACTCAGCATGCGTCTCAAGCAAAACTTGTAAAAAAAAATTGTCTCAATACTATGCACGCATACTAAAAATCAATCATGCTCTTTTATGGAAAACATCTTTGCTTCACTCGATACACTGCTCGAACTACCTTATTCAGCCTTTGAAAAAAAACTCACTAAATTCGAAGAAGAATTCAGGGATATCTCTGTCACAGACATTTCCGAAGAAGAGCTCGAATCATATTTTTTGAAAGTAAAAGATGAGTATGAAAAAAGTACTGGCGACAGAGCAAAAACACATCTCTCTATCCTCGGCTACCTCTCACACTTTGACACTCTCGTGGAGAAATTTTTTCCAGATTATGTGAGTATATTTCAGATCTCTCTCGAGCGTGATGATCATACCGAAGTAGCACGTGTGAATTATGCTTTTCTCGAACATCTTGATGAAATACTTCGTGACTATACCCATCGTCTCAGTGAACCAGATCAATATCCATCCTACACAGGCTACATCCAAGAACTCGTGCAAAATAGTATGATTGATCTCTTCTTTTGGCTCCAAGATAGAGAATCGGAACAAGAAAAAACAGCAACCACAGAAGATAAAAATACAGATTTAGTTATCCGTGCCAGTAGTGAAACAAAAAATCCATCACTGCAATTGACGCGACAATGCCTTGAACTCCTCGGAGCATGAGTACTCGAAAAAATATTTTTTGATCACGAATATCCTCTGCGTGTCTCTCCGATAGACCCTGAATTACAGCTCATCGGTCGTTACGAACACAAGAAATCTTAGGCTCCTTTTGGAAGCGCTTCACACACGATACCATCTTTATCTCGATCGAGTCAGTATACATCGATTGAGCGAATATTTTCTTTCGTTACCTGATTGTCAGTTGCGATTTTATCAGCACATAAGTCGTATTTTGATTGAGCTTCTGGCTGAGTTTTGAAGTCGTCACAATTGAGATTATTGGAGGCACAATCTTCACCAAAGATCTTCATACCATTTTTATGTTCCACGCGTGATTCAGAAACTGAACCAGTTTCCCAGAGCTTTCCGAGATCGACATCATAGTCGAAATACTCCACACCAAAAGCTGAAACTAACAGTATGAGGATGATCCAGAGTGCTACTTTTGCCTTTCACCAAAATACTAACAAGGCTACAACTATAATTATCAACACACCAATAACAGTGAGGCGACAATTTTTGCTTTGTCGACAAGCAGAGAGTTTTTCGAGGATTTTCATAGAGAAAGTGTAGATAGGTACTTCTCTTTGTAAAGAGACTCTTCCCGATTTTTGATTTTTAATTTTTGATTTTTAATTACTATAGAGGGGTGTCCTCTCTTCAAAATTTCTTTTTCGCACGTTACCTCTCAGAAGGCGACAACATACGAGCTGTTTTTCACAGGCATTTTTTCGTAGCTCTACCAAATATATTTTTCTGGCTTGCTGTCCCTGTGTGCGGAGTGTCATATGCTGTCTACAGATGGTATCCTGATATCAGCTCGACGCATTTATGGATTTTTGAAGCCTATATTTTTGGTTTATTTTTTTTGATGATCTACAAGGTATTGGATTGGTACTGCGATGCCTGGATTGTCACAGAAAGAGGTCTCATTGATATCCGCTGGTCCCTATTTACAAAAGATATGATTTTCACAGAATTTCATGATATATCTGGCATACAATCATTTCAGGGAACAATATTTGATAAAGTGTTTGACATCGGCGATATCACGCTCCACAAAATGGGAGACGAAATGAGAATCATGCGTATGTATCAACCCGATGCGATAGTAGAGGCTATCGAGTCACATCTCGAAGAGCACCATCACGAAGAATCAAAACCAAATCCTGATATGCATATCTATCTCGACTGAGTCAGACAGACAGGAGCAGTTCATCCGTACAAAAATGGATTTCGATACAGTCCTGCCGATGGGGATGCTGATACAAAATTCGTAGAGCAGATTCGGAGTCGTCCTGGAACTATTGATCTTTCTGGAGCAGCACCAAAAGTAGAAGAAAAAAAATCTCACGGACACGGACATCATGGGCACTAAAAAGACAATGACGAATGACGACCATGCCTACCGGCAGGCAGGATGACGAATGACGAAATGGAAGCCTTTTCCTTTTGCGAATATTTTTCATTGGTACCAGAAAAATGGTCGCCATGATCTACCATGGAGACAGGTCTATGAAGAACCTCTCCACGATAGACTCTACAAGGTCTGGATAGCTGAGGTCATGCTCCAGCAGACGCAAGTCGACAGAGTCATCTGATACTACACACGTTTTCTTGGGAAATATCCGACAATTGAATCACTTGCCGAGACAACTTATGATGAGTTGTTTCCATATTATCAAGGTCTCGGATACTATGGACGTGCGCGACGAATGATAGAACTCGCAAAGGCAGTTGTCGAAAAATATGATGGTATCTTTCCTGATAATTTTGAGAAACTTCGCAAACTCCCCTGAATTGGAATATATACAGCCCAAGCGCTGCTCGCTTTTGGATACGACAAACCAGTGCTCGCGATGGATGCTAATCTTGTAAAGATTTTTGCACGATATTATTTCGGTAATCGTCATTCCGTCATCCTCGGGCAAATGAGTGAAAGCGAAGCGTCACGAAGACGACCCGGGGATCCAGGAAAAATACTACGCGAAGCGAGCTCCCAAAAAAATAATGCTACTGGCCTAGATACCCGCCTACGCGGGTATGACGAAAAACTGAATTTCAACTCCATAGTTACTCAACTCGAAGCACAGCTCCGAAAAAAAAATATTTCTGGCAGGACCATCAATAACGCTTTGATGGACTTCGGAGCCCTTGTTTCGACAACCTTCGACAAAGTAGACAGAGCATCATACCCACTCCAGGATTGCCTCTGGTTTACAACGCAAGGTACTCTCGAACCCATCAAAAAGAAAGTAATTCGACGCAGTGAAAAATGAGCGAAGCTCGTCGTTTTTCTCCATGAAGCACATAAATCCTACTGGGGTAGCTCTTCACACCATTTTGAGCCATTTTTGATAGAACCAACGAGCTCTGACGACCGACGTACAGTTCAGGATTATTTCTCTGCGACATTTGGACTCGAAGTATCTGTTCGCCCGAGTTTTTGAAGTGGTACTTTTGACAACATGCCCGTTCGGCTCTTCCATGCACAAATACAGACTGGTTCTCTCAAACAAAAAACCTTTTCTAAAAAAGAGAAAGATGACTGGATTGGTAAAAATATAATTCTCCATACACTATAATCTCGGAGCGTATTCTCACCATCACTTTTATGAAACTATTTTCTTTTTTGAGTCGGAATAATACTGAATCACCTCTCCGCGTCATACTCCAGAAATTCCCACTCGCAGGAGCAATTGCTATAGGATGTACGGCGTGGCTCCTCTATCTAATCAACGCTGAAATATCAGGCGATGAAATCAGTCGAGCGATACTCATCTGTGGAACGACATTCTTTCTTTCCATAGGATTATCCCTCTTTTCAGAGACAGCACACAATAAAACATATATCAAGTATCTCCAGATACTCCCTGTCCTCTACGGTATTGCCATGTACGCGAGTGGAGCCTGAGTAAGGTGGGATTTTGAATCAACTATTTCTCTCATACTCCATCTCTCTGGATTTATTGGATGTATTTTTATTGCTCCTTATATCACCGATTTTGTGCAAAAAAGAGAGAACGAAATCACCTATACCAATTATTTTTCGATGACATCGTGGGCACTTTTCATGTCTGCAATTGTTGGTATCTCTCTCTTTATTCTCGGAGCAATTGGCATCACATCTGTTATTGAACTCTTTGATTTACAATCACTGGTCGATGAAGACAAAATCATCTCAAATTGGGTAGTGATTGCATTGGCTCTGGTAGCCCCACTTTACGCGCTCGTCCATCTCCCAAAAATACACGAATTGAATACACAGGATTTTCAAACTAATAAATTTTTCTGATTTCTCATTCGTTTTGTTGGTGTACCATTTATCTCTCTCTATTTCCTCATACTCTATGCCTACAGCGTACGAGTACTTATCAATTTCTCGGACTGGCCAAAAGGGATGATTAGTTGGATGGTAATAGGATTCTCAGCATTTTGATATCTGAATTATATATTCTCAAAATCATATGAAACAGGGAGTACTCTCGTCTCTCTGTTTCGCAGATACTTCCCTCTCGTTGTCTTGCCACAGACGGTGATGCTCTTTTATGCTATTTATCTCCGTATCAACCAGTATGATCTGACGATGAATCGTTATTTTGTTGTCCTATTCTGAGTGTGGCTCGTCATCGTCTCCACCTATCTCATCATGAGCAAAAAGAAATCCATGTCGCTCATCCCTGCTTCTCTCGCAATAATTTCATTTGTGATTTCTGTTGGCCCCTGGTCAGTCTCTCGTCTCCCTCTCCATCGACAATATGATCGCCTCGTTGTGAATCTCGAAAAGGCAAACATCCTCAAAGATGGTATCATTACTCCACTCAAAAACACCACCGATATCGATGCAGATTTATCGCGAGATATAGCATCAGGTATCGACTATGTGTGTGGTTATTCTGATTGTTCCCTCATACGAAATCTCTTTCCAGAACAGGTAAAGAATATCAAAGATGAATCGAGCTGGAACGTGTCCTATACCATCTCTCAGGCCATCAAAGTGCAACAGTATAGTAATATCCAAGACAGTACTGTGAAATACCTCATGTACAACAGTCGAACTCCGCTTCTCCCGCTCGAGGTCGAACCTGGTTATACGAGAATAGTTGATATTCGTAATAAAAATAATTGAGCTGATAGCCGATACCCCTCTATCACTTTTGATCCTGAAACAAACACAGTCGCCTATCACCGTGATGCAAAAAACGCAACAAACCTCCCGCTGACTCTCCCAGAAAAAATCAGTGAAGATAATCTCGTCTTTACCGTCTCAGATAAAAACCTCACACTCAAGCTCTACTTCCAAAACTTTTCTACCAAAAATCCTAATTACACTGGAACTGAAAATGACATTGATAAAAGCTACTATGTCTCTGGTATGGCGTTAGTACGGGAGAAATAAAATCCTACAAAAACGCTTCACCAGGTTTTGAATACATATCTCCAGAATTTGGAGAAGAAAAGACTCCTGCACGAATAAGTTTTTTCTTCATTCGAGCTATATAACTTTGTATACCACCTCCTCTTACTGCTGCAGTAAATGGTGGTTCGATTTGAGATAATTCTGCCACCAAGTCATCATACTGCTGTTCAACACTTGATGGATCTACCATAAATTGATGAAGAAGCTTTGGGCTCACATTCGCTGTTCCAGATACTAACCCTGCTGATTTTTGCCTTTGTTCTGCCGATAAATTTCTCCAAACAGCTTCACTCCCACAAAATACTTGAAACCCTTCTGGTAAATCTTTCAATCCGTGTAAGAGTCGTCCATAATACTCGGCATCTCCGGAAGAATCTTTGATTCATTGTATTCGCTCATCTGTCTCGCACCATCTTATGACATCATTCAGTGTTACAGGAGAGAAACCACCTGGCATATTATAGAGCATCAAATTATCTTTTTCACCCAAGCTACTACAGCTCAACTCCACCCTCTCATCGTTATCACCGAGATGATTCAAACCGAGAGCAAACCGTGTAATATTGAACCCTTTTGCGGTTCATATTTGTTCATCTATAGTCTCATCGGAGCCCAATATCCCAGCTATAATTGGGATATCCTGCCCAGGTGAATCCTGACCAGCATGCTTGGTCAATGCATGATATACAGCGCTTCTCTGTCGTGCGTTCATTTGATGCGATTCGCTCGTAGTGCCAACAAGTATAGAGCTCGCACTTCCCTCAATATATGAAACCAAATTTTTCATACCGCGATAAAACGACGTATCTGTGCCAATGAGACAACCAGAAACATCAATACCTGATACAACGACTGGAACTATGAGTTGTTTTCCGTCCATAATAAATATAAATACTTTTAGTATTTATACACTATTGATAAATATGCTTTGTCAATTATAAGTCTTTCATGCTCTCCACACCAGACACGATTTCTGAGATTTCTTTGGTAATCCCCGCTTGTCGTGCTTTGTTGTAGACGAGTGTGAGTTCTTTTACTTTGGTGCCTGATGATTCACGAGCATTCTTCATGGCGACCATACGTGCTGCATGTTCGCTCGCTTTTGCTTCGAGCATCATCTCGTGGAACATCAGGTCGAGAATAAGTGGAACGATACGGTCTGCAACGGCCTGTTTTGATGGTTCGATTTTGTATTCTCCAGAATATGTGACTGGCGAAATAATAGATCCCGTTATTTCTTCGAGAAATGCCGAGAGAGAATCTCGTGAAACTGGGAGAAATGGTCGAGTGACAGCTCTCTGGGCAATAGCAGAAACGTAGAAACTATAAATGACTTTCACAGCAGAATATTCGCCTGTGAGATAGAGCTCACGAATACTGGCCGAGATTGATCTTACTTGTGCAGGTGTTGGATCATCTTTGAAGGTCTCAGAATAATCAGCCACAAGTGAATGACCTGTACGAAGTACGAATTCACGAGCTTTTTTTCCAATCGTGATACAGTCTGCCTTGATGCCTTTTGTTTGTTTGATTACTTCTCGAAAGACATTGATGTTGTAGGCTCCACACAAACCTTTGTTTGAAGTGATGACAACTATTAAAGTTTTGAGTTTTTTCTTTGTTTTTTTCTCTTTTCCTTCAACATATGGACTCATGCTAATCTCCTCTGCTACGCGAGAGAAAATACCACTTGCTTCCATGGCAAATGGACGAGCGCCCAGTGCGAGGTCGGCCGCTTTTTTCATTTTCACGGTTGAAATCAACTCCATCGCACGGGTGATTTTACCCGTGTTTTTGACAGATTTGATACGATCGAGGATTTGTTTTCAGGCAGGCATAAACTATATATTAAAATTACCAATATCCGCTCTAGCGTGGAGCAAAGCATTTGTTGTTACTGCTCTCTGTTTTTCATACTCCAATAGACCTTTTCTGCCCCAGAGTAATTGTGATACTATTTTTTTTCTTTTTTCAGAATCAGATAGTGTTGCAATGAGGAGATTGCCTTGATTACTTAATCGTCCGAGTAACTGTTGAGATGCCCCAACAACATAATCACGCAATTTTTGTAACGTAGCATTTTGAGCTCATTTTTGTAATCAATAAATTGGTAGTTCTTTTACGGCATCTTTTCTCTCTTCAGCCCATGCTTCAGAAGCACGAGGCCTGTCATAATACTGAGATGTTTCGGTTCTACCTCTTGGCATAAAAGAAAAAATTATACACCCATCTCACTCTTCACTGCTTTGACGACCATTTCAAGATCAGCTTTTGTTTTATCTTCGAGTTTTCCAGAGGTACGAATAGCCTCGAGAACTGTCGATTCAGTATCGAGAGCAGAGTAAAGCGCTTCTTCAAATTTTCTGATATCTTTCACTGGAACTGAATCGAGGAATCCTTTTGTACCAGCATAGAGAATACAGACTTGTTTTTCCATCACGACTGGTGAGTAAACATCCTGTTTGAGGAGTTCTACCATACGTTGACCACGTTCGAGCTGAGCGCGGGTTTCTGGATCGAGGTCTGATGCAAATTGAGAGAATGCTTCGAGTTCACGGAACTGGGCAAGGTCGAGCTTGAGTGTACCAGCAACGCTTTTCATCGCTTTTGTCTGCGCAGAACCACCGACACGAGACACAGAGAGACCAACATTGATCGCTGGACGAACGCCTGAGTTAAAGAGGTTGGTTGCGAGCATGATCTGACCATCTGTAATCGAGATAACGTTTGTTGGGACATACGCAGAGATATCGCCTGCGAGAGTCTCAATCACAGGAAGAGCTGTCATAGAACCAGCACCCATTTCATCGTTGAGCTTCGCAGCACGTTCGAGAAGTTTTGAGTGAAGATAGAAGACATCACCTGGATACGCTTCACGTCCTGGTGGGCGTCGGAGGAGAAGTGACATTTCACGGTAAGCATTTGCGTGTTTTGAGAGATCATCGTAGATGATGAGAGCGTGTTTGCCGTTGAACATGAAGTATTCAGCCATGGCACATCCTGTATATGGAGCGAGCCATTGCATCGCTGCAGGAGCACTCGCTCCAGCATTGACGACGATAGTATAATCCATCGCTCCAGCCTTTCGGAGTTCTTCTGTAATGCGAACTACTTTTGCATCTTTTTGACCGATAGCCACGTAGACACAGATCATGTTCTGACCTTTTTGATTGAGAATAGTATCGATAGCAATCTGAGACTTACCAGTCTGACGATCACCGATGATGAGCTCACGCTGACCTCGACCAACAGGTACGAGCGCATCAATCGCCTTGATACCCGTTTGAAGTGGTTCATGAACTGATTTACGACTCATCACGCCAGTCGCAACACGTTCTGTTGGATATTTCTCTTTTGCCTTGATAGCACCTCGACCATCAAGAGGATTACCGAGTGCATCTACGACACGACCTATGAGAGCCTCACCAACTGGGACTTCCATGACACGACCAGTCGCTTTGACTGTTTCACCTTCTTTAATGGTTTTGAAACCAGAGAGGACAACCACTCATACTGAGAATTCTTCGAGGTTGAGAGCGACACCGATGGCGCCAGACTCAAACTCTATCATCTCGTTATAAGCAACACCAGAGAGCCCATCGACACGAGCAACACCGTCTCATACAGAGACGACGATACCGGTCTGCACCTTTTCAGGTGTCATATCCATGGTCTGGATTTGCTTGGTGATGTCCGCGAGGACTGAATCGAATGAAATAGAAGTCATAGAAAAAATTAAAGTTTTTGAAGTTGTTGAGTGATGCTATTGAGCGTCAATTCTACCATCTCATCTCCATACATCATTCTGACACCTCATTGAAGCTGTGAATTGAGAAAAAATGTAGGTTTGTGTGCGTCCGGGAAAGATTTTTTGAAGAGATTCAAGAGGTATTTTTCTTCATCTTTTTCGACAGATTGCCCCGTGATAATGAGAGATTCTTTGAGACCATTCTGAGTCCGAGCAAAGAGTTTTTCTGCGCGAGTACGAGAGATTTTTCTGAGTTTTCGAAAAACTCCCAGCATCTTCACGAGTTTTTTTCTTTGAGACGGATTATCGAGGTTTGGTATTTCGAGTTCCATATTATTTTACGACATCTTCGAGGTGAGCTTTCATGAAATCACGACGAGCAGTGTTGGACTGACCAAGAAGTTTCTTGTTGAGCTCAACAGCAGCTGTCATGACGCCATCCTTCATGCGTTTGGCAAAAGTCTGCTCAAGAGCATGGATTTCACCTTCAGCACGTTCACGGATGATACGAGCCTGTTCTTCTGCTTGGGCGACGATATCATCAGCATTTTTTTGTGCATTTTTTGCAGCATGTTCTCGCATTTCAAATGCTTTTTTATGAGCATCGGAAACAAGAGTTGTTGCTTCTTTTTCAGCTTCTTTACGGATTCTTTCGACTGTTTCATGAACAGCAGCGATTTCCTTTTGTTCTGTCTCAGTCTTTTCGACGAGCTTCAGATATGGGTCAAAGAGTGCTTTTTTAAGAACAAACAACACAATTGCGAGATTCACGATCTGGATCAACATGGATCCAAGATTAAACGCTTCCATGGAATAAAATTAAATGAGAAAAAACTATTTTACGAATGCAACAACGAAAGAGAGGACAACTGCTACGATACCGAGACCTTCTGCGAAGACCATAGGGAGCAATACTGCTGATTTGATATCTGCAGCAGCGCTTGGATTACGACCAATCGCATTTGCTGTTGCAAAACCGATAAGACCGATAGCCAAAGAAGAAAGAAGAACTGAAGCAGCAATACCGAAAACGTCGATACCGTGTCCAGATACAGAAGTAGCAGCTGCAGTAGCTTCTTCAGCGAAAGTCGCGAGAGGAGCTACGAGAGAGATGAGGGCAAGCTTTTTCATAAAAGAAAGTTAAGAATTAAAAGGCTTGTGATATAATTAGTGAGCTTCGTGCTCAGACGCTTCTGCAAAATACATAGATACAAGCAGGGAGAAGACCATCGCTTGTATAAATCAAACAAACATTTCGAGAAAGTAAAATGGAATAACGGCGAGCTGACCAATCGGGAGAAAATCTATTTTTATCAATCCCGACAACCAAATCATCACACCTATCAATACAACTCCTGCAAATATATTTCCAAAAAGACGAAGAGAAAGCGCGAGAACACGCACTATTTCGCCTATACCATGAAGCCATCAAACAACAACGCTAATACATTTTTCGATGAAATTTTTACCATGAAAGTGAAATGCAAAATGCCCAACATACCCGAAAAAACCACGAAAACGAATCATGATAAGATGAGAGAGGAAAATCATTACTGCAGCCATTCCAAGTGTTGTATTGATATCAGCATTGATAGGTCGGAGATAGTCATGGAGTCCTGGGAGGAATGCGAGAATCCAATCCAGGAAGAGACTATAGAGATTAGCGCCAAAAATATAGATAAATACGCCTCCTACAAACCAGAGAGTTTTGTTCAGCGGGAGATGGTGGCCAAGAAGTGGCTCAAAGAACGCTTTCATATGCTTCACTATCAAGAAACCAGTTGTATGGATAAATCCAGACTTGCTTTTTCTTGCCGCAAAAAGAAAAGTAGCACAGAGAGCTACGATAAGCACAAATATCCAGGTCGAAAATACCGTATTTGTCACAGCAGATAACCATCCACTTTCCGCAAATGCATGCGGTGGAATAGACAGAATATGTGGTGCATTGTGGGATTCCATGTTCGCGAAGATTATAGATGAAATTTTTGAATTGCAAGAGATGCGTTTTTTTGCATTCCAATGAGACAAATCTAGACTTCAAAATCCGTAACAGACGAATTATACGATTTGAGATTTATTGTCACACTTGAAGCAGGGATGTCTTGCACTGTTTTTGAGAGCTTTGTATTTGTATCTCATGCGATTTTAGAGATATGTCGTGCATAAATTTCAAATCGACCTCATTTTTCGGGAGTACCAATAAATATCTTTGTTGGGCGCATCTCCACTAATAGACGTTGGAACAAAATATCAACTGACCGAAACTCTTGCAGTTCTGCTTCTTCTTTTTTTCTCTGCTTTTCCAGATACAGTGGACGTAGTTGTCGGAAGAGCTTTCTTCATTCAGGAGTTTGGAGGAGTTTGTGTGTGATTTCATCCCAGATATGGACACTTTTTCTATTTTCGCTGTTGACTGTTTCTCATAGATTTTTAGCTGCCACCCGAAGCTCTGGATTTTGATATAAATGAATACCGTGAACTTGGAAGAGGAGATCAAGTCTCCTCTCAGCGTCCAGCAATTCTGGTGTATGTCGCACACCGATGGTTTCTGATACTCTTTCGCGTGTCGCTCTAAATGCTGGAATAGTTCCTTTATGCCCGAACAGTGTGTCCATATGGAGAAATGGTTCACGGATTGCGAGTTCCATCCGATCAATATCAGCATCTGAAATCGCTGGATCACCTCCAGGCGTGATAATAACTCCGACCTTTTTCCGACTATTGCCGAGCAATACAACAATTCTTGGTCATATTGCATCAAGTGTTACTTCTTGGATACTTTTCGGAAACGTGATTTTCTGAACGTGGGCCTCACCAGTGAGTACTGGAGCATCCTGTCAAACTTTGATAGTGTGTGTTTTCATAACAAATAAGATAAATAGATAAAATAGAACTGAGACAAAAACAGCACATACACCAGAATTCCAGAAATGAAGTAGAGAAAAGAAAAAACATAAAAAAGAACACTAAAAAGCCCTCCGACTAGGAGGGCTTTTGAAAATATACTTTACAAAACTCTTCCTAGCAACAGCGAGGAGGAGTACAACAGATGAGAGAGAAAGTATTGTTCATTGATGTAATACTATTGAAAATGATAAAAATTCAAAGAATTTTGTAGTATTCTAGAAACGGAAATAACTATCCAAGAGCCACAAATCGTGTGACTTCGCTCTCAAAATCAGTAACTTTGATAGTTGCTGCATCGCTGACTTCTACTGTTTGTCCAAGTTTAGTGAGAAATTCTCCTGCCTTCGCACCAAATGGAGCGATGACTGAAGCCTCCCACGTTTCGACTGTTTTCCAGAGTGTCTCGTTTGCCGGGAAGATAACCATATCTTTGTTATTGAGATCGCGGAGTGTATCGAGACTCTCAGCCGCAGTTCATTCTGGGAGATAGATAAGCGTCTTGCCTTCGATAGTGAGGACAAAAAGGAGCGATCCTGATTCTCGTATTTCTACGAAAACCCCACGACGTTCAAATTCTCCTGGGAAATCCATAACATAATCATCGATAACAACAGATGCATCCTTGAGGATGATATTAGCCGCTCCAGAGTGGATTTCGATGCGACCGTCTTTGAAATTGAGATTCATAAAAAAGTTTAATAAGTTTAATTTGTTTTGTTCGTTTTATTGGTTGTTGGAACAGGGAGGAGTATATGAAAGTAGCGGTAAGTTGCAATATCATGAAAATGATTCTACCATTTTTCATTATTCATTCGTCATTATTCATCTATAAAATACTGGGCATTTTACATAAACCCCTTATTCTCCTCGACAATTTCATGGACTGCGGGTTTCATTTTCACTTTTTTGAGTTGCTCAGGCGTGAGCCAGACAAAACCAACAAATCGTTCTTCTTTTTGTACTTGTGGTTTTTTGGTGCCGAGATATTCGACGAGATAGAGATGGACGTCTTTATCAATCGTAGGGTGTCCTGTTTTATGTCGAGCGGTAAAAGAAAATGAAATGGTCTTGATAAATTTTTTGATACGAAGCATCGACGCTTCGAGTCCTGTTTCCTCTGCGATTTCACGGATAGCAGCATCCGCAGGCGCTTCGTTTTCTTTGGTATGCCCCTTTGGGAGCGTATACACTACCTTGCCTCCTGAATTTTTCCATTTCAGCAAAAGCACCTCAATAATACCCCCATGACGGCGATAGACTATGCCTCAGGCGCTTTGCTCAAACAGATGTGACATGGCTAAATTGTACCCGACTTATCTCGAAAGGCAAATATGTGCAAACCGCTCTATGCCTCGTAAATCGGCAAAAAAGGTGTACGAACAATTTTTTCACATAAAAACCGTCTCTGCGATATCTCTCTGCCAGAGTCAGAATTCTATCACAACATGGCACGTTTTTGGTCTCTGTTTCCATGAGAGAAGCTGGTCAAAAAATCGTTCATAAAGCTCAAATCCTGTCTGCACTCCGCCCAAAAATGCCATACGTGGTTCGTGTATGAGTCATGAATCTATCTCCTTTTCGCGAACATACGGGAGATTCGCAGTGATGAGTATTTCATCTGGTGCAGAATTTCCAAAGTGAGCTATAAGCGGTTCCAGGAGGTCTCATTGGAGAAATACAATCCCGTCATCGCGAGGAACGGAGTGACGTGGCGATCCATGATTCAGTTCCATGCTCGCAATGACAGAAGCATTTTCTCGTGCCAAACTCAACGCCTCCTGGCTCATATCAGTCGCGAAGACTTGAAGCGGTCGTTCAAGTTTCTCTGCAATCGAAATCGGAATAATACCACTCCCTGTTCCAATATCGGCTATTGTTTGGATACTTGGATTCTCTCAAAGTAATTTTAAACAATACTTCACAAGTTCTTCTGTTTCCAGGCGTGGAATCAGGGCACGCTTATCGGTGATAAATCGTCGCCCCATAAATATCACATAACCATCGATATATTCTTCGGGGAGAGGTTGGTTCGAGGCCATATCTTACTGTTTTACAGAAGAAATATTATTGATTTTGAGATTATCCAAATCCACTTTACTCCTTACTTTATAGGTCGAATTGACTCCGTTTTCAATCATATCAACGAAAAATTCATACGTATTATCACCGAGATCTTTGAGTGTATCTTCTCGGAAAACAACCATGGTGACGTTTTTATACCATCATACAAATGTTTCCTCCGAAACTCACACAGGAGAACGCATAGAATAGGCTCAGTAAGGGTTCTGATTATCAATGAGTTGATAATATATCGTGAGAAGATCACTATGATTCACTGATCTATATCCAGAGGTAATATCAAAATTTATCTTCTCTAATCAATCTAACAATACATTAATTTTCTCTTCACATGCTGAATCAACTTTAATAATTTTATTACCTGCAAAAAATATCAAAAATCTACCATTACACATTCCTGAGTAATTAAAAACATAGTATGTTTTTCATTTGTACGTTCACATTCTTTCAAATTTATCTCACACTGCATAAGAAAAACGTGAATTATCAAAAATACTGAGTGAATAACGGTGATCCAGAGTTCATATGGGAGCTTCAAGTGCTTGCATTTTTTCTCAAAAACTAATGTATGTAATATTGTTATCTGTAGTTTGAGAAAAATCATCTCAGAAATCAGCAGAGAAAATATTTTCATAAACTGAGTTATTTGTGGCTCCATTTTTTACTAGAATATTCCTTGCAAAACTAAATACTTCAGCACGAGTGGCTGAACGGTTAGGATAGAATGTAACAGTTGTAATAGTAGCGATACTTATTGGACCAGAGGAGTTATTTACCTTTGTAGCATACTTGTAGTCCTCTAACCTTAATAATTGCATGCCAAAAACTCATCTCAAAAGTTCTTGTTGCCAATCTATGTCTGTATCAAATATATAAGGTAGTTCACTTTGGGTTGCTTTTTCATATATTCATCCTGCTTTTGTCAAAATTATAAGAGCTTCTGCTTTGGTAATCTTATCCTGAGGTCGGAATTTAGTATTGGTACGAGACACAAGTTCGGCATCAGCTGCGAGCTCAACGGCTCTACAAATCCAATTATTATTTGCGTTGTATTTAACATCTGAAAAGTAATTCTTGCAGTAATAACTATCTGGCAATGTTATTCACTTTATTTTCAAAGCGATTCCAATAACTTCTGCACGGGTAATAGTATCGTCGAGTCTATATCATTTTGCGCTAGATTGAGACGTGATAATCCCTTGCTCAGCAAGAAATAATGCATTGGAGACATCAACGCTCGAATATCCAAAAACAGAAATAGTACTTGTTAGAATTCCAAGAAACAAAGAAATTTTTCTCATAAAAATGATTAGGAATTACCGCACAAAAAGTTTCACTTCCCATGGTCATGATGGCAGTGTGTACCCAAGTATCCACGGATTGAGCTCGCGGAGTTCTTGGTAGTCTATATCGTTTTTGAGTGAATACTCCCGTAGATCGAGAATAGGCCCTGTGAGAGTCACTTTTTTCGTAGCTGGACCCTGAAACACGCTACCGAGAAGCTCTGGGGAAAAGAGTTTCCAGCGATTTTGCATGAGGTATTTGATAGCAACAATACGGTAAATATACGATCCTGTCTCATCATTGAGGACAAGGTCATAATAATTTTTCGCGCCAGGCTGAGCTTTTTGATCACGCTGGAGACCATTTTCGCCACGGTTGTACGCAGCAGCCGCGAGCGTCCAGTTTCCAAATATGTTTTTCAAGTAGAGTAAATACGCTGCGGCGGCACGAGTCGAGCGTTCAAAATGAAGTCGTTCATCGATTTCATCATCGACTCTGAGTCCATAACGACGCGCTGTCTCGGGCATGAGCTGCCACATGCCACGAGCACCGACACGACTTTCTGCATCGGTACGGAGACCACTTTCGGCAACGGCTAAGTATTTGAGGTCGTCTGGCAATCCACTGTCCTGAAAATATGACTCTATATAGGGAAAGTACGTCTGAGAATATTTCGAAAATAAGAGGAATTGGTAGAGCGAAAAGTGTGTTATGAGGAGTTCTTTTTCGAGTTTTTCGTGACCAAGAGGATTATTGAGTGGATCGACGTCTACTTTTTCTCCTGCGAAATTGAGATTGTTCATGTCTATCTCGAGTGGTGTCCAGACGATACGCTCTCCTGTGAAACTCATATAGGGCAAACGCGCAAAAATCACCGCAGCAAAAACAAATATGAGAACACTGCCCATGGTAATGCCTGTGGCTTGTTTTGAGATGAATTTCCTGAATTCCATAGAGTGAGTATACGTATTTTTTATAAAAAAATACTCCGATTGCTCGGAGTATTCTGAGTGAGAAATATTATTTCTTCTTTGTGGTTCTTTTAGCAGGCTTTTTTTCTGCTTTTGGAGCTGCTTCTTTTTTTGGAGCTTTTTCAGCTTTTGCCTTTTTGACAGTAGCTGTTTTTTCAGCTTTTGCTGTTTTTTCAGCGATTTTTTTCCCTTCGAGTTCTTCTTCTATTCTTTTAAATGCTTCTGGATTTGTCTTTTGGAGATAGTTTTTGAGCTTGCGTCTTTTCTGGACGAGACCGAGGAGACCGCGTCGAGAGTGATTATCTTTTTTGTGTTCGTTGAGATGCGCTGTGAGCGAGTCGATACGAGCAGAGATAAGAGCTATCTGTACTTCAGGAGAACCAGTGTCGCCTTTTTCACGAGCGAACTTGCCGATTATCTCCTTTTTTTGTTCATGCTTCATAATAAAAAGTTAGTAAAGTAAAATCCGAGTGAAGCCTCAGACGCGTGAATTGTAGGATTTTTTATGTTTTTGCAAATTGTTTCTCTTTTTTGAGGGCTTTACGACGAAATGCATGGCCCAGGAGTTTCCTCTCACGAGTTTGTGTTGGCTTCGTTTCCCTGATTTCATTGAGTTCACGTTCTGCCTCTGTGATAGTCTGGAGGAGTTCTACTTCTTGGATATAGGTTTCGTAGGGACGAGAAGATATGGCACGAAACATGAAATGTATGAGAGCACTCCAACCAATCATCATCACCACCGTCGCTGGTCCTGGCATACCAATAGCAGCAAACGCATTGATAACAGCATGAATAAAAGACGCACAGATAATACCAAATATAATCCAGAAGATTTCCACTCCTTTTTCACCATGACCAACTATCCAACTGACGATGCCTCTTTGTGCACCAGAATCAATCCATCGCATCTGAGCAAAATGTCCGAGCGTATAGAGTGCAGCTATGATACCTGTAAAGAGGGCATGTCCGAGTATGCGTATCATGAGCATGATAAATCCTATATAGAGTGATCCGTGTGAGAAATAGACGAAATTTTCTACTACCGCGAAGCCGGTTCCGATGAGAATACCCGAGATTACAATCTCGCGTGTATTAGCTGGCCGTGTGATACGGATAGCAACGAGAAGCACCAGGAATTTGATGATTTCTTCGAGCAATCAGTGACCGGCGAGATAGGCTTTGACAAAGAAATTACTCAGGATACCGTCATGGAATACGAGCTGTGCAGCCATGGCCATGCGCTCTCCAACATCATTACCAACGATAGTGAGTGTGAGGACCCAGGCATCGATCGTTGTCTGCACGCCAGACATAGCCACCAATTGGGCGACGATAAAGGCTGCGATTCATCCGAGTATTAGTGATATAAGTGGTTTCATGGGTTTTTCTAACCACATTTTGCCCTATTTTATGAGAGAAAGCAAACATATTAACTATATTTGACTTATAATAAATTATATTGTATTATATGCTTATGAAAACCAGAAAGCCTGATCCAGAATTTGCAAAGTTCCAAGAAGTCATTAAACACGACGGAGCTAAATGGCGAGAAATGACAAGCAGTAACGGATTAACTGTTACTACCACTGGTTCTTTTAAAGAAATAATGAAATGAAAGTGAACTGAATGTCTCATATTGGTAGACGCCCAGGGAAATCAAGTAGGACAAATAGACAAAATGGGTGAAGTTATAAATGCTGGTGGCGAGGTGATTCCTTATGGCAGACATGTACTCCGTATGTTAAATCGGTACAAAAGAGCTTATAAAAAAGATGTTAGGGAGCCTGGGGTTCGAGATTTTATTGAAGAATGATCTGTGGCACAAGTCTATTCACTGGGGAAAACAGGACTTTGTGTACGTGAATCAATGAATGATAATTCTCATGAATGAAATTTAAATCACAAGCTGGATAGAATGGACGCTATACACCATTTGGTGGATATAGGTAACTTCCCCCGCTGGATAAAAGCTGCTGGGCATTATTGACTCGTGCGAATACCTACAAAAACTATCTGAATTTATCGTCAATTTCTTCTCATGGAACAAATTGATGGCGGCTTATCATTGGAAGACATAACTCTCAAACCTCGCAACAAAAAAATGGAAATTAAGCTGAAAGAAAATTTCCCAGACAAAGTTTCATGAGATGGTGAAACATTAACAATTGATGAAAATTTCAAGAAAGATGCTCAAGAAAAATATAATTTTCTAGTTAAAAGACTTGAGGAAGAATATAAACTTCACCAAAAAGATTTTTTACCAGATTATCCTACTTTTCAGTCCCTATTTAGAGACTTAAAACCGGCAAATATTTCTGTAGAAAAACTGGAGACTCCTCGTGGATGAAGTGATATAGGTTTTTGGATTATTGATCAATAAAAATTGTTTTCTGCATTGTTTTACTAAAATAACTTCATTATAAATATTTATGACTAATGTTTTTGGAAGCTACGATAGTGAAAAAATTGGCCACTTGTATATTGGTTGAACTGATCCTCAAGAATTCGCATTAAAACGAATTCTCATGCCCGGAGAAACACAAAAACCAAGATACAATTATATTCTTGATACCGGCAAAACAGATGTACCGTTTGTCTCTGTACATAAAATTCACGGGGAACATAAACTCGCTTGAGTATACGTACCTGAAAATATGAGGTGAAAGTGATTAGGAAAGACGTTACTTGGTGTAGCATTTGAACTCGCCGAAAGAACACGAGGCATCATAGAATCAACAAGCGTTATGAGAAAACCAACAATTGCAGCATTGCTCGATCGTTATGGATTTAGTCCTGAAGGGGACGGTGTGCAAGTAAAAATAATTGGAGAGGAAACTCATGGAGGTGATGTTATTCCTGTAGTGTATCCTCTTTCGGAGTGAAGATTAGAAACGGTATCAGATGATAGAAAATTCCTCATCGTTTCACGAGAACCTCGTGATGCAAAAAGACAGGGAAAAATCGTGACTCTCTCTGTACCATATAGACTAGAAGAAACTCCTGTGGGGCAACAACGTTTTGTAAACGCTCGCATGGAAGACCGAGGAAAATTTCTCATTAGAGACCTCAACCCCGATTTTAAAATCTAGATAGCAGAATTTATATATCCAAATTCGCAACGCTCTTGGCACGAGACTGGATAAATCGACGACGTGGTGGAACCTCTGAACCCATGAGGACACGGAAGACTTCGTCCGCTGCTTCTGCATCGTCGATAGTGACGAGCGCCATGACACGACGAGCTGGATCCATCGTTGTTTCCCAGAGTTGTTCTGGATTCATCTCACCGAGACCTTTGTAGCGCTGAATTCCTTCTGTTTTGACATCGTTTTTCTCGATGATTTCGAGTTTCTCTTCTTCACTATACGCATACCAAACTTCTTTTCCTTTTGCGAGTTTGTAGAGAGGTGGCTGAGCGATGTAGAGATATCCTGCATCAATAAGCGGACGCATAAATCGGTAAAAGAATGTGAGGAGCAGTGTACGAATATGTGCACCATCGACATCCGCATCCGTCATGATGACGATACGATGATAACGAGCTTTTGTTATATCAAACGTATCACTAATTCCACAACCAATCGCGGTGATGAGATTTTTGATTTGTTCGTTGAGAAATATCTTATCAATACGAGCCTGCTCTGTATTGAGGATTTTACCTCGAAGTGGAAGAATCGCCTGTATATCACGGTTTCGCCCCTGCTTCGCAGAGCCTCCCGCTGAGTCCCCCTCGACGATGTAGATTTCTGATTTTGATGGATCTTTTGATGCGCAATCAGCGAGTTTCCCTGGGAGGGTGAGCCCTTCGAGAGCACCCTTGCGGATGATAGTCTCACGAGCCGAACGTGCTGCCATACGAGCACGACTTGCGAGGAGACATTTGTCGATGATAGATTTCGCTGTTTTTGGTTGCTCTGCGAGGAAGTCTCCGAGCGTTTCTGCGACTGATTTGTCGACGATACCACGGACTTCTGAGTTACCGAGTTTATCCTTGGTTTGTCCTTCGAATTGTGGTTCTGGGACTTTCACAGAGATAATGGCTGTGAGACCTTCTGCGACATCTTCGTTGGTGAGGTTGGCATCTTTTTCTGTGAGGTAGTTTTTCTCTCGGGCATATTTATTGATAGTACGAGTGAGAGCTGTACGAAAACCTGTCATATGTGTACCGCCACCTGGCGTGATGACGTTATTCACGAAACTCGTGAGATGCTCTGAATAGTCTTCTTTGCGGTACTGCATGGCTACTTCTACAGAAACGAAATCCACCATATTTTCTGTGCAGAAGATATCCCCGAGTGACTCATGATGACGATTGAGATAGGTAATGTATGATTTGAGACCTCCCTCGAAATAATAACGAATACGATCTTTTGATCCGCTTCGTTCGTCGATGGCAGTGAGTGTGACGCCACGTGTGAGGTAAGCTCGTTCTCGGAAATCTTTTTTGACGTAACCAAAATCAAAGACGATATCTTCAAATATTTCTTTGTCTGGCCAAAATTCGATTTTTGTACCATTGACGTGGTCAGTTGCTCCAACTTTTTTGATGGCTGCCACTGGCTTACCACGCTCGTAGGCTTGGAAGTATTCAGATCCATTGAGCCAAACCGTTGCTTCTGTGCGAGATGAGAGAGCATTGACGACTGAAGCACCCACACCGTGGAGACCTCCTGAAACCTTGTATCCAGAATTTTCTCCACCGAATTTACCACCCGCATGGAGGACCGTCATAACTGTCTCGAGCGTTGAAACACCTGTTTTTGGATGAATATCGACAGGGATACCTCGACCATTATCTTCGACCACACAGCTGCCTGATTCAGTCAAACGAAGTGTGATGTGTGTACAGTGACCAGCGAGGGCTTCATCGATAGAGTTATCGACTATTTCCTTCACACAATGATCACGACCTCGTGCATCGGTCGAACCGATGTACATACCAGGGCGCTTTCGCACTGCTTCGAGACCCTCAAGGACCTGGATCTGACTAGCATCATATTGATGCTCTTTTGTATCTTCTTTTTTAGTCATAGGAATAAATAATTATTGGGCGAGAGTTTCAATATAGTAAATCTCTCGTTTATAGAGTGTTTTTATGAGATTTGATACATCAGCAAAGAGGTCTCCTCGTTTCATAATGGCAGTTCCAGGGGTTTTGGTCGTGACTATGCCGAGATCAAATGCGGTCTGCATGATAGAATCTTGCCATGGCTTATCTTTGTCGATAGCTGGCGTGAGTTTAACTGCGGCGAGGATCATAGCGATAGCTTCGGCTTCTGTGATGTATTCTTCCGGACGAAATGTCTTGTTATACGTACTGACGATCCCGAATTTGGCTGCGATTTCTACCGAACGACATACCCATGTATTTGGAGTATTTTGTTTGATATCGGTAAATGTATTTTCGCAGGTGTATGGATCCGGGAGTGAGATAAGTGGAACATCTCTGAAATTGAGCCCCGTGAGACGTATAGCGATACCGACGACTTCTTGGCGGAGGACATTGTCTTCGAGTCCATAATTTGTTTCTGGACGCTGTCGTACTATCACTCGTTTGTCTGCGAGATACTCAGCATAATTGAGAGAGTTGAGAGCAGAAACAGAAATGGCAGCAGTCACAGCGACTATCAGAGCGAGTACTATTTTTTTCATATTTTGGTATCGTTAGTATATGATTTTTTGGAGTGTTTCAAGTCGCATCCAGAGATAGCGCTTGCCACTTTCTGGAAGCGTGTCTGGTATTCTCTTTACAAAGGAAGAAGAGTGGTATATCATATGGCTATGAAAATAATTCTCCTCATTCTCGTCGGCGCTCTGGCTATATGGCCAATTGTCTGTTGGTTCTCGTATCATACTATCGGGTGGAAATTCTGGGAAAAGATATTTAAACGCCCTATAACGAACCATGATACTATGATTGCGAGCAGTGTCGGGCTCAGGAAATTCTGAAATTATAACCGATGTATCCATGTCGGTATAGATGATTACGGCGTGTCTTTTGTACCATCAAAGATTCTCCTCTTCCACACAGCTTTTGTGGTCCCGTGGATCAATATCCTCAGCTACGAAATTATTGTCGCGCGTTCATCAAAGCGTTGTGTACTCAATACGAATATGGGGAAACTCACTCTCTTAGGAGAAGTCGCTGAAATCGTGGCACGAGGTTGCGAGCATCACTATGTAGCTCTTGTGCCTACTCGTGTATAGTGAGCGATTTGAGGAATTTCTGTATCTCTCGTTGATTTTCAGCAAAATGTGGTTCATCTGATATCCCAGCGAGTCCGTAGAGTTGGTCGTTGGTAAAAATCACTTGAGCATATCCGCGGAATAGTTGCCCTTCGACATTTTGTGTATATTCGAGGAGTGTCGTGTCATAGTTCTGGACTCGTACAGTATTTTCTTTGACTATAGTTATGCCTGTTCCATCGAGGAGTGACTCTTTGAAGGCTTTGTAGAGTTCTTCATAAGTGCAATCAGCTGTATCACACGTTTCTCGGACCACTGTATAGCCTCTGACGCCTAACTCTGCATCATTGTCAGAGAAAATCTGCACCTTGATGACGCCTTCATTTTCTTGGGCGATGTACATATCTGATGGATATGAGACAGTGAAATCACCTTCGCTCGATGTATACTGAGTATATCCATTACTTTTTTCTACGATGCTCCCCTGGAGTTCTCCTCCTTCATTTCCTCCATTCCCGCCAGATGAAAGAGCGTTATCAATATTTACGACGAATTCGAACACTTGTGCACGAGTAGCAGGCTTATTTGGTTGAAAAATATCCTCTGGCGAACCATCTCCCGCATAGAGATCAATGATACCGAGAGCGTTCGCTCCTTCGAGGAGAATTATCTGCCATTCTGGTGTCCGTGGGCTATAGAGGTCTGCTATGTCGCCACCTTTATATGCTTCAGACGCATAATCAATCTCAGCCGATTTCATGAGCATGGCGAGAGCTTCAGCTCGAGTGACGTTGGATTTTGGACGGAAATTGGTCTTTTCTCGAGTAATAATACCATTATCTGCCGCGAGTTCCGCGCTGGCACACACCCAAGCATCACGATGTTTTGGAGTAAATTTTGCATCTTTGTAATATCACTTGCACACATAATCAACTGGTGGGGTATGCCCCGCGAGTCGGAGAGCAATACCGACGACTTCTTGGCGGCTAATAGTCGCATCGAGTCTGTACCCCGCTGCATCTGTTTGCTCGGTGATGATGCCGGCTTCTACGAGAAGCTCTGCATTGTCGACATCCTCTGAGGTATAAGCGAAGAGTGATATAGTTGGAACCAGTGAGAGAAAAATAAGGAGTTTTTTCATAATGAAATTAAATAAAAGTGATAAAAGTATATTGCGAAGAAATGGAAAGCAAGGGTGGTGAAATTTCAATTACTTGCTTCTTGTAAATAGTATTCAATACTTTTCAAAAAGGTAAATTAGCACCTAAACACTTTTGGTGCTAAAAATATTTGCAATGCCAAAAAAGTTTGCTATACTAAGGGGGTAAATTCAATTTTTAACCCCTACTTTTATGTGAAAAATTATTGGTATCGATCTCGGTACAACCAACTCCGCTCTTGCATTTATGGAAGGTGGTGAAGCAAAAATCATCCCCAATGCAGAAGGTAATCGTACAACTCCTTCGGTCGTCGCGAATAAAAAAGGTGAAATCATCGTCGGTACTCCTGCAAAGCGTCAGGCTGTCACCAACCCAAAAGAAACAATTTTCTCTGCGAAGCGTTTTATCGGTCGTAAGAAGAGTGAAGTGGAATCAGAAATCAAAAATGTGCCTTATGAAGTAACGGCCGGATCTGGTGGCGAATCACTCATTACCTTTAATGGGAAAAACGCTCGTCCAGAAGAAATCTCGGCGCACGTCCTCATGAAACTCAAAGAAGACGCAGAGAAATATCTCGGTGAAAAAGTAACAGAAGCCGTCATCACGGTCCCTGCGTATTTCAATGATGATCAACGTCAGGCAACTATCAATGCTGGTAAAATCGCTGGTCTCGATGTAAAACGTATCGTCAATGAACCAACCGCTGCGGCACTCGCCTACGGTCTCAATAAAAAGAAAGATGAAAAAGTAGCCGTCTACGACTTTGGTGGAGGTACGTTTGATATCTCTATTCTTGAAATCGGTAGTGAAGGAACATTTGAAGTGCTCGCAACCAATGGTGACACTCATCTCGGTGGTGACGACTTTGACCAGAGAATATTTGAATACGTCATCGCAGAATTTCAAAAAGATCAGGGTATCGATCTCAAAAAAGATCCGATGGCGGTCCAGCGCATCCGTGATGAAGCAGAAAAAGCAAAGAAAGAACTCTCTTCTGCCACAGAAACAGAGATCAATCTCCCCTACATCACGATGGACGAGAGCGGACCAAAAAATCTCCTCGTGAAAATCACTCGTGCGAAGTTCGAAGAGCTCATCGCTGATCTCGTAGAGCGTTCTATCGAACCATGTCGAAAAGTCCTCTCTGATGCTGGCCTTCAAGCCAATCAGATTGACGAAGTCATCCTCGTCGGTGGTTCGACTCGTGTCCCTATGGTCCTCGCGAAAGTAGAGCAATTCTTCGGTAAAAAACCAAACGCTTCTGTAAATCCTGATGAAGCCGTCGCTATCGGTGCCGCTGTCCAAGCGGGTATCATCGCTGGTGACGTCCGTGATGTCCTCCTCCTCGATGTCACTCCACTCTCTCTCGGTATCGAAACTCTCGGCGGTGTCATGACTCGTATGATTGAACGAAATACCACTATTCCATCAAGCAAATCTCAGGTCTACTCAACCGCTCAAGACAATCAACCAAGTGTCGAAATCCACGTCCTCCAGGGTGAACGTGAGATGGCTCAAGATAACAAGAGCTTGTGAAGATTTATCCTCGAAGGTATCGTCCCTGCGCCTCGTGGTGTTCCTCAAATCGAAGTCACATTTGATATCAATGCCTCTGGTATCCTCTCTGTCTCAGCGAAGGATAAGGGTACTGGAAAAGAGCAGAAAATCACGATCCAAAACTCAGGCGGTATGAGCAAAGAAGAAGTAGAAAATCTCGTGAAAGAAGCGGAAGCAAATCGCCACAAGGATAGCGAGAAAAAACAACTCGTCGAAGCTCGCAACCTCGCTGATTCTCTCATCCATCAGGGTGAAAAAACACTCAAAGATAATGCTGATAAAATCAAGGAAGAGGACAAAAAGACAGCAGAAGAAAAAATCGCTGCTCTCAAAACTGTCCTCGAAAATCCAGAAGCAACAAAGGCTCAGATTGAGGAAGCAAGTAATCCTCTCAATGAAGTGATGATGAAAATCGGACAAGCTATCTATGCTACTCCTGGTGCGACAGATGATGGAGTAAAAGTAAAAGAAAATGTGAATAATGAAGGTTCTGCTGAAGAACCAACGGTCGAAGCGGAAGTCGAAGAAGACGACAAGAAATAGTCATCTACTCTCTTCACAGAATCCCCTCTCAGCCCGAGAGGGGATTTCTTTTTTCCTTGCATAATATATTTTTTTGATATATTAAACTGAAATTCAAAATTTATGAAGAATCCCCAATTAGACCGTCCGCTCGTCGATGAATTAACAAAATTCTGTCGTGAAGAGGCTCCAACAATACTCCCTGATCTCTACCACGGACTTGATAAAGTATCTACAGAAGAAGTTATTACAGATGCTATGGCTCGTGTGCATCAGGTGTTTGGCCTTAATAAAGAACATGGGAAAAATAAACGTGTTGTCCACAAAGTAGTTGGTAAAAAAATAGAAATAGTAAGAAAAGATTTAGCATTTTTACTTCAGATACTACCCATCTGCGAGAAACAAGCATGGAAAAGAAGAAGACAAGAAATACAGCATGATTACACATCTACGCCCGACGGACTTCACCCAGGCTTTATTCAATTACATCGAGATAAGGGTCAAATTCCTGGCACACCTCCTGATAATATGGATGGAGAATGGATAGATGATCCTCAACTAGGTTAGATTCTCAAAATTAGTAAGGACAAAATCACTAATTGATTCTCCTCGCTTTCTCCTTTCCCGTATCTTGCTCGCAGATATATCAATGGTTGGGATTATCCAATCAGTTTGGATATTCTGTCGTTCACAAATATCTCGCACCCATTCGTTGCCCGTAAACAATCTACAATCTTCAATGTTCAATTTACAATTATGGAAGAGTAGTTTTAGATTCTCACACCACACATCATCATCTGGTACATCTTCGAGTCAAATGATATCTATCTTTTCTTGGAGTTCGAGAGGGATACTCGCACGGATTATTTGCTCGCGCTGTTGTAGTGTCCACGGGTTTTCATCCGTTCATGATTTCTCTGCAGAACCGATGATGAGAAGTAATCTCTCAAAATCATTTTGAAAAATTTTGTCCACAATACTCATATGACCAATATGAAATGGTTGGAATCGTCCTAAAAAGATTGCATGTTTATTTTGTTTACTAAGTTTCCTAGGTTTATTAGGTTGATTTTGCATTCTTTTTGGAGATATATTTTGTTGTATCATGATGATAACTAAGTAAGCATAATAAACTTGGTAAGCCTAGTAAGCTGTGATTATAGTGTAAATAGCACTACTTCTGGATCGGCATTCATACGGATATCCATATCAGGGCTATTGCCCATACCGGTCGAGACATACATTTTCCAAGTCCCTGTATGAGCGTATTTTTTTGCAGGACCATACCAACCCTTGTATCGACCAAATCGTGTCTTACACGCCATGAGTCCGAGCTTGCGAAAGAATGGTATATCGAGTCCTCCGCCATGCGTGTGGCCTGCGAGGAAGAGTGTTGGTGTCATAATAGTTTGCTTGGTTTCGCGGAGGCGACGGAGGAGGAACTCCATGCCATCAGGATTGTGCAGGAGGACGACATTGAGTGCGGCCCGTGTCGTATTAAATAGATAAATATATGTGTCGAGTGTCGCATTTCTTTCGATTTTTGGAATACGAGAAAGGTGATCTGCGAGCGTATGAATACCATAGATACATATCTGACTCTCACCGATATTGATACGCTGAGTGTCTCGTGGTTGTGTGAGGAATTTGATATTCTGAATCTCTGTGAGGTATTGTTTGATGCGTGGAAAATCTGGATTTTCTTCATCGTGATTTCCGATAACGGCGAAATTTCTGTACGTTTCTAAACCACGGAACAATACAGGTGCAACGTCGAAAAAATGCTCCTGATCGGTCGGTGTTACTCCATCCCCCGAGACGAAATCTCCACCATGCAGAATAAATGTTTTCTTCGGTTCTGTGAGTCCGAGCAGTGTATGAATTCACTCTGAAATATGCTCTGCCATGCCATCAATATTTCACCCGATATGTGGATCAGTGAGAAATAAAAATGACACTCACTGGAGATCGCTAAGGCCAGAAAACCCGAGGTGAATCCGACGATACTGAACATGCGAAGCACGAATACGGGACTTCTTTCCGATACGTGGAATACGTACAAATAAATCCACGGCTCTGCGCAGAAGGGCAACTTTTATTTTGGAGAGGGTGTGCTTCATGTAATGATTATACAGATGAACTTCAAAAGAAAAACTGTCTCTCGGATTCCAATGCCTGGTCGAGAGTTTGTCATCGAAATTTTGCTACATCTTCCCCGGTTTCATTTTCCCAGTCAGCCTTCATAGCACCTCAGAGGGCGAGAAATCTGCGAAACATTGCTTCATCGAGTTGTATGCTGTGAATATCAGGACTTCTTTCCTGGGTAGATAAAAGCACGCTACATCGTTGCTTAGCATTTACAATAGTGAGTATCATCTTGTCCGATTCCGTTCTCTGAACCTGGATGATACCATTTTTGCGCTCTGCTGGTCTCCAGAGAATTTCATCAATTGCTAGCTCAGGAAACTCTGGTTTACTCTGACAGGCAATCGTAGAAATTGCGTTACCCGTATTGAGACTGTATCCTCATTCACATGTTCGGGTGCGAAGCTCAATACCAGCATGTGCTATATGTTGCCCTTTTTCTACTGGCTCACAATTGATTTCAAGCATGGCATCATGCCCAGGTAAGATTTTTGCATACATCCACGTCCGTCCTCATACTGGTAGTTCTCTCACGAAATCGATAGGAGGAATTTCGAGTGTAGTAGGCATATTTTAAACTCCTATATATTTTTTCATTCGTTCCAAAACCTCATCAAGACGTTTTTGCATCTTCGCATTTCAGCGTCGTACAGGTTCGAAAAGTTCTTCGTCTGAGAGTTTATTGAGCTCCTCGTAAGCGTCACGATACGGCCCAATAAATCGGTCGAGAATGACATGGAGATCTTGTTTTGCATGACCATAACCGTACCCGCCTTTTTTGTACTTCGCACGGATTTCTTCTATTTCTTTTTTCTCGCCAAAAGTTTTGATAAGCGCAAAGACATTACATTCATCTGGATTTTTCTTTGCTTCGAGTGGAAGTGAATCTGTCGGAATGGTGGCAATTTTTTTCTTCAAATCTGCTGAGCTCTCAAACATACTAATGTAGTTGTTGTAGGACTTGCTCATCTTGCGACCATCGAGACCAGGAATGACGGCAATCGAATCATCAATAATCGGTTTTGGTTCGACGAAAATATCTGCTTTATAGTGATGATTCACATAGCGAGCAATGTCGCGTGCCATCTCAAGGTGCTGGAGCTGATCTTTGCCGACTGGCACGACATCACAATCATAGCCAATAATATCCGCTGCCATAAGAATTGGATAATTAAAGGTTCACATGTTAAAATCTGACGATACCACTTCTCATTCTTTTACCGAAAAATTTTCCATCTCTCAATTATCTACTATCAAACCAATTTCTCCATTATAGTTAGCATTTTTTGCTTGTTGTTCTTTCTGTTTGTAATCTTTGAAAGTATGAGCACGAAGCATGAGTGAATACGGCGTAAAGCAATTCAATATCCATTCTAGTTTTGTGAGACCAACGATATCTGATTGTCGGAAAATGGTCACTTCTGTATCACGACCAAGGACCGCGAGATAGGCGATGAGTCCGTTGCGGATATTTTCGTTTAATACTTTGCCATCACGGATAGACGTCAATGCGTGGAGATCAGGGATAAATATCGCTGTATCGTATTTTTTTGCATTTTCACGGAGGGGCAACATAGCGCCCATGAGGTTACCAATATGCGGAAATGTGCCTGTGGGCTTGATGCCCGTAATCATTCTTTTCATAAATTTTTTTTGTAAGTATACAAAATATATCACCATGAGCAAGCGAAGAAATGGTCGGAAGTATCGCAATTTCGCCAGACTCAATACACTTTATGTATTCTACCTTTTATCTCTCCCTATGGATACACCAGGAAACACACAACCAGAATCAAATCCAGAACTCCAGAATAATCCTCCACAACCTCCAACTGAAACACCAACTGAATCGGTCGCTTCGGTTGTCTCGGAAGTAATAGCTCCAGAGGCTCCTTCGACAGATCCTCTCGCTGAAGTCGCAGCCCCAGTACTTCCCATGGTACCACCTGCTCCAGTCCTTGAAGAAGTCGTTATGCCGACTATCACACCGATTCCTCCTATTGAGAAAACTATCCCTACTTTTACTCCCCATCCTGCTCATTCGGCACTTCGTGCTATCATAATGACATGTACATTTCTCCTTGTGGTAGTCGGTGGTTGGTATGCTTGGTCTCATCAAGAAAAAGTGAAAACTATCGTAGGAGATATCATCACAGAATACATGTCGCCAACACAACCACTTCCTGAAGTAGTAGTGAGTGGTGAGGTGGTCGTCAGTGGTGAAGTGACTACATCTGAAGAAAAACCATTTGATTTTAGCACAGCTCCAAAATTTGATACCACACGACTCGTCTCAACAGAGTGATTCGCGACCTACAAAGAACCAAAGATACAGGTCAAAGCGAACACACCGATTTATAAAATTGCGGATGGCCTCACGAATGTAAAAAACAAAGAGTATTTCACAAAAAATTATCCTCTCAGTAAAGAGATGGAAACTGACTTAAAGGCAAATGCGTTTACCGTAACGTCAGCAAATTACAATGAATTTTATTCTCTCTACGAACAGAATCGCTACGCACTCATACCGAGTTTTATCACCACCGATTCTATCCTCCACAACTACCACCTGATGTTCGATCATCTCCTGAAACAACTCGAAGAAGAAAAGCTCGCATTTGTCCTCCACACACTCAATACCAATCTCCTCTCACAGGCAACAACCCAACTCACAGAAGCTGGAGAAACACCATGGAAGCTCGCGGCAGAACGTAACCTCGGATTCTTCACGGTCGGCAGCAAACTCCTCGACAATACTGTCGGCATACCGACACCGGTAGTAAAAGAAGTTACCCAAGAACTCGCTCTCATCGAAGAAAAAAAGGGTATCGATTTTTCAGTGGTTATGAATAAAGGACTCAAAGAAAAAGTGGGTGAAGCAAATTTTGAAAAAGAAGCTCTCAAAGAAGATTACTCACAATATATACCTCGTGGTCACTACACTCAGAGTGCTCTCCTCAAGAGTTATTTCAAATCAATGATGTGGTATGGCCGACTCTCTTTCCGATTCAAAAATGAAGACGAGATCCGCTCTGCAGTGCTCATCACGCTCGCTCTTCGTGAGTGAGACAATAAAGCCCTCTGGCAGACACTCTCTGATCCGATTGATTTCTTCGTTGGCAAAGGTGATGATATAGGATTCCGTGATATGAATGGACTCCTCGAGGAGGTATATGGCAAAGATGTGACACTCAAATCTGTGATAGCAGCTCCAGATAAATTCGCAAAAGTCATCGAGAAAACCAAAAAACTGGCTCCTCCAGAGATTAATTCTATGCCAATATTTAATCCTGAAATCGCTCCCGATCGTGAGGCAGAAATCAAGTGATTCCGATTTCTCGGTCAGCGATTTACGATTGATGCCGCTATATTTCAGCGTCTCATCTTCCGTGAGGTAGAGAAAAATGAAGAAGGTAAAACTCGTATGCTCCCAAAATGACTCGATATACCAGCAGCTCTCGGTTCAAAAGAAGCACTCTCAATCCTCGAAAAAACTGGAGAAACGAAGTACAAAAACTATCCAGAAAACATGAAGAAACTCCAGAAACATCTCGCTGGTTTACCAGCAGTCGCTTGGACACAAAATCTCTACTGGGGCTGGATAAATACTCTCCGCACCCTCACCGATGACAACCGAAAAGGCTATCCTCTCTTTATGCAAAATCAAGCTTGGACACGCAAAGAACTCAATACTTTCCTCGGTAGCTGGGCAGAACTCAAACACGATACTATCCTCTACGCAAAACAAGTCTATGCTGAGCTCGGTGGAGGTGGTGACGACGATGGAGAAACTCCACCAGATGATCGTGGTTATGTCGAGCCAAATCCAGAACTCTACGGACGACTCTCTGCTCTCCTCACCATGACACGAGAAGGACTCGATGCGAAGAAGCTCCTCTCTGATGGTATGCGTGATAATCTCACCAAAATGGAGACACTCACGACAGCACTTCAAACCATCTCAGAGAAAGAGCTCAAGAATACAAAACTCACTCCAGAAGAATACGAACTCATCCGTTCTTACGGAGGACAGCTCGAGCATTTCTGGATGGAGGTCAACAAAGAAGCGATGGCAAAAAAAGAACTCGATGCACGTAATTTCCTCAATCAAAATCCTGCAGCTCTCATCGCTGATGTAGCAACAGACCCAGCAAATGGTTCTGTCCTCGAAGTCGGAACAGGAAGTATATTTACTATCTATGTCATCGTCCCTGTCGATGGTATGCTCAAGCTCACACGAGGTGGAGTCTACTCATACTACGAATTCCCTTGGCCGATGGATGACCGTCTCACGGATGAGAAATGGAGAGGCATGATGGGCATCACTTTTGATGGACCGACACAAGCTCTCCCTGATGACAAAAAACCTACTCAGCCATCATGGACACACACCTTTATGAGTAAATAACTTATGGGCTCGAAAATTCTCTCAATCCTCGCACTCTCTCTCGTACTCACGAGCTGTGGCAACAAAACTCCTATTGTAGAACAAGCCCAATTCCGCTGGAATTGAGCGACAAAAACGTATGAAGCATGAGCCGTAAAAACATCGGATAACAGTGGACGAACAGAGGGGGCTCAACATCCATCACAGAAAAATATCAAGGCTGATCTCGACGGAGATCAGAAGTACGAATCCTACTCTCTGAAAGAAAATATCATGACGGTTACAGAAGATGAAAAAACCGTCTGGACTTCACCTACTGCGTGGAAAGTGTATGATTTTTCTCTCGATGATTCGACTCGTGATGGCAAGCCTGATATCAATATCTCGGCATGGAGAGATGCGAATTACGGTTCTTCTCAACCATTCTGGGAAAAGAAAAATGATACCACACTCCGTGATCATTTCTTCGTCATGAAATACGCGGATAACACGGTGAGGGCTGTCTGGCAATCATCCAATCTCGAATCCGTCAATCAAGAATTCACTCTCGCCGATCTCGATGGAGATAAGCGAAAGGAGCTCATCGTCATAGAAAATGACTACAAAGAAGCTCAGCTCTGTCATGATACGCATGTGGCCGTATGGAAATGGAACGAGTGGTGATTTGTAAATGTCTGGAGAAGTGAGAAATGAAACTACTGTCACCTCCGTACGAGTGGAAATACTATTACCGTCGAGAAATATACGTATCCTGTGAAATAGGTATGTATGAGAATCCTCGCATTATCAGTCAAGCTATAACAAACAATCGCCTCAATTGGGACGAGCGTGGTGACCGAACTATCGTCGTACCAAGTCTCATAGAATGAACCCTCGATGATGTCGTAATTGGAGAAGAAACAGTGATTGAGTGAGAAGTAAATGGCAAGATCATGTCTGGCAAATGATTGAAGCATTTTGTCTTTCTGAAGGATGCCAAAGTTCCCACCTGGATCATGGATAATCACAATCACGCGTTTGCGTTTTGGCATGAAGCACTCTGGAAATGATGGATACAAAAGTGAAGTCTCCTCGTCCATATCGATCAACACACCGACCTCGCCACACCAGGAAATTTCCCTGCATGGAAACACCCCGAAGAGAGTCACGAAGGTCTCGTCGAAAATTATACCAATACCGATCTCACTATCGCTGATTTTATCGTCCCTGCGCTCGCCACAGGACTCCTCTCGGAAGCCGTGATGGTCACGGGAGAAGATAGAAACGGTGCTGGTGTGTTTGTCTGGGAAAATGAGAAACTCGTGAAAAAATCCGCCCAGCTATGAACGATAAACGATAAACCAGAAACACCAAAATCTCTGATTCTGGATATTGATATCGACTATTTCTCACAAGGGTTTGATGACGCGAAGACGCTCGAAACAACGAAATATTGGATAGAGCGAGCCAATATTATCACGATTGCGACGAGTCCCCTCTTTATCGATCAAGAGAAAGCATTAGAATATCTCAGAAAATTATTCTAATCTATGGAGTTTCTCGACCTCTCAGATCCTGGTGCTCATACTGTCATTATCAATTTTCCTGGGAGACCAGAAACCCTTGAAGACGAATCAGTATCACATTTGGGTTTTGAACAAAAATACCAAGCTATAGGAGAAAGAGTACGAGCAAATGGAATTGGTTTTATAGGCTGCTCTCAGGTTCACAAAAATGAGGAGATTATACCCCACACAGAAGCATGCCTCGAAGAACTTCGAGAAAAAACAAAAAACAGAATGGTGATACTCCTCGGCACATCCGCTGGTGCAGGTGGCATTCTGGCATCTTCGAAAGCAAGAAAATTGGCAACAGGGATGATACTTCTGAATATAAATCCTTTTAATGCTTGAATAAAACATGTAGAGCAATGAGCACATGCATTTGAGAGATGGATCGATTTTTATCACGGATTTGAAGACACGCCCTGACATGCTAAATGGTCAGACCATTTGGTAAAAGAAGCCAGAACTCAAAGACAAAATTTTAACAGAATACATGGCACACACAGACTCACAGCAGAACAAGCAATCGCACCGATACTGCAGAGCCTCCGAAGACATAATTTTATCGAATAAAGTTTGCAAAGCTGGCTCCTTGCTCTATAATCCCGTTACTTGGCGCCTTGGTAGAACGGTCATACAGGAGCCTGCAAAGCTCTGGAAGCCGGTTCGACTCCGGCAGGTGCCTCCAAAATAAAATAAATCCCTAGAAATAGGGATTTTTATTATTTTAAGTTGTAATAGTGGTATCGGGATTATAATGAGAAGGTTATATTTTTAATACTTCATTATGAATCGTATCGCATTTATGATCGTGTTAGCTATACTCGGTCTCGCGGCTGCTATCGGTATGCTCCGATTTATGTCTGAACCAGTTCCGCAAAAAATCGTTCAGCCGAATGAAGAACTCGCTATGCCTGCTGAAGAGATGACAGTTATCCAAGAAGAAAATACACAAACACCTCCTCCAATAAAAACACCTGAAAATAAACAACAGGTTATGCCTCAGCCAAAACCTCAACCAGTGAGAGTTGCGCCACAACCAGAGCCTGAACCAGAGAGATACTACGAAGCAACTGGAAACTAATTAAAAAATCCCCAGAAATGGGGATTTTTCTAAAATTTCTCATCTAAATGCTTGGGTAGCGCCCACCGAAAACGAGCATCAGGATTAGCAGGAATTATTCTTCTAGGATTATGAGGATCCCAAGTTTTCTGGCGAAGCTCATCTCAGACAGCTACTAAACGCATAAGAGGGCTCGCGACTGATAGCTGGATATTTTGTGGTTCTATAAACATTCATAATTCTGGCTTTCCCTCTCATAAAACATCAGAATGAAAAAAATTATCTCTCCCAACCGTCACAGTCTTTATTCGTTCTCGTCTATCGGAGATAATCACATCAACTCGATGAGGAAAATGAAGGCTAAAATGATAGAGTGAATTCCCAAAAAATCTCTTGAGAGCGCGATGATTATGAAAAAATGGTTCTGAAGGCGCTCATTTTGCATAAAAAGGGACTCATTCGATAGGAATAGTTTCATTACAAATGCACGCTGGTTGTATGTCAGCAAAAGATAATTTATCTGCACCAATTTCTGTTGTATCTGCTGCGATAATAATAGCTGGTATTTTGAGTTTTCCGAGCATGTGTCTTGTTCTTATCACGCTCGGCTCATGAGTGTCTATGCCTATAGTGGCTATTGATTTGCATTTATTTCTCATGGCTTGTATATACATAGCAATACACCATATTCCGGACCCAGTTCCTAAATCCAAACCCATATATTTTCGTCATTTCATATGAACCATAGGAGGAACTTGTGTCATAATAATCTCACGAAAAATAGCCGTTGTTGCGGCAACATCAGATATCATATTTGCCGAGAGAGGAACGTCATTGAATGACCGGAAAAAGTAATCAACTTTTCACGAATATTTCATTTTTAATTTTCACTTATCTTGGTTTTCTCTCATTAATCTAGACCAGGCACACATCCACCCATAAAATTGATTCACTGCCCCTAGAGGCATCACATGGTCAGAATCATAATTGAGGAGATACATCATGAGGTATTTCACGATAAAATCGGCAATAAGTGTGTCTATTTCTTCAGCAGATAATCGGTTATTTGAATCGCCTAATATTTTTATCAATTCGGAGGTATTCTTATTGGAATATGCTCGCGGCTCTATGATTGATACATCCAGAGGTTTGTTGATATGTACTTTCATTTATTCTGCGATTTTATGGTCCACTAACCAGTAGAGAATTATTATCATCCATGTTTTACATGAATTCGGAAATCTCCTATTTGTTTCACGAGCCATGCCCATCATTCTTTTTTCTATTTCGTCTGGCTTGACGGGTTTTTGTCTGTCACCTTCACTGATATTGGTATTTGGAAAAAGCATCCGACGACAATCATCCATCAATGTGGCTGCATCTATTTCCATCTCGTCTGTAGGTCGCCTCCAATCTTTCTCTACCAGATGACTATACTTCGTTCAAATAGAAATCAGGAACTCTCTTTTGATGGGGTCAGCCACCCACTCCAATAATAAATCCTTGAAAAAAATAACAGCCTGATCGCACGCTAGCAGGGGCAGAGTTTGTGGATCTCAGAAGCTCAAGGCCAATTCTCGTGCAATCGTATTCCTGGGTTTACCTCTATGACCAGGCCCCACCCTGTCAACTAGTCTCCATGTTTTCGTAGCCTGCATCAGGACATCATGTCACGAGAGTTTCACGCGTCTATCCTTTATGTGAATATATTGAATACCTGGATGACGTACTGTGGCCTTAATTCTTGTTACCAAATCATCTAAACCAGGAGTTTTTGCTAGCTCTGGTGTCTCAAAAGCTCGCTCCAATCAACCAAATCTCTCTTTTGGTTTTGCAAGTGGTGCTAACAATTCTGGTTCTTCTGAAGGCATAAAATATTTTTATAAAAATTATTATACATATAAATAATATAGAGCAAGTTAATAAAATATATGACTTATTCGTTTCTCCTTATGCTCTCACCTATGAATGCTAAAAATCCAAAAGTCACACTCCACACCAATCATGGTGATATCACGCTCGAGATATTTGCAGACAAAGTCCCAAAGACAGCAAAAAATTTCGTAGAGCTCGCAAAAAAAGGTTACTACGATGGCACGATTTTCCATCGCGTTATCACTGATTTTATGATTCAATGAGGTGATCCGACTGGGACCGGTCGTGGTGGTGAGAGTATCTATGGTGAGAGATTTGAAGATGAATTTCACCCCGCCCTTAGCCATAAGAAATGATTTATTTCAATGGCTAACGCGGGGCCAAATACGAATGGAAGTCAGTTTTTTATCGTCCACGCAGAAGAAACAACATGGCTCGATGGAAAGCATAGCATATTTGGCAAGGTCGTAAGTGGGATGGAATTCGTCGAAACTATTGCCCTCGTTCAGACTGATAGTGGAGATCGTCCATTCAAAAAAGTCGAAATAACAAAAACTACTGTCGTAGAATAATTACGACTTGGTTGTTTCCCTGACAAAGAGCCGGTAGAGAACTGGTATCACAACGAGACTAAGAATACCCGAAGTAGTCAATCATGCTACGAGAGTTATGGCAAGAGGCTGCCATGTACCCGGGACGAGAGCAAGAGGGATGTTTCCCATAATGGTCGTAAACGACGTGAAAAAAATAGGCTCAAAACGAGATTTCCCTGCATCAATAATAGCATCATGGGTATTCATACCTGTTCATCTATTGACATTTATCTTGTCTATGAGGACGATAGAGTTGTTGATTACCATGCCAAAGAGCGCTACGAGACCAATCAAAGAAGGAAATGACAATGCGGATGCCGTCAGGGTTAAACCGAAAAATACACCTATCAGCGAAAGTGGTATAGGAGCCAAAACAAACAACGATTGTTTGTATGAATTAAATTGTAAGACAATAGTCCCCACGACGAGTATCATACCGAATACCATAGCTACCAAAAGGGAGGAAATAGATTTTGCATTTTCATCGTTGACTCCACCTATTATAAATTCATACCCCTTACTATTTTCTGCGAGATTTTTCTGATAATCAGCAGTTCTTTTATTAAATTCTGCAAGGAGGTTCTGAGCATTGGTTGTTTTATCAGCTCAGACAGAAAGTGTGACAGATCGTTTTTGATCTATACGAGTGATCGATTCAACGGAAGATGTGAGATTATTTTTCATGATATCTCAGAGAAATACATACTGTCATTTTGCGTTCTTGATTTTGAGACTTTTAATTTTTGAGAGAGTATCAACTGTCTCAGGGAGATACTGAGCACGAACTATGATTTCGTCAGTATTTTTGAAAATCTTGGTCACCTCAGCTCCATCTATCGCCATTTTCATAAATGAAGCCACTTGACCGAGTGACAAGCCATTAATAGCGAGTTTTTGAGTATCAAATTTATAGGAGAATTCGAGCGGTGTAGGTTGAACAGACGTAGTAATATTGATAGCTCATGGTATTGTTGCTGCAATCCCTTTGATATCTCTCAGGATTTTATTGAGTTTATGAGCATCTTCGCCGGTAATGCGCACTTCTAAATCAGATCATGCTGGAGGTCAACCCTTGAGCTCAGCCACTTCAATCGTGGCCCCAGGAAACTGAATTGTTTTGAGAGATTTTCTGAGTCTCTCGGCAAAATCTACTGAGGTTTCCTTTCTTCCATCATCTTTTTTCTTGAGATTGATAGTTATACTCGCAAGATGAGTTGATCAATTAGAGCCTCCTGCCCTGATACCTTCTGTGGATGCCTTTTGCCCGACAGTAGTCGTAAAACTCTCAACACTCTCAATTGGTTCCTTTCTGAGGAGATCTTCAACAGCTGATATTTGATCGCTCGTGGTCGCTAATTTCTGTCCTGGTTCAGCCGTGAGATTGACATAAACTATGTCCTGGTTATCAGCTGGAAAAAACTCTGTTTTGAGCAGGCCTGTAACAGGTAAAAGTATAGAAATAATAAAAATTCCAAAAATGAGTCAGAGAATTCTCCATAATCTCCCACGTGTTTCGAGAGCATAATCGA
>JACCDG010846076.1_pt1 | contig 43301 bp, 46 predicted proteins | sample 7442471 | NCBI WGS metagenome assembly JACCDG01 (sample SAMN15323444, study PRJNA562643) | freshwater metagenome | isolation source: river surface water | place: USA:Blue River Watershed | collected 2017-08-17
ACCAATTCCATTGTGAACAACGAAGAGGCTAGAAAGATAGCAGAAGAAGACTACTATTATCCTACTTTAGGTGTAGGCGCATTAGCCCCCGACGAATTGTACAACTTCGAAAACGGTACTCTTAGACCAATATCTCTTGAGATAGACACAAAGTCAGGACAGCAGAGAGAATTAAACCCAATGCTGACTACTCAGGGTAACCTAGCTCTGGTAAACAGACCAATTGAGTCAAGAGAGGATGTGGAGAAGAGATTTGGTCTGCAGTTTATCGATATGACTCAGAATAACTACAACCAGAACATAATCAAGTACGCAGACTCGGCTCTGTCCATTAGCAGACAGTTAGAACCTGGACAGTCTCAATTTTTGACGTACCACAAACTGCCAGAAGAAATAGAGCTGGACCCTTAAGGTTTAAAATACATTATGAAACTAGGCTTTTCTACAAAATTAGAAGACTTGAGTAAAAAACGTGGCATGGATGTCCCTACCAACGTGATATCCAAGCTTTCTGGTACATCTTTAGACACTGAATGCTTCGTAAGGCAGAAATTCTCTAGCGAGTTACAGGTCTTTCTGATAAACTACGTCTATAATACCAATTCCTATTACAACTTAAATGGCTAAAGAACAAGATACCGATCTATATAACGCTTGGAAGGTCTCCAACGACCGTCAGGCTCTTGGTAAGCTCGTACAGAATCTCCACCCTTTGATATACACCGAAGTTCAGAGAGCTGCTGGTACTCTTCCTACTTCCGCGTTGTCTGCCGAGGCTAAGAAGTGGACTGTAAAAGCCATTCAGACTTACGACCCCAGTAAAGGCGTAGCTCTGTCCACTCACGTCATGAACTATCTCCCCAAGATACGAAGACTGAACTACAAGTTTCAAAATGCGGCTAGATTACCTGAGAACCTTCAGCTTCAGTACCACGCCTGGAACCAGGCCGTTACTCAATTGCAGGAAAAGCATGACAGGGACCCAACCGACGAAGAACTCTCGGAACAACTAGGATGGAAAAAGAAAGCCGTGATGAAATACAAGAATTCACTGTTTTCTGACCTCGTAGAATCTGGGAATGAAAAACCAACTGAAGTCACCACCTTCAATAAAAACAAGGTGTTGTACGACTACATCATGCAGCAGCTTACCAGGGAAGAGAAGTTGATATTCGAGAACATCGACACGATGTCTTCTACTGAACTAGCGGATAAGCTAGGTGTCAACATTAATAGACTGAACTACATGAAACGTCTTCTACGTCTGAAGATAATGACCCTACAAAAAGAAGTAAGATGGACATAGTCAACGTACAACCTGCCCTAGACGAGGTAAAAAAAGTCCTGGGAGTTATGAGTGACTACTTTTTGTCCCTTTATAACTTTCTAGATAATCCTTCCAATCCACCGCCTTCAATGGAGGAAACAGTATCTCCAGAAATAACCCTGTCTGATACTTTAGGAGTTGCTTACTCTACAAAGGACTTATCTTCTAACAAGGCCAGCGGATATATAGTTGATGCAACGAACCTATTGGCAGCTATGGAAAGAGAAGCGGGAATAAGACTAAAGGATAAAGCCTCTTACTATTCCGATGCCTTACAGGAAACCGGAGTGGAGGTGACAGTCTACTCAAACATGAATGCTGAGTACAGAGCTGGAATCCTTGGAGAGATTAACTAATGGCAATTAATGGAAGAATAGGTACTCCTACCAATCTCCAAGAATCTGGAACCGAGGATTTACTACTAATCACCTATCCTGATGGATTCCCGGAAGGTCAGATAAACTTTGATCTTGCTGACACCCCTAGGAAGGTAACTGGCGTTCAAAAAGTGGCTCAGCTGTTCTTAAAGATTCTGTTGACTAAACTAGGTTCTAACGTGCTAAGACAGAAAGAAGGTACTTTGTTTGCTGAGTACCTTATACAAGCCAATAGAACGGGCATGGATAGCGAACTGTACGCTATAATGATTTCGGAGGTAAACTCCGCCGCTAGTCAGGTAAAATATATATTGAATGTGAAAGGCAATAACGATCTTTCCAGTCAGCTATACGAAGTAAAGATTTTAGGTATAGATATACAGCAAGAGGCTGTAACGATGTTTGCAAAAATAACTACGATGGATGGTGAAACTGCTCAAGTAGCGATTCCGTTCCCTCAGCTTGATCTTCCGCTAACCGGAGAATAAATTGGCTTCATTAACAGACTACTTTGCAGGGCTCTCCGTAACCTCAACGGAAATTCAGCAATCAGAATTACTAGCCGAACAAGTGCTTCAGGCTAAGTACCCTTCTATTGACCTGAGAGAAGGTACCGCCGTAAGAGACCTAGTCATACGTCCTTTTGCAACCCTACTAGCTATGGTTAATAAAGGTCTTAACCTATACTTTGAACAGAACACATTAGACAAGGTTGATGATGAAACATCTACTGCTATGGTAGATTCAATCATGTCTAACTGGTTCATCTACAGAAATCTCGGTACTAAAGCGGTTGTCAATGCCAGATTGTATTTTGCTAGAAGCAAAAACATTACTCTTACTGCTGACACTTATTTCTCTACTGATAACACTTTAAAATTCGTAGTTGGTGCGACTACCTACATTCCTTCTACAAGTTTGACACTGGACACGTTCAACAACGAGTACTTCTACGATATAGACCTGACTGCAGAGTCTGCCGGTACAGAGTACAACCTAAGTTCAGGTAGCTTGCTGTACTTCTCCAACTTTGACCCGTACTTCTTACGAGCTGAGATTACCTTCCTGCAAACAGAGGCCGGAGACCCAGAGACCAACACTCAATTCATTGAGAGGGCTGAAACAGCTATCTCTACTAGAAACCTCATCAACAATCCTTCAATCATTTCTAACTTACAGGCTAATTACAACTCACTCAAAGACATACTGCCTGTAGGGTATGGTGACCCAGAGATGATTCGTGACAGAGTTACAGTCAACGTAGCGTCTTCTCCTGATCCTGTTCTTTTACATATCGGTGGTAAGGTTGATGTCTACTGTAGAGCGGGGCTTGAGTATGAGTTAGTGCAACTGACTTCTGATGCTACTGGCAAGGTTATGATACCTGGACCTGCAATTGATATCGAGAGAAGTACTACCACAGGTGGAGATGAAGACGACACTATTCCGGTTTACTTACAGTTCGCAGTAACGACACTAACTAGCTCTGGGCTGGTTGCTACTGTAGTCACGGCAAGTCCTCACGGGTATTCCAGCAACGATCTTATAACCATCGAAGGCGCTACTCCTGCTGGTTACAACTTGACAGAAGTAGCCATTACTTACATCAACACAACTACCTTCTCGTACCCAATACCTAGTACCTTAGCAAGTCCTGCTACTGGCACTATCACAGTCAAGAAAGCTACTCCCTATACCATTTTCAGAAGCTCCAACGTGGCTTTTGGTGTTGGTGCTGGTGATATGACTAGAGTTGGAACTGCGGTCACTGTCGTGGCAGAGAATCACCCATTCGTAGTAAACAGATATGTTACTATCTCCGGTGCAAACGAGTCTGCTTACAACGGTGACTTCCTGGTAACTTCAGTTCAGAAAGACGAGTTTACTTACACTGCTCTATCTACTCCCAGTGCTTCTCCTGCTACTGGTACTATAACTGCGCTACAAGTGGCCAGTGACACGGACAAGGGGTTTAGTGACAAGAATACTTCAACTGATTCAATCATTTACGCTGATTTCGGAGTAGGACAAGCTGATAGAACAGCCTCGTTTAACGTCCTAAAGCATAGGCTTATTGATGATGTTCAAGGATATCTAGATGATGCCGACAACAAAGTCGTATGCGGAGATTACATGGCTAGAGGATTTAACCTGTATTTCCTGGAAGTCGAAATCGTTGGCTACAATGGTCCAAGCCCAGATGCTACCGTGTGCCAGACCTTAACCAATAACTACCTTACAAGCTTAGCTCCTGGTGACAGTTTTGTAATGGGGGATTACGTATCTACCCTCCACGCTGGTGGCATCATAAACGTTAGAACTCCTATAGTTGTTAATTACAAGAAATACACAAGGGATATGATTCTTCCTCCTATTACTGGAGTTATAACGGACTACCTCGATCCTAATGATAGAACTTCCATCTTCTATCTAGATACTTTGACTACTGACAACGCCTCTATCTAATGGCAACTTTTAAAGTAACCTCTATAAGCACATCCTTTGACGGAGATCAAAGCCTTGTCATTGTTACTGCGCCTGGTCATGACTTTACCGCAAGTAGTTTTGTCACAATAAACAATTGTGCTACGTTAGAGCTTAACGGAACTTTCAGGATAATCTCGGTTGACAGAGACTTATTCAGTTTCATGCTTCCGTTTAACGTTACTGAACCTACTACCTTTTTCTCGGTAAGTGCCAGTAGTCTTGCTGAACTGACAATTAGTCCTAAAGTATTCTCTGACACAGAGACTAACATGACGTACCTATATGGTGTGTCAGACTTCTGGGCTCATATTTTCGAAGGCAGAGAAAAGATTGACTTGCTGCTTGAGGCTGAGACTCAGCAGAGCTCTGAGGTGTACAACAGGTTCTTACAACTAACCTCCACGCTATCTCTTGGGGAGATACAAACTACCTTTAACACTCAGTTAAAGCTCGTCATATTAAGAGTAGGGGATCTGGTTCCAGGTACTACTAACACCTATTACTTGCCGGAAGTAATACCTGATGCTTCATTCATAATGAATCGTCCTTTACTTCCCACTTTAACGCTAGAAAAAGATACTCATTTCAATATCAACGATACCGGTACTGAAATTACCTTATTCGAAAAACTGGATAGCCTTAATTTCCCTCTAAGGAAAGGGTCTGATGGTGTAAACGAGTTTGCTTTATGGTTCTCTGACGCAAAAGTTGATGAGCAATTAATTAGCAGATACTATGGTAGATTAATAGCGGTAAGCCCTCAACAATCTACTGAAAAGTTCAAGAATTTCGTATATGGACTTTTCTATTTATACTCTCGTGGACCTAACCTTGCTTTGTTCAAAAAGGGTCTAAACCTGGCCTTAGGACTACCATTAGCTAGAGATTACGAAACAGTATTAGACATTAGACAATACCTTGAAACCAATCAGTACATGGTAATTACTGATTTAAATCAATATCTTATACCGTATGGTGTAGTGCCTACAGTTTCAGAAGGCGATTATCTATACCCTTCTCAAGAACTTGCTGAATGGATTGAAATAAAGGATTGGACCAACGACGGAAAGTGGTGGTTAAACCTATACTTGCCAGAAGCAGTACTACCTTATATTCCAGAGGGTAAGACAAATAGATACGCTATTGAAGGTAGCTATGCTGACCAAGTTATGGAAGGGTTCCTGAAGAATCACACCTTCTTGGTTAATGTTAATGTAACCAGCTTCAAAGATATTCAGAATTTCCAAGAACTCTACGATATCATTTACAGAGTCAAGCCTTCCTACACAACTCCTCTGTATATCTGGTCAGTACCTATTGAAGAGATTCTGCCGTTAGAAGACGTATTTGAATCTGTCCTTCTTAACGCAGAGTGGTGTGAGAATTTGTCTCAGCCTATCTCAAGAATGGTTAGAAACAATCCCACCTCGGACATGTACTTGTACAGAGGCTGTCCTCAGTTCATACGTTTTAACGTATCTTCCTACGTTGCTGAAATCACAGGTGGTAGTTCTCTAATAAATGGTTACTCCAGAGAGCTTAACGGGGGAGTAGTTGATGGTTATGTAAACTACAAGAAACAATATGAAGCAGAGATGGACCAGCCAGAAGAAGATAAAGCCTGGATTAGAGCTCTATTCAACAGACACGACATAATCCAGAGATGGAAAAAGTCTATGGTGAAGTTCAACGTCAATCAAACCTACTCTGATGACTCAGGTGTTGGCGTGAGAGCGTTCCCGGTTAACATTCAGAATCATTACAGAATGATACCTCTGTACATATCTTCCTCTGTTGATCTAAACAAAAAAGCAGCTGCATTAGGACTTCCATACATAACACAGAATAAATGGTCGGTAGAGTTCTTTAAACCGACTGTGTCAGGTTCTTTAATAAACCAGGTAGCTATTAACGAAGGAAGACTCGTTGACTACTCAGTGGCTCTAAAGGCCAATTTCAGCACATTGTTCACCAAGGCTGGTGGTGTAGGTGCTTTGACTAAACCTAGCAATTGTATTCCCCCTCACGCCGATGTCTATCAGTACACTGAAGCTATAGCTAACGACATTCAACCATTTGACTATGTATTGGCTATAAGAATCTATGACTACGCCTGGGGCGTGTATTGGATAACTTCAAATCCTAGTATTAACGCCTTCCCTTACTTAGAAGTACACGACTTCGACTCGTTATCAATCTCTGTTTCAAGTTCTAAAATAAGTAGAGGAATGGGGCCGATGGGTAATCCGTATTATCTTCTGCGTGGAGCTGGGATGATTACAACCCAGACTGAAACTGGCGGAATTAACTCTGGATCAATAAACTCTTCCGGGTCTACTAACACTTCTACTCTTCCCTACTACGAAGATGCTGAAAATACTATACAAGTTATGGATAGATCTGGTAAACTTATAAACATTAGAAAAGACTTACTATGACGCGCTTATTTAAGGGTTTTGAGAATTTGAAGGCTGTTGAAGGTACTCTTCGTATCGAGAAATACTATTCTGATGGTTCTTCAGAGAAGATTTTCGAAGAGGATAACCTTATCGTTGTTGCCTCCAGACAGAAAATACTTAACGACCTGTATTCAACTCCTCTAGAAATTGACACCGCAACTGCAGCTGGTAACCTGGTTACTATTGTAACTACTGCTAACCACGGTCTTTCTGCTGGTGACCTTGTTCTAATCACTGGGCTGTCTCCAGTAGAATACAACGGCGTGTTTGAAGTAAACATTGCCTCCATAACATCGTTTAGATACTACGCCAGAGCCTCTATTGGTTCTAGCGGAAGCGGTACAGTAAAACTAGCTTACCCGGTAGAAAAACCCAATCCTATTAACTCGCTTAAGATCGGTATTGGTGGTGGCCTAGACTCAAGAAGTCTTTCCGGGTGCTCAATCTCCATTTCAACTACGTCACTAACTGCGGTTTCCCCAGTATTCCTTATTACCGACGTAGGCCAAAACGTAACAATTCCTGGTGCAGGAGTAGGTGGAGATAACCTGAACGTTATCATTACTGCATTCATTTCTGCCACTAACGTTACGGTTTCCGAGTCCGCGTCAACTACAGTAAACAGCGTAACCGTCACCGTTGGTCAAGGTCTGTATCCTAGACAAGAAGATCCAACTCAAACGGACTTGCTCTCACCCCTAACTTCTCTACCAGTTACATACACAGTCAACGTCACCGCACCTTCAGTTACATTCATTGCAGATGCTGACCAATCAACTGCCAATGGTATGCTTTTAACTGAGGCTGGATTATTTAAGGTAGACGACACAATCTTCAACGTAAAGAACCACCCAGGAATACCAAAGACCTCAGACTTCGGCGTACACTACGTTTGGACTATCAAGTATGCCTAGCAGCCTGTCGATTAACACCGCTCTTGTGAATAACAAGTGGGAAGTTACCGCCGAAGTAGTTCCAGGTGGTATTTTGCCATCAGCCATATTCGTCCATGAAAATACCGGTACTGATGCACTGGGTAATTTCTATGGAACTGCGAACATGGCTGACCTGGGACGAATGCAAGTTTGGGAAGGGTCAGCAATTCCTACCTTCGGAAACAAATTTGTGCTTCATACTCAAGCTAAAATAATTGTAGATCAGAGCAACACTCCTACCTCAGTAATCAACGCTCTAGTAGCTAATGTAACTCTGCTGAGTACTGAACTCCAAAGCATCAATACTTCTACTCAAAATATAATCATCCCATGAGTTCAACTAAACAACTATATTCCAACAACGCTGAAACTACAGCGGCGATTCAAATTCAAAGCTCGGACACACAGATTACTGTTGTGGACGCTTCAGGATTTTCAAACCCAGGCGGAACTGGTCGATTCATCCTAGTAACTTTGGAGAACTCAGGCGTTATCGAGATTGTAAAAATCTCTAACATTTCCGGCAACGTAATGACAGTTTACGGCGGTCTAGCCGGTAGAGGCCAAGAAGGTACTGCTGCTGCTACTTTCCCCGTTGGAACTCTTGTAGAAAACAGATTAACTGCTGCGACCCTAGATGAGTTTGTTCCTAATGGACTTTATCTACCACTAGTGGCTTCAGTTGATAATCTTAGTGACCCGGCCTCTATGGATGCCAAGGCTTACATGGCTGGATACGACGACGGTGGTGGACTTGTTCTCTCATACGCGGCATCCTCAACTCTGTGGAATTTCCCGTCGTATAGACTTGTTTATTCTGGTTCAGCCTCCTCTGGGTCTACAACGACTGCGGTAATAGGAACTACTCTAGACACCTACGACGCAGGTAAATACATTGTTCAGTTTACCAACGGCTCTGTTCAGGGCTATCCTAGAGCTATCACCGGCATTGCCGGAACAACTATTAGCTGGGGCACAGCCCTTCCTAACGCAGTATCCACTAACACTCTAGAAGTTTACCAAAGTAACTTCTCGGCTGCAGGAGGCGGTAGTGGCGGAGGTGGTGGTGGGTACAGGGGCAATATAGCTTCTGTCAACGGTACAACTATGACCGTAACCACAACACCTACTTTTGGTGCTCTGGTTGACGGAATGGAAATTAATGGTTTTGTTTCCGACACTAACTATAGCTCAACAACTCCTACTCTTAACCCAAACGCTATTGGGGCTAAGACTATAGCAAAGCTTGACGATGTTGCTCTTTCTCTTAGCGAACTTCAAGGCGAAGTGACTCTACGTTACAACCAGGCTTTGGACAAATGGATTCTAGTGAGTGGAGCTTCGTCTTCTAACTCTGCTGATGACATTCAAAAACAAGCCGCAACTGCGTTTACTACAGGTGGTACTAGTACTGCGTTTACGCTAACTCCTACACCGGCTATCACTTCGAATACTACTAACCATAGATTCAGAGTTAAGTTTCATGCTGCTGCAGGTACGACTCCTACTCTTAACGTTTCAGGGCAAGGTCCTCTCAACCTTAAGTATAAGAACTCCAAAGGTACAAAGCAGCCTCTTACAGCTCTTCAAGCTCCAATTAACTGGATTGCTGACGTTGAGAATGATGGTACTGACTGGGTAGTAATCAACACTGCAGACCTGGTTCATGACCAGACTCTTGCCAAGTATAACCTAGTGGATGCTGCCACTATTAACATGGATGAAATGGTTAATTATTCTGCCTTTGACTTCTCCATGACTTCTAGTAGAACTCTCGGCTTTCCGTCAACTCCTCCCGCTGCTGGGACGTATTACATCGATGTTACAATTGACAGCACTGGTGGTTGGATAATGTCGTTCCATGCCAATTACCATCTCGTACCTAACGGTAGTGTGTGGCAATCAAACGCTAATAGTGTTAACCGTATTTGGCTCGTAGTAAGAACAACGTCACTGATTGACGTTTACATTGAAAACATAAGTTACTAAAAATAATATGTTCGGAAAACCGATTCTTTTTGCAGGAACAAGCGATCCCGGAGCAGGGAGCTATAACATTGGCCGTAGTCTGAGGTTTGATGGTACGAGTGATTACCTATCTAGAACTGTAAGTACTAGTGGTACAACTAAAAAGACTATCTCTACCTGGATTAAAAAAACCGCTTTTTGTGCTACAGTAGGAAAGCAAGATGTACTGAACTGTTATGTAGGTGGAGGTGAAGACGGATTTTACTTTGCCAACTCAGGGGGTAATGTAGACAACATAATTGTCACTGCTTGTGGTGGGGGAAGTTCTTTAGTAACAAGTGCTAGATTTAGAGACCCCTCTAGTTGGTTCCATATTCTTTATCACATTGACACCACACAAGCTATAAGTTCAGATAGATTGAAGATATGGATAAATGGTAGCTTAGCTGCGTTAGATAGTGCCAGTTACCCTTCCATTAACGTTACTACAGATCAAATTTGTAATAAGAACATGCAAATTGGTTATGGTATGTTTAGTGGGACTCGTGGATATTTTCATGGGTACCTAGCCGAATTCCATGCAATTGAAGGACTAGCCTTATTACCAACAGATTTTGGTTACAAGAATGAAATAACTGGTCAGTGGTTACCCAAGTCGTATTCAGGCTCTTATGGTACTAACGGTTTCTATTTACCATTCTCTGATGGCACTTCCACTACTACGTTAGGTTACGATCAAGCGGGTGCTAATGATTGGACTTTAACCGGGATGACTCGTTCTGCCGGGGTTGACGACTGCTGGACTATCGATACACCTACGAATAACTTTGCTACGTTGTCCCCGATAGTAAAGACCCCGGCTACTACGGGTACTATTGGAAACGGTGGCCTGAAATTAACATCGGGTGATGGTATAGCTCTAGCTTCTTGGGGGCTACCAAGTACGGGTAAGTGGATGTGGGAAGGAACTCTTTCTTCCTTAGGTACACCTGACTATGGTATAGCTACTATTGGTAAAACTGGCCGTGGAAATGCCACGGAGTATTATGGAGCGTATAGCAATGGAGGCAACGGCTTGGCTCTGTATAATGGGTCCAACACTGCTTCTGACGGAAGACAAGCCGTAAGTGCGAATGATATAGGAGTAGTAGCAGTTGATTGCAGCACAAACAAAGTATGGATAGGGAGAAATAGATCCGGAACAGTCACTTGGATGGGTAACGGTGATCCCGTAGCAGGAACCTCCCCAACTTTTAGTGGATCTGGAGGCGGCGGAGTCTATGCTACCGACTTAGATTTATCAGTTAAAACCTGGTACCCGGAATTTGGTGCATTTAGTGGAGATACTTGGGATGTAAACTTTGGCCAAAGATCTTTGGCTACCACACTATCAGGATTTCAAACCCTCTGCTCCCAAAACCTGCCTCAACCTGCCATCCACAATCCTAAGCTCCACTTCGACGTAAAGACCTACACTGGTAACGGTGGTAACTTACAGGTTGGTGAAGTGGCTAAGGGACAGGATTTGGTGGTGATTGATAAGAGCTTGAGGCTTAGGAAAGAAAACTCTGCCTATCTAACTAAGACATGGGCCTCAGCAGGTAATAAACGTAAGTTTACTATCAGTGGTTGGGTCAAGAGAACATTCTTAGACAGCGGTACTAGTTTATACTATGACATAATTTCTCAGCACACAGGCACTGGTTACACTACTGGAGCCTTTGGTGTAGCTTTTGCGGCTAATAGAATTCTAGTCTATGATCTGACCGTAAGCGCATCTAGCTATCAGGTAAATGCTGCAACGTCTAAATTATTCCAAGATTCTGCTAATTTTATACACATAGTGGTTGTAATCGACACGGATAATGCTACTACGGCAGACAACTGTATTGTTTATGTAAACGGAGTTAGGGAAACTCTAGTAGGAGGTAACAGCGTAAGTCTAGGTTCAGGTACCGGTTCAAACAATACCTCTTATACGATAAACACAGATACTTTCTTCAATACGGCTAACCCTCATCACATTGGGTATTCTACAAGTAACGCCTACACTGGAATGTACTTAAGTGATTTCTATGTAGTAGATGGTTATGCCCTCCTACCCTCCGACTTCGGTCAATACGATGGTAACGGAACTTGGGTACCTAAGGCATACACAGGGTCTTATGGTACTAACGGTTTCAAACTTGACTTTAGTGACCCTACTTCCCTAATCACTCTTTGCCAGGACAAGGCTAGTGGTTCCTATTCATTAGGAAATGCACTAACCGGTGGTACTGCTACCGCAAATGGAAACTCTGTGGGTAACCCGCCTTCACAGGTTATTGATGGTAGCTCAACTACTGGTTGGGATATAAACGCTGGTGGTCCGCATTGGTTAAAGGTTGATCTCGGTTCAGGTAATGCGAAAGTTGCTAAAGCCTACTCTATTGTTGCTTTTGATACTGCTTCCGGTATGTTTACTTCCCCTTCGACTATACAGGACTTTAATCTACAAGGTTCAGACGACGACACCAACTGGGATACCTTAGACACGAGGTCCGGAGTTACTTCGTGGGTAGCAGGCGAAATGAAGTCTTATACTTTCACTAATACTAATGACTATCGTTACTATAAACTCAACATGACTGCTAATAACGGCGGTTCTAACTGGAGAGTGGCTGAGTTTATTGTTAGGGAAGCGGGTTCTTATGGTCTAAATAGCTGGACTCCTAGTGGCATTAGTGTTACAGAAGGACCAGACTACGATTCGATGATAGACACTCCAACTAATAGCTTTGCTACTAGTAGCAGTATAATGTCTAGTAGCACAGTTACATTATCTGATGGAGGATTAGCTGCATCGTGTGGAACAGGTAGTAACTATAACATTTATGGAACTATAGTAGATACACCTATTACTATAAACACTTATTTGGAAGTGATACTAACTAACACTAGAACCACTAGTACTACATCTACACAGGTAGGAATAATTGATTGGAACGCTGAAACAAATAAATCCATCTTTTTGACCGGTGGAGGATCCGGATCAGATACATCAGCTTTTATATCCCACGCAGATGGAGATTACGTTAAAGTACCAGGGTCATCTACTACAGACGGAGTTACTTATGGAACGTCTGATGTAATGATGATTGCTTTCAATCCTACCTTACGTAAAGTTTGGTTCGGAAAAAATGGAACCTGGAATAATACTAGTGATCCTTATACTAATTCAGGTGGGCATACTTTTGCGTCATCTAATACACTTTTTTACCCGGCGTATAGATTTAATCCCGACGATCAAACAGAAACCTTAGTCTTAAACTTCGGTCAACGTCCATTCACTACAGACGCAAGTACTGATTGGAGAAGTGCGGCTGGTGGATACTTCCGCTACGATCCACCTACTGGATTCAAAGCCCTGTGTGAGAACAACGTCCAAGAATATCTCTATGACGTAGAGAGACCTGACGTGGTTTGGATTAAAGATAGGACAACAGCTAACTCACATTACTACTTCGATTCACTTCGTGGAGCAGGTAAATACGTACGTCCTGACACTACCAATACAGAAACTACTGATGTCAACTCGCTTATAGCATTCAACAAGAACGGTATTTACATTGGTAACAACACGAGCATTAACACCCTCAATAACAAGTATCTAGCTCTGCTGTGGAAGATGGGTAGTTCTACAAGCTGGAACTTTGATGGAGACATTAATAGGGCTTGTACATTCACAGACGCCGGTGATTTAGTTAATATTACTGCGCACAATTTTGAAACGGGATACGCAGTCAAATTTACAAACTCGGGTGGAGCCTTACCTACAGGCATAACTGCAGGAACTGTTTATTACGTAGTAAACAACGATACTACTGGAGCAAATACCTTTCAAATAAGCTCTTCATCGACCGGCACTCCAATTGTAACCTTTACTGGTACGGGTTCCGGCACACATGCATGTGTCCACGGTGTTCTTACCGTGGTCAATTCGCTAGCAGGAATGTCAGCTATGTCTTGGGTTGGTAGCGGTAAAGGTGCTACACAGACTATTACGGTAGGGCATGGTTTAGGTGGAACTCCGGGGTACGCCGTGGTTAAAAGTCGTGGTATAGGGGCTTCTGCTAAGAGTTGGATTGCGAAGACAACTGGATTAGCTGACGGGAAAATACTATACGCCGAGGATGGTACAAGTACACCAACGTCTAACAATATATCCTCATCATCTGATGGCGGTATCAACGCATTTAGCTCCAGTGTACTAACTCTTTTAGGCGGATCGATTAACTCTAACGCAGTGGACGATGCCGTTGGTAAAATGATGGGCCTAGCCTTCCGTGAAGTTGCTGGTTTCTCCAAGATTGGTACTTATGTCGGTAACGGGAGTTCGGACGGTCCATTTGTTTGGTGTGGCTTTGAACCTCGATTCCTCTTTGTTAGAGCTTTGACTGCAGCAGGTAACTTTGTCATGTACGATACTGGTAATCTTGCCTATAATGGAGCTGGTTCTGAAATGTATGTCGATACCGCTGACTATGAGTCCGTTGGTGGAAACCGTTTTGATATTCTTTCTAACGGGTTCAAGAACAGAAACACTGGTTCTGCCGCAAACTCTAACGGTGTAACCTACTTCTTCATGGCCTTCTCAGAAACGCCGTTCAAATATAGTAATGCAAGGTGAGTATACGCAAACGCACGTTAAATAAAGGAAACAACTATGTACTACATCGCAGCATCAGATCGTTATCTTCAACCTGGACAATCCTTCGTTCTTGGTGACGTTCAATACCCGTCCAATTGGCTAAGCACTGTGTCAGCTGGTGAAAAAGCGGCCTTAGGTATCACCAAGGTTCAAGTTGTAGGTGAGCACAACGATCCGACTTTTTACAATAACTCCGAGGTACTGTCCAACGGAGTGTTAACCAAGTCTTCCGCTGTTAAGGCAGACTTGACTCAAGCTAAGAACGGTATTAAAAATCTCATTGACTCCGTAGCGGGTTCAGCAAGAAACTCGTACCTATCACAGGGTGACCACGTAATTCGTGAGTATGATCAAGCTTATAGCGAAGCTAACACATTCAAAGATGCTGGTTATCCCGTTGGAGATGTTCCTCTGTCTGTTTCCTGCTGGGCAACAGCTTCGAGTATTACTGCACAAGCAGCGGCGGATAGCATCATTGCTCAAGGAAACTTCCTTAAGCTTAAGTTGGACCAAATCAGAGAAGCCAGACTTATTGGAAAAGCCTCTATTGATGCTGCAACAACCGTTGAAGATATTCTTGCAGCCAAGCAAACCGCTTTAGAGGCTCTAGGAGCCCTTACAAATGTCAGCTAAGATAGCCTTTATCTACTCGGAAAAGAAACTGTCAGGGAAGCTGACAAAGTTCTTTACGGGCTCGTATTGCTACCACGTAGGTTGGGTAGTTACTAATCCACATACGAACGAAGAAGAATTCTTCGACATGCACCTACTGCGTAGAGTAAGACCCTGGCCTTACTATGGGTCTGACAAGGTAATCAAACTGGTTGACCCAGGAGTTGAAGTTAGTTGGGAATACCTGTATGGTGAGCTGAAGTCTGATGAAAACGCTTATGGAGTAATGGACTACGTATTGTTCGGAATTAGACCTCTCATGCATTTGTTTGGTAAGTCAACTAAAAATGCTGGTGGAGTAATCTGTTCAGAGATGGTTTACAACGATCTGTGGAACAATGGCTACGACAAGATATTCTTCGAAGTCCCCTCTCCTGCGGATTTAGAAAAAGAGTTTGTAAAATGACTCAACTAACCAAGAACTTTACCTTAGAAGAATTCGTTAGATCGGAAAAGGCTAAAGAGAAAAAAATAGACAACACCCCTCCTGAAGGAGTCATTGAAAACCTCCGTAAACTAGCGGCAACTCTAGAAGAAGTTAGAGAAGTTTTAGGCCATCCGGTTAAAATAAATTCAGGGTATCGTTGTTTAGCGTTAAACCTGGCAATAGGTGGAGCAAAACAAAGTTCACACATGACAGGCTGCGCAGCGGATATAGTTTGTCCTGGCTTTGGTACCGCAAAACAAGTGATGGATGCAATTCTTAAGAGCGGCATCCTTTTCCATAAAATAATTTACGAACAAACCTGGGTCCACATTAGCATTCCTCATGAATCTGCTAATCAGGGATACGATATGATAGTTCTTGAAGCTGTCTTTGAACCAGGTAAACCTGTTAGATACATTCCTTACAAACCATGATTCTGCCTACCTGGGCCTTCTACACAATAATCTGTCTCCTTGCAGTTCTCATTGCAACCTACCTTCATAAGCTAGGGAATGCGGAGAATGATCTGAGGATTGAAGACTTTTTAATGTCAAAAGATCCTTCAGGTAGATCAAAAGCGAATCCCCACAAATTAGCATTTCTACTGACGTTTATCATCTGTGCTTGGATAAATGTCATGATTGCCCCTATGATAGCCACAAGCGTGTATGCACTTTATTACAGCTTCGCTTTTATGGGGGTTTTTACTGTGTCCCTACTGAGTAAATCCGCTCTAGTTGTTATTAGAGATATTATTCAGATTTGGGTTACAAAACAAGCACCTGTAACACGACAATCTGCAACGAGTCCTGGAGGGGATAAAGATGCAGAATAATACAAAACAACCAGTTGGAGAGTCATGATGTTATCCCTACCTTATAAAATCGCTGCTGTAGCCCTGCTTCTAGTCTGTGTGTTTCTAGGCTTTAGTGTAATTTCACTTAAAGCACTGAATTCTTCACTTACTGAGGCTAACGGGAAACTGTCGTCTGAAATTGCTGAAGTAAAAGCAAATATCGAACTTCAGAACAAGGCAGTTGAGGATATGGAGAGAAGAACTAAAGCCTACAGAACAAAATTGGCGGAGGCCAAAACCAAGAATGAAGAGTCACAAAAAGATCTGGAGAAAAGTCTAAAAGAGATAGAGCAGCTTAAACTACCTAAAGAATGCGATGGTAAATTTGAAGTTCTTAAGCAGGAGCTGATCAAGTCTGCTAGAGGTTGGAAAGCCGGGCCGACTATTGAAGTAGGAGAACCAAAATGAATTCTAAAATCCCTTTGATAGTTCTGTGCCTGGTTTTTTTACCTGGATGGACAATGTGTGAAAGAAAAAATGATGTAACAAAAGTTCCAGTTGCAGTAGAAGGGGAAGTTTCAAGAGAAAAGCCAGGCAGGCCTGGTCTGGCTTCTGAAAACCTGAATATTACTTCGTCTCAGGATGATGTCGTAAAAGCTGCTATTTCTGACGTTAAGTCTCTAAAGTCCTACTCAGAAAAACTTGAAAGACTACTAAAATAAAGAGAAGGATGGGTTGTGGAAGTGGAAAGAAGAGAAAACGATAGGCTTTTTTTCGAAGAGCTGAGAGCAGTTCAAAATAGAATAACTGATAAGTTTGACGCTCACTCAATCGATGAAATGAAGCACCATAAGAGCACGGAAGAAAGATTGGCCTCAGTTGAAGCTAACTTAGGGGTTATGACTGACTACGTCAAAAAAGTCACTGAAATTCTTGAGAGAATTACAGTTATTGAGGAGAGGGATAAAAATAGAATCACCACTCTCAGTCAAATAAATGAAACCATTTCCGATCTTAAAAAAGAAGGTAAAGACTCAAAAGAATACATCACTAGGGTAGACAGTAAACTCACTAAGATGACTTACATGTTTTCTGGGGGTTTTGCGGTTCTAGCAGTCCTGTGGAATGTATTTAGCAGTTCTATCGACAGTAAATTTTCTGACATAGCTCTGGTTATGGAAAAAACGAAGATACATTTGGAAGTAGATAAGCCAGTGGGCTGGCCTGCTTCCACGAATTTTAATCAAGGTAAATAAACATGGCCTTACTAGTACCTGATGTTGGAGAGGCTTATTTACTGGCAGCTTTTGTAGCTAAACAACCTGCTGCAGTGCCAGTACTAAAGCTATACCAAAATAACATCACTCCTGCTGAAACAGACACTGATGCTACATACACCGTGAGCACTTTCACTGGATACTCCAACATCAGTATGAGTGCTGGTGGTAGCTGGACCGTTTCCGGTACTGCTCCTACTATGATTTCGTATGCCCAACAAACCTTCACCTCAAGTGCTAACCAGGCTACCCAGCAAGTCTATGGGTACTACGTTACGGCTACTGGTGTTAACACTTTGCTGTGGGCTGAGAGATTCAGTGATGGACCTTACCCAATTACCAACAACGGTGATCAGATAAAAATTACTCCTCAGATTACGGCGGACTAAATGAAAAGTAAATTCAGAAAAGGAATGTGGGTAGTTAACGAGCAAGGGAAAGTAGGCGTGCTAGTCGACTTTTTAGACTTCGGTAACGCAGAAGTTCATTACACGAATGAATCCGGGGAAACTATTCTGGTTATTCAACTACCTGTCTCTACATTAAAGCAAGCAGCATTCACGGATATACCTGCACCTCGTAGACCTAGTCTAGAGGTAGCAAGGGCAAAGGGGTATTAATAAATGGCTATTGCAGATGACTTCACAGTTGCTCAGAACGGTAACATCAGATACGTAGGAGCTGCCCACGGGGCGGCAGGTGCTGGTTACTACACGGTTATTGCTTTCCACCGTTGGCTTGGTGGACTGGCTGACGACGCTGTAGCTTCAGCTTCCTCTTCTGACTTCCTTGACGCTACTGACAACACTCCGTCAGAGAGATCAACGGATAACATTATAACCCTTCTCAATGGTTATAACATTGACCAGACTGCATCGGAACACTTGTACGACGGATCTATTATCCAAACAGGTGGAGATGAAATCTGGGATGGTATCGTAATCTTCGCAACAAAAGGCATGGATTTACAGATCATTCAGAACGGTGCAGTAATTGCCAGTGATTTCTGGAACACAGTACCTGACGGAGATACCTTCAAGGGTATTAACAGAGATACCAACAACGGTATTTCTCACCGTTTCATGATCAAAGTCAGAACCGCTGCAGCAGACATTGATGGTAAGAGACTATTAGGTCAAACAAGAGACTGGGGTAAGACGTTCTCTGAGTTCAAGATTAACGGTACGTCTAGAGGTAACAACGTTATGGCGTTGACCTACGCAGACGATCTTAACAACACTACAGTAATTGGGGATCTAACTAGCGCACCTTTCACTGGAGTTTCCAACCTTACACAGGGTTACAACGGTATGGACGTTGACGCCAACACCGTTAACGAATACTACTACTCTAAGTGGGATAAGGGTTCTTGTACAATCAACCAATTCTATGAGAGAATGAAGTACCTGACTAGATCAGGCTCCGCTTCTACTCTATATGGACTCAACGGAGAATTGTTTAGAGGTATCACTCACGAAATTACAGTAGATACTCCCAGTGTTACTGATTTCAGTGCATACGAAGCTGTAAGCTGGTCTGGTGGTACAGGGCAGATGTTGGCTATCAATGATGTCAACGCTCCAACCAAGATGTGGATTCAGCTTTTAACTGGTTCTGCTCCTACTGACAACCAGGTTATTACTGGCGGAACTTCTGGTGCTACTTGCCAAGTTAACGTAACTGTAACTGAACGTTCCCTTTCTTTCCCATTCTGCGGTGTATCTACAGGTTCAGCCCTTATCGGTGCGTATGGTTTTGGTGTTGAAGCACTTGACCTGGCCTATACTGATAAGGTATTCGATCTAACCAACACTCAGATCTCCCCACAGGATAACAGAACATTCACTGTTTCTGGTCTAGTTTCTACTGAAGATTACATCTTGGTAGGTCCGTATAATGGCTCAGGGTTGATGACTAATCAGTTCTTACTTAACACTGCTCTTACAACGGATAACGTTGTTTCAGTTGTAATTAAAATTAGTGCTTCTGGGGAAAACGTCGGAACAATACCTACTAACACTCCGCCAACAGGATACATTAGAGTGGCCGATAACAACGGTATCTTTAGAAAACTTCACTACAGTTCATGGACTGGATCTACCTTTACAATTGACTCAACTGATGGTAACGAAGACTTCGCCTCTGTTAACGCTAGTGCTGATAACGAAGTGTTCATTTCATACATTGATACCTTGGCTTCCGGTACTTCGGCTTCGTACACTGCTCCGTACAACACCTCTTCTCCTAATCCTAGAAACCTATTCGTTAGAGTTAGAGACGGTGGTGGAACTCCTATCAAGACTTACGAAACAAACGCAACTTGGCCAGGCAGTGCTACTGCTATTCGCACCTCAGACGCTTAACGTAAATGGATTACTACGTAATATACAATCGTGATACCTTCAGTATATATGGGTTAAGTACATTTTCACCACCTGACTCTAGTGTACCTGAAGGGTACGTTGTAAAACCCATGATGGGGGACCTACCCAAGAATTTCGATTCATGGGTTGTTGAGTCTCAAACTTTTTCTGGAGAAGAAGTAACCTCCATTACCAGATACCAGTTTCTTGATAGGTTTACTGTTGCTGAAAGAATAGGTATAAGAGAATCTGCAAAGACAGACCCGGTAGTAAACGACTTTATGCAGATGCTGGAGGTTTCACAAGAAGTTATATTAGATAATCCTCTTGTAGCTCAGGGGTTGTATTATTTAGTATATATTGGTAAACTAACTACTGACAGAGTACCTCAACTTCTTTCGAAAGTGTAATAAACCTCTATGGCCTCAACCTACACCGCAACCTCTATGGACACGGTATTTGCCGCGAATAAATCCATGATCTCCGTGTTTAACGAAGTTGGATCGACGGATGTTGTTCGTGTTTATAGAATATGGGCCTTCAATAACCAAGTTACAGCGGTTACTGGTGTGCTAACAAACCTGGAAATTAGAAGGTTAACCGCATCAACTGGTGGAACGACTATTACACCGGTTAAACATGACACAACAAATGCCACTCTATCCACAGTAACCTGCGCAACTAACTCAACCGTTACCTCAACAGACTTGTTCAGACGAGTAGTATGGTCTACGGATGAACCAGCTGCTAACGCCACAATTACTCTGGATGAATTCCAAGTCTTGATGCCTATTGCAACCTTGTGGAGTCAAGGATATGGAGACACAAGCGTTTCTCCTATTACCCTCAGAGCTGGAGACGGAGTTGCGGTTATAAACACTGGTGCCTCCAGTGGACAGGCCGATTTCTTTATCGAGTTTACCGTTGGGGCTTCCTAATGGCTGGCACATGGACTTTATCGTGCAGAGCGATAAACTTTAACACGTCAAAGCACTTACTCTCTCTAGAGAACCCATCTGGTTCTGGTAAGATCGCTAAGATATACAAAATATACGCTCAAAACTCAGCTGGTATTGCGCTTACAGGTACTCAGCTTCAATTAGAAATGAGAAAGTTGGTGACTCTAACTTCTGTGTCTGCAGGAATTGCTATAACCCCGCAAGCGTATAAGTCGGATAACGTAGCACTAGGAACTGTCACTGGATACACTAACAGAACATACACTACTATAGGTACTAACTCATTAATGAGAAGAATACCCTGGTCAAGCGACGAAGCTAACCAAACTACAGCCTCTACAGATGAACTGGAGTTGTTCCTCCCCTACAACGTATGGTGGGATTCGTCTTACACTGATGCTAACTGTCAGCCAATTGTTCTTAATGCAAACGAGGCTTTTACAATACAACAATTGACTACCTCTACAGTTGGGTTCATAGATATAGCAATGGAGATAACAGTAGAATGAGTAACGTTTATACTATTGCTGCTCCAGGTACTTTGTTGTACCCTATTAACAGGTGTGTTCTAGGTATATTCAACGGAACAGGGTCTGGGCGAGTTGTTAGAGTGTATAAGATCTGGGCGTTGAATAACCAAACGGTTGCAATAACCGGAACCATACTACAGTTTCAATTGAGGAAGCTCACCACAGGTTCAGGTGGTACTCCTCTAGTGCCGTTAAAGCATGACTCGTTATCCCCCGGATTTCCAGCCCAGATTATTGCGGCTCAAAACTTATCGTATACTCAAGGTGATCTTATCAGAAGAATACCTTGGTCAAGTGATGAACCCGTTGCATTCACTGCAAATACCACTGACGAGCTAGAAACTGTTCCTACTTTAAATGTATGGTGGGAAAGTTCGTATACTGATGCCAATGTACAGCCTCTGGTGTTTAGGCCAGGAGAGGGATTAGGTATTATTCAGACTACTGCTACTACGGTTGGGGTGGCAGACTTTTTTATTGAACTAACTGTGGAGACGACTTAACATGGCAGCATCTTACACCGCTATTGCACAGGTAACCCCAGCAGCATCCAGGGTTATGGTTGCTCTATATAACGGCCACGCCACAAGAATCCTAAAGGTAAGTCGAATTTGGATGACTAACCCTCAAGCTTCTAACGTAACAGGTGGATTAGTGTTTTACCAACTTGCCAGGTACACTAACGCTTCAGCACCTACTGGAACTTCAGTAACCCCTGTAGCGCATTTATCTACTAATACTCTAACTACTGTAACCTGTGTTCATACTGCAACGGCAAACGTAGGTACTCCTACAGAAATCGTTAAGGCTTGGACTAGATCAAGCGACGAATGCACTGCCGCAGGTTTGATGCTGGATGAAATTCAAAACTTGTTCCCCTTAGCTATTGTTTGGGATAGCGGATATGGAGATACTAATGTACAACCATTAGTCTGTAGGCAAACGGAAGGCATTGCTATTCAAGTAGGGTCCAAGACAGGAACCTACGTCGGCACTACAGACATTCACATTGAATTCACACACGAATAAATCATGGCTAATACTTGGACCTCAATCGTAACTCAAGTAACACACGCAGCGGCAGCTAAGACTTATGCCCAGTTGTATAACGCTGGGACGAGGGTACTGCGTGTTTATAGAGTATTTGTAGTCAATGCTAGTTTGACAGCGTCTACTCCTTCTGCTAACACCTTTCCAATCTTTCAATTAGGTAGGATAACAACGGCTATTCAAGCAGCGGGTGTTACAACTAACTGTACAACTACTGCTCATGACTCTACCAATTCTGCGTTATCGTCGGTAACTTTCAATACGAACCCTACGGCTGCTGCGCCAGGTACGATTTTCAGAAGGCAATTGTTTAGCCCTGATGATTTCGCAGCCTCTGCCATGAAAATTGATAACCTTCATGGAATGATTCCATTGACAGTTCTATGGGACGGCGGGTACGGTGACACCAACGTTGAGCCTATTGTGCTGTTACAGAACCAAGGGTTGATTCTTTATTCTCCGGCATCCGCAGCTCAAGGTGCTTGTGACGTAATTTTTGAGTACACTGACGCAGCGTCATAATGGCTAAACAAACGTACAGAATCTATGGAGTGTCTAACTGGATGGGACTGTCTGGGAATGCTTTGTTTGCGTTCTCGAACAAGCTCGGGTCCGGTAAGAAGATATCTGTACAGTCTGTTGAAATCTACAACAACACCAAGTTTGGTGCTCTGAGTACTGCTAACACAATTAATCCCTCTCCCGCTAGGTTTAAGGTTGCTAAGGTTGCTAGTGCTTCAGGTGGAAGAGTTGTTCCTTACACTAAGATGGATTCTACCAACGTAGGCCCCACTGATATTGTAGCTAAGACTGAGTCTTCGTTTGTGCCAAACTACACAACGATACGTGGTCCATATACTGACGCAACTGTAGCAGTTGGTGATACTGCTTTTACGACTGGCGCAACGAATATTGCTGGCGAGTTTAGAGAAACGACATGTTACTTTGATGGAACCTCTGGTAATACAGGTATCAGGTTAATTCTTAACAACACAGCTACTGACCTCACTGTTGATCCACCATTTACAGTAGCAGCCTCCACCACTGGCAACGTAAAAGAAATTACAGTATTAGCCTCTGGTGCGATAATGAAGCAGTTGTTGCCTACTAACGCAATACTCCCAGTTGGAAGGGGTGTTGCGTGGTCTGGTTCTGGTATTGCAAACTCAACTGGTAGTATTCTTAGTAAAGGTACTCACGCTGACATGCAACCGTTGGTGCTTACCTCTAACGAGACATTAGCCGTGTTTTGTGACACTCCTATGTCCAATATACCGGTACAAATATCGGTGACACTTACCAGTGATGGTAATAACGTTCAAGGTGGCGGCACCTACTTATACAACTTTTACACCTACATAAATTCAACGGTACACGCTATTTTCTCTCTTGAGTGTTTAAATGGATCTGCCCGTACCTACACCGTATCAAACATTGAAGTTACTGAACTAGGCGTTATGGACACGCCCTACTTCCAGATGGTTCCTATCGGAGCTATCGACGCGGCAGCTTTCAACGACTCCAGCAAGAAGGTATCTGTTGTGAAGATGGACTCTTCTGATAGTAGTCTATCCACATCAGTTTGTGAGGTATTCTCCAACGTTCCTTTGACTCCATATAACGTACCTTCTTACTACGTTGCTGAAGGTTCTGCGGCAGCGGCTATTCCAAGAGGCTTCAACTACTTGAACACGAAGGACTTCGTTGGGCCAACGTTCATGACGTTCTTCCCTGAAGCTGCTGGTTATAAGTTTCCGCTAACTACGTACTCTTCTACGTTCACTCCTGGTAATTTAGGCACGCATATTTCTATGCCTTTGTCCACGTTCAAGGCAAGTGGATCAGCTCCGATAGTACTTAGAGAAGGTGAAGGTTTTGCTATCGTGTCTGGTGCGGAAACAGCGACTGGTTCCTCTGTGGGTATTTCTGGATGGGGTCAGTTTGACTTTGGAATGACTATTGCTGTAGAGACTGTATTCACTCCAACCTTAACAGTAACAGCTATTCTAATTGATGGCACCCCTGTCTCCGGTGCTCAAGTGCTTGTAACTACCAACACTGGTGCTACACTACCTTACCAAGCTTCAGTTACAATTGTTAACTCAGGAACTACCGCTACTGTAACTCATACTTCTCATGGGTTGGTTACTGGGGATAAAGTCCTTATTAAAGGTGCTAGCCTAACTGAAAACCTAGGTGTCTTTTCAGTAGTTGTAACTGGTGACAACACTTACACCTACACTATGGGGTCTGCTCCTGGCTCAAGCCCTACCGGCACTATTATTTCTACCTACGTTTTCATCTACGGAACTACTAATGGAAGTGGAGTAATTTCTGTTACAAAAGAACTCTCTGCCAGTCAACCTATTAAAGGTTGGGCTAGAAAGGCGACAACACAGCCTTACTACAAGACTGCCCCCATCTCTGGTACAATGAGCAACTCAGCGGACTCAAGCGTGTCTGCTCTTATGATACCGGACGAATAACATGGATGTTCTTACTGAGATACACGTACTTAAAAGAAATGTTGAGGCTTTGCATTCTGCGCTAAAATTAAAGATAGACGAGGTTAACGCATTGAGATCGTCTGTTGATAGCCTTCAAAATCAGGTAGCGTCCTTAACTTCCCAAGTTCAGTCTACTACTCAAATTGTTACTGTGCTTAAAGCTACTTCTTTTGGTCGTGGCCCTACATCATAATGGTATTAATAAATGGCAATCTCTATAGAGTGGGATACAAGGATAATAACCGTACCGAAGTCATTCATGACGGAGATAAGTCCTACTCTATATGAGTTGGATGTAAACGTATTTCGTCTGGCTTTAAGAGACCTTGAAGACGATCCTGAGGGTCTCCCTTACCCTGATACTCATGTCCACAACACTGAAGTAACACTATCCGGTGTAACATACGCTAGACAGGTAATTCTTATCAATGGCTACTCCGTAACTTTTGAAGACGGCATGTATGCTGTTAGGTGTGTTGGTGCTAACCACAATTTAGCTGACGTTAAAAACCTGAATATGGTCTCGTTGATCATAGGTAACTCTGCAGGTTTGGTTGTAACTGGCGGTGGTGGGGGAGGGGGAGGAGCTACTGCTGCAGAGATATGGACGTACGGAGCAAGAACACTTACTGTAGCTTATCCTACTACCTCTGCTATAGCCTCCGCAGTAAGGAGTGAACTCACTACTGAGTTAACCCACGTTATGACTCTACAGAATGGGCAAGGTCTTGACTCCACTCAAGCAACTATGCTGTTGGAGATATACAGGCTTTATGGATTGGATCCTACTCTGCCATTAGTTGTTACAGAAACAGAGAGAACAGTCGGTGGTACCGTCATTGAACAGACTATCTCTTCTACGGGTAGCTCGACTACTGTTACCCGTGTATGAGCCTTTTTTATTCCATAGCCACGGAAGGAGTAAATTCCGGGTTTAAATCTATGGCCCTAGCGGGCTTTAGCTTTTCTGGTTCTTCTAGTATTACCTACACTCCTAGCGGAGGTGTGATTCTAAATGGCGTTGCCATCTATCACCCTGTTAGGAGTTTTTCTTTTGTTGGGTTTGGTAATATTCTTACAGATGGTTCAGGCTACTATCAACCAGTTAAGGTATTCTCCTACTCCGCTACTGGGTTGTTACAGTCAGGCGGGTCGTCAGTAAACTTAAAAATCAAAGACTTATCTCCGCAGGGTGGAGCTTTACTTCGCGGCACAGGTGTTAAGTCTAAAGAGAAGATAGTTTCTGGCGTCGGTGGAATACTTTCTTCAGGCCAAGGTCTAAAAAGTGTAACAAGAACGCCCACCATAGGTCTTAACGACATTATTGTCAGTGGTTCTAGTAATGATAGTGTAGTTAAGACTCCTAGGATCATCCAGACTACTCTAGTCTTCAGCGGTACGTCAGTCCTTGAAAAGGTCAAGTCCTTTTCTATGTCTGGCGGTGCACTACTGTCTGGCACTGGTTACAGGTTCAAGCAGAAGGAATACTATGGATTTGGCCTTGTTCAGTCAAATGGGGTTGCTGCGACTGCAAAAGGAAAGAGCTACCAGACAGTTCTAGCTTCTATCGTTATAAGTGGCGATACCCTGCTCAGGAAGTTGAAGATACCTAGAACAAGTGGTGGAATGAACTTCAGTGGGCAAGTAGAAACGATAAAGATAAAAGAGGTTGCACCTACCACTGGACTAAGTATTAGCGGTAGCAGCTACAACGTTAGACTAAAGCACTATGATGCCTCTGGTGGTGTTATCGTCCTAGGAGGAGAGAACTACTCCAAGAATACAATATGGACGTACTCGGTAGTAACCAGCGTTATTACCTCAGGCGGTGTCGGAGGAATCTCAAAGGCCAAAATTATTCACAGCACCGGTCTTGTGTCTACTTCTGGTACAGGTGTTGTAACTAAACTGAAGGACTATGTAAGTTCTGCTGGATTCTCCCTGGCTGGAGCTTTCTCCGGGTTCAAGGTAAAAGACGTTATTAGTACCGGTCATGTGAGCTCTGGTGGTGTTGGCGTTATCTCAAAGATTAAGACTCCACCTCCAGACACACTTCAGATCTCGATGAACGGTACTGGAACACTGCAGTACATCAAAACTTACGTCGGTATAAATGAGATTGAGATCGGCGGGTCTGGTGAAATTCTAAAAATCAAGCTTCCATACATGTCAGGAGGAGTGTATACTTCTGGGTATGCACTATATAAAGACTGGCCGTTACGTTCTACCATTTACCACAACCAGGCTGTTAGCAAGCAAGAGTTAATACCTCGCATTGTCACGGAAAGAGAAGACGAATTTACATCAACAGAAACTATCCCAGTTGAAGAAAACGTAAGCAACAACTCGGTTAGCTCATCTAAAATAAGTAAGACACCAGAAAATAATAGAACCACATTTATTCCTAGTGTAGGCAGAACCACAGTACCTAGACAAGGTTCGTCAGTCAAAACTACCAGCAAGTCTACACACACGGTAACCATCACTAAGGGTAGCAACAAAATTAAATTATGAGTACATCAGGACCTTCTACAGCATTGATTCATATAGAGATTGAAGAAAATACCGACTACAATCTGAGAATAAACTACACTGAACCCTCTACTGGATTGCCAGTGGATTTAACAGGGTACCAGGCTGAACTTTTCGTTGATGAGAACATGGGTGATGCAGGTGCAGTCTTCCTGTTCAACACTGGTGTTAACGGTGGCATTACCTTGTCTGGCTCTGGCGGAGAGATAACAGTAACAATATCTTCAGCGGTGACCAATGGTCTAGGTATGTTCAGGGGTACTTATTCTCTCTACTTAGTTTCTCCTAACCCTGACCTTATTAGAACGAAGATTAGTAAAGGTTTCTTCACTGTTTCTTCTTCCACTCTTGGTCCAGGTAATGTCTTCTCTCCAGTCATACCACCGGCTGGATTTAACCTTACTGGCCCTATTACTTCGGTAGGTTATGAAACCTCCGTAGCGTCACAGACCGGAACTGGTAGCACTTTTGTGATGCAAACCAGTCCAGCATTAGTTACCCCTGATCTGGGGACACCTACAGCTCTTGTAGGAACGAATATAACTGGAACTGCAGTCGGATTTACTGCTGGAACTGTTATAACTAACGCTAACCTGACAGGAGAAGTAACCTCAACAGGTAACTCGACTTTTGTATCAAACTCTGCTGTTATTAGCAAGGTTCTTACTGGGTTCTCAGCCTTACCTGGCACTGTAACTAGCTCGGATTCTATTCTTTCAGCTCTTGAAAAGATTTATGCTTTAATAAATCCAGTTTCCTTCTTCTTATCGTATGTACCTTCTGGTACAACCTCGATGGCCTACAGAAAGGATACGATTTATTTCGTTACTGTTGCTTCTGCCCCTACTACTTTTCAGATTACGGGACTTCCAGGTGCTGGAAGTGTGGCCACTTGGTCAATGGAAATAACTAACGGTGGGCTGTTCCCTCCAACTTGGTTTACTAATACTAGGTGGGATGGTGGAGTAGCTCCAACTCTTACGTCAGCCGGTACTGATGTTCTAACTTTTTACACGATTGACGGAGGTTCTAACATTCGTGGATTTTTAGCGGCCAAGGATTCTAAGTAATGAACAATTTATTGTTAATGGCTGCTGCCAAGAAGAGGGCTTCTGGAGCTTCTGGCAGTACGGATCCGTTTTGGGATCAAGTAGAGTGGTTGTTTAACTTTGGAGAAAATGGTCTTACTGAATTAAAAAATGGGTATTCTATTACCTTAAATGATAACGCCGAGGTAATTTCCGGAGCCCTACAGTGCGATCCAACTAATGATTACTTACGAGTTGACGGTATATCACCGATAGATACCCAGCCTTTTGTAATTGAAACCTTTATGGAACTGGCTACCTCCTGGACAGATGGTACTATCTATTACCCGTATATCTTTGCCACTCAACCTAGTCAAAATAACGCCGGAGTTGTAGTGTACTTAATGAGTGGCTCAATTCATACTGCCGGCGGTGGTGTAGCACAAGGTGGGTCTGTTGCGGGAAAACAAGCTAATACTATTTATCACATTGCATTAGTAAGAGATGCTTCAAACAATGTTAGTTTATATGTAGACGGAGGTAGAGTAGCCAGCCCCGTTATTAATGGTACTAGTCATAGCAATACTAGTCATTGGATAGGTGGGAACGTTGAATCGCAAGGAGCTACAAGAACATCGTCTAAGAGATTCTACTCAGCTCGTTGCACTATTGGCACAGATAGAGGATACACTGGGTCTACGATAGAAGTACCTTCTTTCCCCTTTCCAGACAGTACGTCATAATTTATAATTTAATTTTTAAATGCCCACAATTTTACCAGCAGTACGATACTTCACAGAAGATGATGAATACCACTACACGGTAGAAAATCGTGTTGCCCAAGATTTGGCAGCTAGAGATGACGTCCTGGAAGGTATGCTGCAGCTTTCTGTAGCGCCTATTGCTGTAAATGTACCCTCTGACCCTGTTGGAACTATTTCTGCAACAAACGTTCAAGCTGCTATAGCAGAACTGGAGTTTGAGAAACAGAATACTTCCGAGAAAAACCAATTCGGTGGGTATGTAGGACTGGTTGGGTATAACATAGCATTCAAAAACGCGTTGAATAGCTACGTCAGCTACTTAACTAACAACAACACAGGTTCAAGAAGCTACACATTCCCTGATAGGTCAGGGATAATTGCTGACAATACAGACTTGGCTCTAAAAGCTAATCTGTCTTCTCCTACTTTTACTGGTTGGGTCAATGGAATAACAGCTGCAATGGTTGGGGCTCCAAGTGGGTCTGGAACTTCTACAGGAACCAACACTGGAGACCAGACTAGTATTGTAGGCATTACTGGAACTACAGCTCAGTTTAATACCGCGCTAACTGACGGAGACTTTGCTACTCTAGCAGGGGTAGAGGCTCTAACTAACAAGACCTTAAATGGTCTTACAGTTACCGCATCCACAGGTACTCTTACTATTGGTAACGGTAAGACTTTATCTGCTGACGACAACTTCTCCATCACTGGTACTCCTGGGACGCTGACGTTCCAGGGGTCTGATACTTACGTAGGTAGAAACACTACCGATGCACTAACCAACAAGACCTATAACGGATTGTCACTGTCTCCGTTAGCCAGTGGCTTTAGCGTTGCTGGTGGAACCTCTAGCAAGACTTTAACAGTTAGTAATACTCTGACCCTATCAGGAACGGATGGCTCATCCCTTAACGTAGGGGCGGGAGGTACTCTAGGAACTGCAGCATTCACAAACGCTACTGCTTACGCCGCTTCTGGGGCCGTAGGAAGCTCTGGCCTGACGATGAATACCGCAAGGCTCCTGGGCAGGTGGAATGCCTCTGTAGGGGCTGTAGAGGAGATTACCGTTGGTTCTGGTCTTAATCTCTCCTCAGGAATTCTAACAGCAGTAGAATCAGGCACTGTTTCCACCGTTTCCGTAGTTACAGCCAATGGTTTTGCAGGTACTGTAGCTAACGCTAGTTCTACCCCAGCCATTACATTAACCACGACAATAAGTGGAATTGTTAAAGGAAACGGTTCGGCTATTTCAGCAGCCGCAGCAGGTATTGATTACTCTGCTGGTACTTCTGCTCTAGCCACTGGTATTCTAAAGTCAACTACTACAACTGGTGCTTTAAGCATTGCTGTGGCAGGCACTGACTTCGTTGCTCCTAACGCAGCTATTACTGGCTCAACTAACACCAAGATTACCTACGACGCTAAAGGCTTAGTGACAAGTAGCACTGCTGCAGTCCTAGCTTCTGCCGATTATGTTAACCAGGGAACTACTGGTACAGTCCTACATGGTAACGCAGCCGGAAACCCGTCTTGGGGTCAAGTTAACCTCGCTTCTGAGGTCACTGGAAGACTACCATTAGCTAACATTGTCCAGGGAACTGCCAAATCTGTTCTGGGAGTTACTGGCAACAGTACAGGAGACTACGCAAACCTGACTGGGGCTGCCGACGAAGTACTGAGAATTTCTTCAGACGGTACTGCTCTGGCATTTGGTAAAGTAGCAAACGCCGGGCTTGTGAACAACACTATTTCCGGTGTAGCTTTAGGTGGAAACTTGCTTTCCCTATCCGCCGGAACTGGTCTTACCTACTCGGTAGGGACTAGTTTTAACGGCAGTGCTGCATCTACTCTAGCCGTTAGCGGAATAACCAATGCTCACCTCAGTGGTTCTGCCGGAATTACCAATGCTAACCTGGCTAACAGCTCACTTACAGTTGGCTCCACTACGATTAGTCTTGGTGGTACTAGCACAACTCTAGCTGGGTTAACCTCTGTTACTTCAACAACCTTCGTTGGAGCACTTACCGGTAACGCCAGTTCGGCTACGAAGGCTACCAACCTATTCGGAGGTAACGCAACTACCCTTTTAGGTTCTATTCCTTATCAATCAGCAACTGATACTACTACTCTACTAGCTCCCAACACTACTGCTACTAGACAGGTTTTATCTATGCAGGGGACGGGTACTAACGGAGCTGCTCCAGAATGGTTTGAGATAAAGATTGAAAACGGGATTGTAGACAGAGCTGAGTCTACCCTTTCATTCGTTAACGGTACTAGAACATTCAGTATTGCCCCTGTTGGAGCGTCGTTTACTGCTTGGAGTAATAAAACCAAGTTTGTAATTAGCACTACCAAGTCAATAGTAATTTCAAACGTAGAAGGCCAACATTTCATCTATCTGGATGACAACGGTAATCTGGCTGAGATTACTACCTTCAACCCTTATTACCTGATAGAGAATAACGCTTTCATAGGTAGCGTGTACTGGGACGTCTCGGCTGGAGAAGCACTATTTGTAGGAGACGAGAGACATGGTAACACCATGGACTCTTCTACTCACTCTTATCTACATAACACCATTCATACAAGATGGGGTAATGGTTTAACCCCAAATAACGTAGTTGTTGATGGTACTGGTAACGTTGCTACTGACGCTCAGATTGGTGTAGACAACGGCGTAATCTGGGATGAGGACATACGTCACTCTATTGTAGACGACGCCCCACAGAATTTAACTCTACCAGCCAGTATACCTTTCTTCTATAGGTCAGGTGCGTCTGGTGAATGGACGAAGATTGCCTCTTCAGGATACGTAGTTACTACTACTGGCACGGGCAGACCTGCGTATAACGAGCTTACTACTGGTGGTTCTCCTACTTGGCAGTTAACTGAAGTACCAAATAATGATTATGTAGTTACGCACCTGATAGCTACTAACGATATCTACACACCAATGATTTGGATCATTGGACAAGGTACATACGCCACTATTGCTCTTGCCCAAGCAGGAGTAGTATATGAATTAGCAGGAATGGATTTAGGTTCTATTTCAGGATTATTAACGGAGTGGAAATCTATAGCTTCCTTCATTGTACAAGGTAGCAATACATACTCTAACGCAGTTAAAGGCAGGATACGTAGTCTTGAGGATGGAAGTTCTTTTTACGACTCAAGAGTAAACTCAGTGTCACAACTTGGTAGTGGTACTAGTGTCACTTCTATCACAATAAATTCGCTCAATGGATTCGCTGGTACATCCAGCGGAGGGGGAACCCCTGCATTGACTGTCTCAACAACTGTTACGGGTATGTTGAAGGGTAATGGCACGGCTATTTCTGCAGCTGTAGCTGGTACTGACTTCGTCGCTCCTAATGCAGCCATTACTGGCGCAACTAACACTAAGATTACCTACGATGCTAAAGGTCTAGTGACTAGTGGTGGTGCTGCAACTCTTGCTTCTGCTGATTACGCTAATCAAGGAACTACAACAACAGTTCTGCACGGTAATGCATCTGGAAATCCAACTTGGGGTGCAGTGAACCTAGCAACAGATGTAACAGGAGACCTTCCATTTGCTAACCTTGCCCAGGGTACTGCTCGTAGTGTGTTGGGTGTTACAGGTAACGCTACAGCGGATGTGGCTAGTATTCAAGGTACTGCTAACCAGGTCCTTAGAGTAGCTGCTGATGGTCTTTCGTTAGCTTTCGGCACTGTATCCAACGCAGGACTGACTAATAGCGCAGTTACCGTTGGTAGCACCAGCATCTCCCTAGGTGCTACTTCTACGACGCTTGCTGGACTCACCTCTGTAACTTCAACTACTTATTCAGTAGGCACTTACGGAGTGGGGCTCTCTCAGTCATACTTTGGTTATAGCTCTACTTATAAGACAGTCCAGCTAGGGTCATTAGGTGCGGCGAGTGCTATTTCTCTAGGTGTTGACCTGACTGCTAACCCCAGTGGCTCGTTCCAGGGTAATGAGATAGTAATTCCTAACGCTAAGGCAATGATTGCTCCTAACGCTGCTAACAACGGCTACGTTGGAGTTTTAAGGATCAACTCTTCGAATATTCTTGAGCTTGGATCTTCGGATTTCTCTTTTGCTACACCTTATATGAAGCTGGCCAATGGTGCAGTTTCAAGTCCGTCTATCCTTACTCTTACAGGTAACATATCCTTAGGGGTGGCTACCTCAACTGATGCCATTTATGCCCACAACAATACCTATGGAGCAGTTGTGTATGGTTATGGATCCACGTATGACGCTGCTCTACTGGATAGAAACACCAATCCTATTATTGGTGTAGCTGCAGGTTCTGCTACAGTTAACGGAAACCTAAGTGTAGCCAATACTACGTCTACAATTACAATTCGTTCAAGCACAACAACGGGGACAACTTTAGGTAACAAAGGTAATAGGCTTCTTTTAGCCTCAGACAGTTCAACAGCAGGGAACGGTGGTGAAGTAGTTTTTGCAGCCAATGACTTAGATGTTGATAGATGGGCGGCTATTTCTGGCCATATTATTTCTAACGGGGTAGGTGGTTGTGTAGGTGATATAGTTTTTGCTACCAAGGCAAACACTACGGATACCTCCCTTACCGAGAGAATGCGTATAGACTCAGCTGGAGCCGTCACTATGGCGGTTTCAGCAAAAGTTAATACCGGAGTTGAAGGTACACTTATCAGAGCCTACACAGGAAGTAACTACGGTTCTATATATAACGGAAGTGTTACCCCTAGCAACACTAATTATGTACTAGCCCACAACGCAACTACCTCATACCTTAATGCCACCGGTAACGTTTATATAAATGTAAACGGGGCTACTGTAGGCTCTGCTTCAGCTACTGGATTTGCGGTTATAGGAACTCTAAGTGCAACGGGTACCGTTACTGGCTCTAACCTTAGCGGAACAAACACAGGTGACAATGCAGCTAACAGTAGTACCCACTACATTGGAACTACAGCCATAGCTTTGAATAGGTCTAGTGCTGCCCAGGCTCTGACGGGTATTACAAGCATTGATGGAAGTGCTGCTACATTAACTACGGCTAGAACCATTAACGGAACTTCGTTCAATGGCTCTGCCAATATCCTAACTACTGAATGGTATCATTCAGGCAGGGACTTCCCAACTGGTACCCTTATTACAACTAGTATTGATTACAGCGTTACTAATGGAGACCCTTGGGTTCTAGAGATTAAGGGTAACTCTTACGGACAACTTATTCCCTTTGACATTCAAGTCCAAGGCTATATATATTCCAATACCCTCATAAACTATGGAGGTTACTCTAACGGCTCCGGCTTAACCTCATTTAGTGCATTTAACAACGGTGGTTTTCTTTGTTTCTGGTTTAACAACGCAGTTTATTGGCAAGGCTTTAATGTTCGTGCTTACACTGCCTATGGCACCTACGCATTAAACAAAGTTACTAGCATTGTTGATTCGGCAAAGCCTGGTGGTATTACTAAGGAAGTTTCCATCAGCTTAGTGCAGTCATTGCATTCAAGCAACTTCTCTACGTATGCTGCTACTGCTGGTCATACCCATGCTGGTGTTTACGAACCAGCCAATGCGAACATTCAGTCACACATAAGTAACACCAGTAACCCGCATAGCACTACCGCTACTCAAGTAGGGCTTGGCAACGTCACTAACGAGTCCAAGGCGACGATGTTTACCAACCCTACTTTTACTGGAGTGGCTTCTGTTTCTTCGGCAAGTGGTGGATTTACAGCAGGAACAGCTAGCGACTATGGATACTACGGTAACTCAGGTGCTACTTCGTTCATGCAGGTGTTTGGAGCTTCCGGAGCATCTCCTTATGTAATAAGGATGGTCGTTAACGGCTCAGAACGCGCACAATTTAACACGACTGGCCTTGCAGTTACTGGCACGCTCAGTGCTACCGGGGTAATTAGTCTCCCTACTAATACTGTGCTTTCACTTGATGGCGGTGGTGATACAGGTATCCGTGAAACTTCTGCCAACATTATTGATTTTATTGCCGGCGGTGTCACAACAGCTCGAATCTCTTCTACCGGCCTGACTGTTACTGGTACAGTCAGTGCTACAAAGGCAACTGCTGGAGATGTTTTATCCCTCACCAACAATGGAACTAACCCTCTTGGTGTTTATGCATACTCTGGGAATAACTTGTCTGGTATTGCGTCTGGAACATCGCTTACCGGAAGTGCGTTTTACTTTGAGCCTACGACAGCCCGTGTACAGGCAAACAACGTAGTAGTAGGTGTGTTTTCTTCCACTGGTTTAGCAATCACCGGCACCCTCAGTTCTACGGGAGCGTTTTCAGCAACTGACATAACAGCAAGTGGAAGACTAAAAGTAGCAGCTGCTGCAGCGACGTGGGAGACCTATAACGGAATCCACGTAGGAAACACTTCTTTAGTCGAGTATACTCCTACGTTAGATTCAAATCTTGTGTCCAACGCCTATTACGCGTCAGGTGGATGGAAGTACGTTACTTCTAGTAGTGCTACAAAGTATCAATTTGCCGGGTCCAACGCAGCTCATCTCTGGAGTTATGCATCTAGTGGAACTGCAGGTGGAGCAATAACCTGGGTTGATGCTTTGACACTTAATTCAACAGGCCTAACGGTGTCAGGAGTGTTGAAGGTAACAGGCACTACTAAAACTGCTGCCAGCTTCTATGCCGGTGCTACTGACCCTACGAATACAGACCGCCTAAACTATGATGGATACTTCTACGCTACACGTTTCTATGGTGATGGCTCTCAACTTACTAACCTGCCTTCTCCTTCAGCAAGCCCATCAGACATCTACGCTTTTGCTGCAGCTTACGGATAATAACTATGTTAAGACTAGACTCAACAACTAAATCACTGGAATTGGTACTTGGAAGTGCCCACACTACCAATGCTCTTCCCATTGTAGTGTCGTGGTCAGATAAGACAACCACCACTTATAGTGGAGGAACTACTACTAGCGCCTCCAACGGAACAACAGGTGTAACCATAGTCGCAGCCCCTGCTGCCTCTACCGTTAGAGACATTGACTCAATCAACGTCCACAACGCCGATACCGTAGCTACGACTGTAACCATACGAGTTAATGACAACTCTACCTTACGTACAGTGATGAAAGCAGTGCTTGCGGTAGGAGATCAACTCTATTACTGTCACGGGAGTAGTTGGTCGGTAGTAGATAGCACAGGTGCAGTAAGAATGTCTTTAGCCGGACTTGTTCCAGTCTCAGACGACACTACTACTAACTCGACAATGTACCCAATATGGGCAACAGGTACAAGTGGTAACCAATCCACTAAGGTTTCCAGCACTAAGCTAACATTCAATCCAAGCACAGGGGTGTTGACTGCTACTACGTTTAGCGGGGCAGGTACAAGCTTAACGGGGACTGCAGCTTCGTTGACTGCTGGTGCTGTAACAAACGGTTTCTACACAAACACAAACCAAACTCTTACCGCAGCTAAAAGAACAGGCCAGACTGCGTTAACGTCTGGGACTACTATCACCCCCAACTTTAATGATAACAACGACTTTACTCTTACTATTGGACATAATGCAACTTTAGCTAACCCTACTAACTTGACAGCTGGTCAGAGCGGTGTTATAGTCATCACTCAAGACGGTACTGGTGGTAGAACAATGGCGTATGGCTCCTACTGGAAATTTGAAGGCGGAACAGCTCCAACCCTGACTTCTACTATTAGTGCTGTGGATGTACTGGCTTACTACGTCGAATCATCAACCAGAATAACCGCTAAACTATTAAAGGACATTAAGTAATGGATAAGATCATCGTTAACATCGAACTAACTGTAGAACAAGTAAACCAACTTCTTAACCTTCTGGGAGAACTTCCTACGAAGACAGGCATTTGGCCACTGCTGAACTACATTCAAGTACAAGCTCAAAACCAAGTCAATACTGTAACTCAACCTGGTCTGGAGCCTGCCCCTGCACCGCAAGAGACTAAGGCATAATGGAAAAACTAGAAGATAAGGAAGCACACCTTAAGAGATTCATGCTTGCCAACTATAGCAAAATTGAATCCCAGGAAACACCTGAGCTGAAGATTGATGCAATAATTGCTATGCTAAGACACTATTTCCTTAACATCTATAACGACGTAGCCCAAGCAGAGTTTGAGCTCGTTGAACCTAAAAAAAGCCAGGAGTGATTCTGGCTTTTCTTTTTTTATACTGCCCCGGTTGCCCCAATTATAATTGTAATTAATTCTCCTACAGGTACTCTTCCTGAGTTTGGAACCTCAAATACATGGCCATTCGCACTAGAAGTTCTTCTTCTTATGTTTAAAAATACCTTGTTAGACTTTCTATACACACGAGCTGATGGTATTAAAACGCTATTAATTCTTCTTAGTGTTAGGCTCGTTGAGTATCCGCATAAATCTATCCATTGCACTGGGAAGTACCCACCAGGGCACAGTCCCACTATTTCATTACCATGAAGAGTCATCACTGCTTTAACAGGATCATACCCAGTATACCCAGTGGACTTAGATTCGTTAAACTTCGTTACGGAGTAAAGATCCCTTAGTATTTTGTCAGCTACTCTCAAGATAAGCCCCCAATTGGCTAGCATGACAGTAGTATGTGGCAAAGTTACTTCTATCTAATAGCTTGGGGAGAGGTAGTCTAACGTACCTTTGACTAGGTGTACCTTCCCTAGGTATGTCACGCCTAACAGTGATGAACGTAGCGCCATGGCTTTTGTTTAGAACGCAGTGTATCTGTCTAAGAATTTGTTTCTGGGTTTCTTCACTTACTGTATTCAGCACATACGTACACAAAACATAGGAGTAATGATCTGGCTTCAAGGCTGTAGGGTCATCCCAATGATACTTATCATATTTTCTATAGCCTAGTGTATCCGCGTCAAATCCCTTGCCACACCCAAAGTCTAGTACCGAGTACGACGGGAATAATTCAATCTCCCTCCCTTCAAGCAACATCCTTAATGGCGTACTAATCTTGGTTCTAGTTATGGCTGTTCTGCGTGAATTAAGATCCATCTCGTTCATAAATAGAGGCTCTCAAGTACACACACAGATCTAATGCTTCAGCGTAGGCGTCCTTAAGCATGTCTCTACCATTGTTAGCTTGTAATCTAACTCCGTAACGTTCAAAGCCTACTTTGTCTCTTGCTTTCATGTCTTCCATGACTAAATCCCAAGCAGCTGGTGCCTGGGAAGGGGTGGGGGCTGGTTGGTCTAAGTTGGTTGCTGTCATATTAATGTACTCATAAGAACTGTTCGTTGATTGTTAAGCGTTGTGTTTCCATATAGGTTTTCCGTCGTGTACACAACTGGGTTCGTAAACGCTACAGGGCTGGCATACCTGAAGGCGTCTATACGGTCGTTTGTTATATCTAGGCCGGATAACGATACCCGATTTCGATTTTGCTGGTCCCTAAGCTTATTTCTTTGGTAGTTCCTCCACTTCATGTCCTGGTCTCTAAGATATCTAGCCTTGGCTTGACGGTAAGACGCTGCTGAATAGCGGCTACGAAGGACAGACCTTACTGTTGAAGGAAGATCTCCAAGTATGTTATACCTGTTTCTCATTAAGGAAAGCTCATGGGAATGTCTCTGCAGGAAAGCGGGGTTTGTAAACCAGTCAGGTGGATCCCTCTTAGTCCACTTAGCGTCTTTAAAAAATGTAAGATAGTAGTTCATATACGCCATCATGGTAGCACACTTGGCGTAGTGTATCATAACATTCTTATCCTGGAAAAAAGTACCTCTACCTTTATAGACTTGGCAATTGACAGGGACAACCTGAGGAGGAGCGTAAAAATAGAAGGTAGAGGAATATTTTGAACCTAGAAACAATGGTTTGCATAGCTTTCCCATGACACTAAGTATCCCTCTTATGTTCTCGCTAAGGGTTGGGTGTAGCCTGGCGTAAGTTGCGTGTGTCTTTCCGAATCTGTATGTGTATTCCTTTGCTAAGGCACAGAATAAATCGTATGCATACAGAAAGTTACTTGAACTTCTAGCACACCACTTAACGCTAGGATGTTTCTGATGAGAATCCCTGTATAAAGCGTTTCTGTCTATAGGTACTGAGTCTATGATTCTAAATTTGATTTTAGGTAGAAGGTTAGCCCTGTAGTCATGTTGCAACACCGAGCTCAGCATTATACCAAGCTCGGTTGTCATCTTTATGACGTGTTTATCATGGTGCATCCGAGCACAGAGAGTTGGGTCTCTATCTAGGTAAAGCAAATTCATGCAGCCTCCGGTTCATTTGGTTCTGGTTCTGGTTCTTTTTGATTCTGCATCCCGTAACGATGGATAAGAATAACTGTAAGGGAGTCAAACATTACTTCATCAGGAGGAGGGGCTCTGTTGTCGACTTTGGACTTTATCGCCTCAATAATTTCCTTTACGTTGTATTTTCCTTCGTTTTTGTCCAACCATTTTTCATACCTATCCATGAAGTCATGGGCTAGATATTCAAGTTGTTGTCTCTGGGTTGTGCCAGGAATCTCCAGGTAATTGGGATTATTCTCAACGAAATTAGCGACTTGCTGAAAAGCCTCCCGAAGGAATAATGGACGTTGAATTTTTTCTGGGAGATTTCCCCAGCCATTCTCAGTCATTAACTTCTTCTTGTCCAGGTTTGGATACCCCTCCTTGAGGAGGATAATATTCATGTCCAGGATACGTGAAACGATAAATTCTTTTAAAGCTGAGAACATGTTATCTCCGGTTGTTTAGTCTAAGCATTCTTCTTACTGGCGACTGAGTGCCACCAGTGAGTGAACTTGCTGTAACGTTGATGTGGGTAGTTGTAAGCTTGTCCTTCAGTCATGATGTGGTTTCCCTCTTCATGTAATTTCGTATAGCGTTAGCTCGACGTTCTTTGAATTTCCCGTCAGAGGGATCATTCCCCTCCATTGAGTCTGTAAATACACAGTACTCTGGAATTCCTTTAAACGCCCTATCCTGGTCAAGCGCAAATAATTCCGCGTCCTTCCGTAGTTCCGTGACCTCGGCTTCGAGAATTTTGTTTCGTTCGATAGCTTCTGTACCTGTATGGAATCCAACTTGGCACTCAGCAAGCTCCGCTTCGAGGGCGGCGATTCTCCTGCGCCGGCCCTCAGACACCTGTTCACAGTTGTGCAGTGCATCTTCTAACGTGTTCATCACTCAGCCTCCTTTATAGTTTCTTCCATCATCTGAAGATCATCACTTGTTACCTCACACCACACCTTCTCTTCACCAACCTTACTGAACTGGTGCCAAAACCCATTACAGCTCCAGTTGTAGCCGAGGTACTGGAGCCGTTCCGGTTGGCCCTTCCAATTGTAATAACCGTAGACTTTCATGGTTGCGGGTGTCATCTCATTCTCCTAACAATCTATTTCGCTCTTGAGTAAGTACATAGAGTTCCTGCGCCATACGTGCGTTTGCGTTGTGAGTGCGTTGCTCGTTATGCTTTGCTATGTTCAGCTCTCGGGTCAATTCTCCTATCTTAAAATTAGCGGCGGTGAGCCTTTCTTGGCATACATTACGACTGTGCTCCAATGGTTGAAGCAAACTCTTATGGAGTTCATTCTCCGCAGTCATAGCGGCTAGTGCCAGTGCGTCCTGTCTCCACATTTCAGTGGTGGCGTCGAAAAGTTCTCTGCAGCGTTGCTCTGTTTCGGTTGCTACTCGTAGGCTATTTTTCAGTACACTTATCTCTGAAGTAGCGGAAGCGAGTTGTTCTTCAATCGACACGATGACATACCTCCACGAAAGGGCAGCTATCTTGATCCCACTTTATGTTTCCAAGTGCCTTTTGTTTCCAGTTATCCCTCTCCTGCGTCATGGCGGAGAGTTGTTCTTGCAATTCACACTGATTATCGTAGTTAGCTGTAGCAAGAGTTTTGGCTTGTTGCGTCAGTTCCTCTACCCTGTCGCGGAGGGCGTTACGTTCTTCATGCAGTTCAGTCCATGATTCGGTCATCTTCTTTCTCCTTTATGAAAGTATCTCTACATTCCTTATACCAAAATGCTGTGTTATATTGATCTAAAAAAAGGACCAGGATATTCTCTGGCCCTTTCTCGTACCTAGTCAATCCTGCATGAAAGCAGAGATCAACTCAGGAGTTGCTGTGTCAAAACCAACGACGTCAAGCATGTTTGGGTCGTCCTGCTTAGCTATACTGAAGTTGGTAGAAGTCATACCGACAACAATCAGTTTTGCATTCTTGCCCATAACCTCGTTATACTGCCTCAAAGCTACATGTGGGTGAACATTACCCGACCAGGTCTCGTTGTCGGTGTAGATAATAAAACCATCTACGTCCAACTTGTTCTCACGAGCATGAATCATTGGTAAAGAGCAGTCCGTACGACCACCTGCCCACTTACCACATACTGACTCATAATCGGAAAGACGAGTAGCCTTTCTGATATCGATAGGCTTCACCCCATTTGTTGACGCCAAAAGACCACCTGAATTTTTAACTGAACTAAAAACCGAGTCAAAAGCCAGTGCGTAGTACTGAGACTCAACCTTGGCAGTAGCCATAGCCATGGCAAAGGAAGCTTCCCTACAGCTGACTATTCCACCAATGAAGCCAGTACTCATTGAACCTGAAATGTCCAGGCCTAGCACTAGTTTCTTGCCAGTAGGTTTAGCGTGGTTGAACGAGAGATAAAACGCATTCTCGATGGCTTCAGTAATGGCGCTGACTGGTGACCATATTAAAGATCCTTTGTCGCCCTTACCAGAAGAGTAGGTTTTCTGTGCAAAGAGAAGCTTGATTGGATGAACCTTTTCTTTCTTGATCCAATCTTCGTTACTCAATGTACTAACCACATAGCTGGTATGATCCGAAAGTGGCTTCAAAAGACCTACGGCTGTCATCTTGTTCAAGTTACGAACTAGGGCAGTACCCTTCATTCTATACAGCAGAGCTTCCCATATCTTGGCAGAACCAAGAAGTTCAGTAGGGATGGCTTCTCTTGGGAGATTAACTTCTTTGATAAGCCTTACTGCGTTGTCTTCAGTTGGGTGCTTCTTCAGATACTCAGCGGCCTTGATGATGGCAGGAAGAGGTTGGTCTTCACTGTATCTGTCCTTGTGAGCAATGTATCTGAACACGCCGTTAAGCATAGGATCATTGGTCTTCGTATGGCTTTTACGCAATACGTCTCTCTGAGTCCAACCGTCTCTGTTGAAGTATTTGACAGCTTGGTAAGCAACTTGGTCAGGAGTCTTGCTCAGAAACCAGTTTGAAACGAGCTTCTTGAGTCCAGTACCCCAACCTCTAAAGCTATCAGCGTACCCGGTAAAGTGAAGAAGATCCGTACCAGTTCTAGCTACCTGAGTAAGCGCAGCAGGTAGAGAGCTTTTAACTGTGGATGGGGCATACGCTGAAGCTGCAGCCAGTATGGCAAGGCAGGTATCGTTAGTAATAACTCTACCATTTACTGAATAAGACACAGCCTTATCAACAACGCTTTGGGCTATCTGAGGATTACTCTGCAGTAGGCTAACTGCGGCGTTAAGGTTCTGAGTAGTAAGCTTGTTCTTACCAACGTAGAAGGTTCCACCCATGGAGCCCATTACTAGAAAACGTTCTAGTTGCTTCATAGGGGTAATAGAGAAGGTGTATCCACCAGCGTTGTTTTTCACTTGAGCTGGGTCAGCCTTCTTAAGCTGAGGTACTATAGTAAGCTTTGGAGGCTTAGTGGTCAGACCAGTTTGGTTTACTTCTAGCATTTCGTTTCCTTTCAGGAACAATAGTTATGCACCAATTCAGTGCATGATTCAACAGAATAGTTCTATGCACCAATCTAGTGCATAACTACTCTTTACAACTCAGGGACATCGGGACAAGCCAGGACAGGCGTTTTGGCGTAAATTTGGAGTGTTAAGTGCTTGAAAACATTAAGGAAAAAGTGCTTAGGGACAAAAAGACACGTTTTCGTGCACACATCACACAGGGTAGTTTTAGTGGTACTCAACTCTAAAAAGAGGGAAATACGCACAACTTATGCTATATATATTATATATAATATAATAAATATAATATTATATATAGGGGTTTTGGAGGATGGAGTTTTTTTATTGCAAGTAGCTCTAAAACTACCCTGTGTGATATGTGTACGAAAACGT
>JACCDG011401722.1_pt1 | contig 43273 bp, 46 predicted proteins | sample 7442471 | NCBI WGS metagenome assembly JACCDG01 (sample SAMN15323444, study PRJNA562643) | freshwater metagenome | isolation source: river surface water | place: USA:Blue River Watershed | collected 2017-08-17
CAAGCTCGCGCGACAAAGCTGATAGATCCAGCTCCAAACCACGCTGTGTGGCGAGATCCATCATATTGAGCGCCAGCACAACGGGCTTTTTGAGCGCCCGCAGTTCTAGCACGAGCCCTAAATTTCTCTCGAGATTCGTGGCATCTGCAACTGCGACCAAAAGCGCTGGCGTCCCCTCTCCTTGCTGGAGACCTAAAATCACATCTCGCGTGATGGCTTCATCCGGCGTGCGAGCATCCAAACTGTAGGTGCCTGGTAAGTCGAGTACGCTGAGAGATCGACCACTCGAAGTGGTTACGCTACCTTCTTTGCGCTCCACCGTGACGCCAGGGTAGTTCCCGACTTTTTGACGGCTTCCAGTCAGCGCGTTGAAAAGAGAGGTTTTGCCACAGTTAGGATTACCCGCCAGTGCGATGCACGGGATGACGACTGCTGCGTTACTCATGCTCCACCTTCACTTGGTTGGCCTCGTCACGTCTTAGCGCGATGAGAGCCCCCCGAACCGCCACGGCGATAGGGTCCCCTCCAAAGGGAGCTTCGTGACGAATCTCAATCATCGCTCCCTCGAGCAATCCCATCTCAAGTAAACGAGTGTCAGAGACTGAAACAATCCTAGCTTTTTGACCTTTTTTTAACTCGCCTAACAGAACCTGCATTTCTTCTGTCCTACCTTACAACCCATGACACATTGCACTTGCTTACGAAGATTCGCAATTAATTTACACGCTGCGAATTGACGCTCGCTCTACCCCTGGTACTCTTTTTAAAAAAAAGGAAGCACTATGTCGAAAGAATCGATATCTCTGGGTCTACTGGTCCTATTGAGCGGACTCTCTCTCCCGGCTTGGGCAGAAGTAGAAGACCCAGCTGAGCTACGCCTGATCCAGACATCGGATGACGTACAGACCTGGATGACTCCAGACGAAATCGCCGACCTGGCCCAACGCAGCCACGCTGAAGGCCATTGCGGCGGGTTCATCGATATCACTGAGCATCCCAATAAGACACCCGTTTTACCCGATAAGGTTCTAAGTCCTCTCGAGGGTCGCATCCCTTCGCATCAGACCGAAGTCAACCGCCTACTCCCCGAGCTTTCTGCTCAAAAAATCATGGATTCGATCCGCAAGCTCTCGAGCTTTCAAAACCGCTTTTGTCGGTCTCAAAACGGTGTGGACGCCACCCAATGGATTCATGCCGAGTTCGTACGCATGTCAAAGGGACGGAATGACGTTACAGTCGATTTCTTCAAGCACAACTTGCTGCAACCTTCGGTCATCGCCAGAATTCAAGGCAAAGATCCTACCAAAAAAGAAGAACGTATCGTCCTTGGCGGACACGCGGACTCGATCAATTGGTCCCGAGGCTTCCCCAAACCGCAAGACCGCGCTCCAGGAGCGGACGACAATGCCTCAGGTGTCGCAACCTTGCTCGAGACGTTTCGCGTGCTTATGGACTCAGGCTACCAACCGGACCGCACCCTCGAATTCATGGCCTACGCAGGAGAAGAGATCGGGCTCGTTGGCAGTCAGGACATCGCAGAAAAGTACAACAAGACCCAAATGCGAGTCATCGCTGCCTTGCAACTCGACATGACTCATTTCCCAGGACCAGACCCCAAGATTCACTTCATCAATGATCATACGGACAATGACCTCACGCGGTTTACCGAAATGCTAGTCGATACCTACGTAAAGATCCCGTGGGTAGAAATGCCCTGCAAATATGCTTGCAGCGACCACGCCAGTTGGACACGTGCCGGCTATCCAGCCACGTTTCCGTTCGAGGCTCCTATGGACAGCCACAATCCCAAAATCCACACCGAAAAGGACACGATCGACCTTCTCGATGGGAATTTTGGATTGCACTTCGCGAAGATAGCTCTGTCTTTCGCTATCGAACTCGGAAACCAATAAGAACTAAGAAATGTCTTCCTTAATGACCTGACGAAAACCGCTGAAGCCAGGCTTTAGTGCCGAACCGACCGGAATAAACTTTCCTTGCTCGCTATCCCATTCCTCGACTTCATTGCGAGAGATGTCGTAGAACCATGCGTGCAAGCGGACTTCGCCTTGCCCGACCATCTTCTTGACCAGAGGATAGGTCATGAGATTCTCAAGCTGCTTCAATACATTGAACTGCGCGGCTTGCTCAGGCGAAGCGCCTCGTGGGAGTAGCCTGCCGATCGCCCCCGCATCATCCAACCACCTTTGCAGGCTTGGCAATCCCGCCGGAACGTGATTCGAGACAATCGCCTTCATCGCCCCACACCCCGAATGACCGCAAACAATGATTTCCTGCACACCCAGCACACCGATCGAAAACTCGACCGCCGCGCCTTCGGCAGGATTGTCACCTGCCGCTGCGAAAGCAGGAATGATATTGCCGATGTTTCGCACGATAAAAAGCTCACCGGGCTCGGTTGAAGTGATCAGATTTGGATGAATGCGGCTGTCACAGCAAGTGATGAACAGCGTGTGCGGGCTCTGGGTATGAGTCAGCTGCTTAAACAAGCCCTCGTAACGACCGCGGCTTTCGTGCCGAAAACGCTCGACTCCGTAAACCAATCGATCCAGAGGGTTGTTATCAGAGGCACCTTTTAGGATCGTTTGCACATCCGTCTCAGAAGCCGCAAACATGCCCTCCACCTTGCCGCTATGGTCGCAGGCTATCAGCACATTGGCACAAGTAGGGATTGCACCCAAAAGCGCAATTTTAGCTCCCTTTCCTCCTAACTGGTGAATTGCCTCTACAAACTGCTCAGCTCCCGAAGCATCGATTGCCGTAATCGAGCTCATATCGATGACCACGCCCCGGTCGAGCTCGAGGCTCTCAAGCTGCTGCCTGATACTCTCAACCTTGCCCGAAGACATAAAGGTGAGAGCACCGCCAACATAGACGCGATAAGGACCCACAGTCCCATTGGTATGCACGCGAGTGCGAGTTTGTCCCAACCGAATGGCGGCGATGATCAACGCCGCGATCACGCCCGCCTTCACTCCTGCGATCAAGTCAACAAACACGATGGTGATGAAAGTCACCGCATAAACCGAGGCCTCGATGCGAGACCGTCTCCACAGATCCATGAGCTCGCGTGGGCTCAGCATCCGAATGGCGATAGAAAGCAGCACGCCCGCCAAAACAGCGATCGGGATACGACTCATTGTCGTAGCCATAAAATAGACCGCGAACATCAACAAAAGTGAATGAACAATGGCCGCCCTGCGGCCTTTAGCCCCCGATTGAATGTTGAGTGATGAACGCGCAATCACCCCCGTAGATGGAATACCGCCAAAAAGGGCGCCTGCTACGTTGGCGAGACCTTGGCCAATCAACTCCTGATCAGGATCGTGCCTTGTACCCTTGGTCATCTTGTCCACCGCGCTCGAAGAGAGCAAGGTCTCTAAGGAGGCTAGAGAGTAGACAACGAGGACCGTCGCAAAGATAGCGCCATAGCCAGACTCAGGAAAATTAGGCAACTTCGGAGCCGGGAGCGAGTTAGGGATCTCCCCGATCGAGGCAACATCCACCCCAAATGCAACTACAAAGAAGCTCGGGATCAGCACGGCAAACAAGGGGGCCGGAAGCCTCGGAAAAATCTTAGGCAATCCAAAGATAATTGCCAAGGTAGAGAGCGAGAGCGCCACGGCCTTCACATCACTCTGATGAAAGAGCTCGCCCAAGTGCTTAATCACATCGATAACGTGCGAAGCATCGGGAGCGGGTAGACCCAGAGCACGAGGAAGCTGACCAATGAGAATGATGGCTCCAATGCCCGCGGTAAAGCCAGCGATAACCGGCACTGGGACATAGCGAATGAGGGTTCCCAGCCCTAGCACGCCAGTGAGGACCTGCAGAAGTCCGGAACACATCCCCACGATCAACAGCCCACCTAAGCCATGCTGCTGAACAACGGATGCAATCAGAACGGCCATAGCCGCCGCAGGACCGCTGACGGCCAGCGGAGTACCACCGAAGAACGCCGCAACAATGCCTGTTACGATAGCCGTAATCAACCCGACGGCGGGAGACACGCCCGAAGCCAATGCGATCGCAAGCGACAACGGAATCGCTACGCACGCTACAGTGGCGCCTGCGATAAAATCCGCCTGCAAATCCTTGAGCGCTAGCATCTTTTTCCACTCTGGCAAAAGATTGCGCAGGCCTAGATCAAACCTGAAGCGTGACGGAGTCTGCTGCCCTTCACGCTTCAGCGACTTGATCAGCGATAGAATTTTTTTTGTTTCGGTACCTTTGTTAATTCTTCCCATATGACATCATCCTTACTTGCTTTTTGAACGAGACAATCTAAGCCTATGCGCGCTTACTCGCGCGCCATTGCAATCTTAGGTCAGGCTCTAGAAGCAGGAGGGCGATGTAATTGAAACTCGAAATAGGAGAGTGGGATATCTTCGGACAGTAATTCGCTTTTGCAGACAGAAAGAGCGAACCTCGGGCTTGCCTCATACAGCTCGGCCAGGTCGCCTTCAGTAAAGCTAATTTCAGCGCCATCGGATTCATCGTCGGTTTCAGCAGGCTGCCCCTGAGAAAACACCACGCGATCAGCGTCCCCGCCATCAAGAAGCAAAGGCAACGCCTGTCCTGCAGCCAGGATTAGCGCGAAAAAAAATAAAATGAAGTTAGCCTTGATACGTAAAAACACCGAACAGTAACTATAAGGCAAAAGCCTTTTCATTTTAAGAGATAATCTCACAATTTTTTTCTGTCAGCATTTCGTCAGTACCCGTCGCCCGCTTTGAATGGAGGTATGCCAAGAACTAGTCGGACTTCCGGACTGACAACTTGAGAATCGTCCACAATACACGATGTTGTCCGCGCCCTTCACATTAAAATTATTTAATGTATTTTCGGTAGGCAATTTCTCCACCTAAGAGTACCGCCAAAGTCAGGCCACCAATTACCGAGCGCAGCAACACAAGCTGCCCTAAGTCGACCTGGTAGGCGAGGTAGAGAAAAAGGACGGCCTTAAGATAAAGGTATGCAGCCCAAACAAAAGTGAGCTTGCGCAAATACTCTTTGGAGTCCTCACCTACCTCGGGCCTCACGCTCACAGGCAATGCGGTAGCAAACCACGCTGCAATCGGCGCCCTCAGGATGGCGGAACCAAGAAAAACTGTCCCAATAAGAAAGTTCTGAACCGCGGGCTCTAGTTTAAAGAAACGCGGAGAATCGACCAGCAGATCAACTCCCCCCATCAACACCGTGAAAAACGAAGCCACGACAAAAAAAGGAGAGGGCTTCTGCCGGGCTAAAGCATACCCGGCGAGCACGACCAAGGTGACTCCCATAGCTAGAGCAATCGCCGGCTTCGCGCCATCCACTCGAAACATCCAAATAAACGCGATCGGCGTCGCAAAGTTCTTGATAATAAAGACGAGCAAGGCCGCCAGTACCTTCGCCATGGCCCCAGACTACCTGGAAAGCCCTCAAAATCCGTATGCAAACCCGTTTGCAGCCAGCCAATTCTAGGTTATGGTGGCCCCCATCAACCCAAGACGCTTTCACAAGTTCTTGTAATTATAAAGCTTATCCCAATACGGAGAGATGGCCGAGTGGTTGAAGGCGCACGCTTGGAAAGCGTGTTTACGTAGAAATGCGTAACGAGGGTTCGAATCCCTCTCTCTCCGCCATTTCGCTCATACAAACTCTGACTCGAAAATCAGAATCAAATCAATGACCACGCTGGGGTTTGTATACCTTTCGATATGCATTTGCGGTCAGGCACTCGAACTTTTCTGACTCTGGTTAATCTAGAAACCAGCCAACAAAGCTGATATTCGGCGTAAATACCATCAAAAGGACAAGTGCCCAGCCTGAAAGATAGGCGCTTAGCGACCAACGAGAAAACCGAGTCTGAAATACGAAGCGGTTAGTCAGATATAGGGCTGGCACTATAATCAACGAAGATAGCAGCCCAAAAAAAATGCACCAAAGCACAGCGTGATGGAGTTCAAAGGGCAACAGTTTGGGATCAGGATGAGCAGGTTTCGGCCAATATCCCAAGAAAAGCCGCGCACGAATTGCCAAGGCTACGACACCCCCAACCCAGGCCACTGGCAGTAACCCCAAAGAAACAGAAAGACCATGTGACAGCCTATGCAGTGAGGTTGTCATCGATTCTCATATTCTTTTTTGTTCGCAAAAACACCTTGCCGTTTCTTTCAGCTACGACCGTATTGTCCAGCTTTCCTGCCCGTGTCAGCTTGATGGCTTCAGCGACAGAAACCCGCTTTCCGTTTTCAATGACATAGCCAAGCGTTTTTTTGCGTTTGTCTTTAATTACCGCTGTTACATAAGTGAGTTTCTCTCCCCAGTTTCGGTCTTCGCTGATTTTGTAGTCCCCGAAATGCTTGTCTCCAACGGGGATCAGTATGCTGATCGGCATCATGAAGTCAGTTCCGATTTCGAAAATATCTGCTCTGAAAAAGTCCGGCACCTTCCACCAGTTCTTGTGCAAGAGGATTGGTTTGCCGTCAAACCGTCTGAATCCATCAGCATCAACGGTCGACGGAGATTTTCTCTTTGGTCCAAGTTGGTGGATCAATGGCTTTCCTGAATCGTTCTCAATTACAAGAAGCACTTTTGTACTATGGTTCAGAATCAGTCCCTTGCCTTTAATCCGTTTCATCCGTCACCCCCTTAATTCTACGGTAAAAGATCATCGCGGTTTTTACTCAACCAATTCAGGACCGTTACCTTCAGCTGCTTCGTAAATAGAATCAATTCCTTAACCTCGTCGTCCGAAACCACATCTACGAAATCATACTCCGCATGATTTCGATTCGTCCTACAGGAGTCCAGATAGTCGGCGTCCTTCCGAACTTCATCTCCCAGAATCAAGGGCATTGCTTCAATTGTGTAGTAATGAGCACCCGTTCCCGATGTGCGATATCCCGACGCATAAAGAAGAATCGTGCAGAGCTTAAGAGCTGCGTTATAGGCCGAAATAAATCGAGCGTCCGTGGAACTGCCTGTGACGGCTGCGTCGCGTGTATCACGCTCTACAATAGCAAGAAGATTGCTGATCTCCTTCTGGGTGGTCGTATGGGACTTAAGATGCCTCTCAGCGACCCAGTCTTTGAAGCTCATCGTCTGTTCCTATCAGATATATTTTTTTCGATTCAATCACTGATGTTACAAAATGGTCCTTGGTCTTCAGTCGCCGACCGAATTCCTGCACAGAGAAGACATGGGGATTGATGACCCGGTGGCTCTTTCTAGAGACTGGCCCCGTCAAGCCGGACAGTGCCCGAAGCCCGATATCACCCACCACCATTAGGTCAATATCACTCTCAGCCTTCTCCTCTCCTCGGGCAAGCGAACCGAAAACAAAAGCCAGCCGAACCCCATCGCGGGAAAGTGCCTTTTTCAACTCCGTGATCCAGCCCGAAGTCTTTAGCACGATTTGGCAAAGCTCCAAGTAAAGGGGGTGAGTCGGATTCGCAGTGAAATAGCGCCGGTTCCCGTCTTTTCTCGCCTTGATAAGATCCAGCTTGAGGAGATTCGTAATCTCCTGCTGGACGGACCGAATAATCAGCCCCGTACGTCTCTCGATCTCCCGTAAATAGAATTCCTTATTCTCCCCGTCAAAGAGGAGTCTTAAGATCTCAGCGCGACTTCGTGAGGCGAGCAGCCCTTCCAATGCGTCCATGTATATTGATATTATACAATCGTATATATAAAATATACAAGATAGAATTTCAGGGGGGAGTGGTGTCGTTAGAGTGCCCTAGAGAAGCCGCCCTGCTCGAGAACCATACCCCTAAATTCAAGTCGCGCGAAAAAGTTCGCGATCCTAGAGAATCGCCGACTACCTAGAAGGGCCTTTAAATCTAAGGGGGTCGCGATGAGAGCACCCCTAGAATCCATTACATTTAAATCCAAGACTGTTGTCGTAATCCTTTTGGGGAAAGTGAGCGAACTCTCAAACGATTTTTTTGAGCCCTTTACTGATCAATTCGACAACAAGCTCATTCATGCTTTTGCCGCTTCGCAAGGCTTCACGCGCTAACGAAGCATGAAGACCCTCTTCCGAACGCACTACGAACTTGCCGGAAAACTTTCGCTGGCTCATCGGTTCCGGAATCGGGATCTTTTTTTCACGGGCGGTCTCGATCCAGAGTTCGATTGCTTCTTTTGCATGACTCAGCGCCTCTTCGGGAGAGTTTCCGTGCGAATGACAGTTCTCCAGCTCTGGGACTCGCGCAACGAAAAGTCCGTCTTGCGGATCAAACGCGATATTGACCTGATATTCAAAGGCCTGAATTCGGCGATCTCTAGGGCGAGTGGGTTTTTTAGCCATCGGACTCCTCCATTAGTTTTTGCAAAGCATCTAGAATGTATGCCGTTGGAGCAGTGATTGCGCTCAGGTATCAAATTCTAAGGTGATTCAGCTCAGGCGATGGAGGCAGAGGTGCTTTTGCTATATTTTATGCGGCAATTCATTGGTATTCGTCCATAGGAAGGCAGTGGGAGGGACTATGAAAACGAAATGGGTTTTTGGATTTTCGATCTTGAGTCTAGCGACCAATATGCAGTCAACCTGGAGCATAGCTCAGGCTGAGTCAGTGAATGCAAAGGCGGTGCATTGGAGCTTTGTTGGCGATGAGATCAAGCACATTTCTCAGGCCGAAGCCTATGATTACTGCTTGGACCAAAACCCAGAGTCCGAACGCCAGGCAATCCGGGAGACATTGAACAAGAATCAGATCCCCGTCAAAGGAATCTATTTGCCTCTGGCTCGACAACTGGCTGAGTATGCTCATAGCGTGGGCTCCCGAGGGATTCGGGAAACGGCTCATTCCGGTGTGCCAAGATCCGACGGCTTGATAAAAACCGAGATCAGCGAAATGTCGACCTCACGAAGGACGCGGTGAACGAAAGCGAATAGCCGATGTCCTCAAGTGCCAGATGGCGTTCATTACCCACGTCCTCAATGGAGAGAAGGACTTCAATCATGAACAGCTTCTGCGTATCGCGCTTTATTTCAATCTCAATGAGTCCGAGAAGGAGTATTTTGTGGATCTGCTCTCGCATAATCGTGCGGGAACGAAAGAGCTGAAGCGGTTTTTCGAACAACGATTGATGCAAAGGAGAGAGCAATTCAACCTCCTGAAGAATCGCCTTCAAGAGACAAAAAGCCTCTCAGCGGCAGATCAAACCGAGTACTACTCGCATTGGCTCTACGGTGCGATCCACATGGCCTCCACCGTACCTCGCCTTCAAAGCGTTCCCTCTCTGGCGCGTCACTTCAATCTAGCGGAGGCTGAGCTCCTTCCCATCTTGGAGTTCCTCGCAAAGAAGGGGCTCATCACAATGGAGAGCGGACAAGTTCGCCCAGGGAAGGCGCACCTCTACGTTGGCAAGGATTCTCCGCTGGCAAACCAACATCACGCGATTTGGCGAGTTAAGGCTTTGCATGATCTCAAGGCCAATAAGCCCGACGACTTTCATTATTCGCTTTGTTTTTCGGCGTCTCAAAAGGATTGGCCTACGATTCGAGAGAGGTTACTCGAAGCGATCAATGACTCCCTCAAGATTATCCGGCCATCAAAAGAAGAAAAGCTTGGACTGATCTGTGTAGATTTTCAAGAAGTGTAACTCTTCGCAGTCCCGACTTGCTCGTGTGCAACGAACCCAGCCATAGTGGTGCACCCTGCATGATCAGTTGCTCACTTGCCCATTTGCCCACGATCTCAGAAATGGTTTCCTGGTCTACCTTCAGATCCAAAAAGTCCATTCCCATCCCATGATCAATGAGATACCCAGTGAGGTGGCTCCGAGCCCTTATGTCAGTTCTGAATCCGAGCGGTGGCAGCGGTGAAGTCCGCTTGAGCGCGGAAAAAATCCGCAAAAGCATCAATAAGTCGAGACTTGGCATCTGCAGTAGCTTGTTCTCGGAGATTCACGGTGAGGATATTGCTATCGCCATGCTTGAACTTGACTCGCTCTGCATCCTCAACCTTAAGCGAGAGGGCAACTTCGTTTTTAGTTAGAAGGATTCTCTTTCTTGAAGCTTCAAGCGATTGAGAAGAGTCGGAGATGGCCACCTTGATGCGATCACGCGCAAGATCAAGCTGCGCATCGAGCTTAGCGCCTTGAGACGCTAAGGCCTCCGCTCGTCCACGCCCCGAACGCAAAAAAAGCGGGAGCTCAAACTTAAGTGCCGCCTTGTACTCTAAAGTCGATTTTGAACTGCTGCCAACACCTAGATCTTGAGCAACCATAAGTTCCGCATCAAGCTTTGGAAGAATTGAGTTTCTAGCAAGCTTTCTTTCTATCTCGTTTTGATCAAGCTGAGCATGAAGGCGCAGTACCTCAGGGTGTCGTGGCAAAACTTCAAGTGCTAGCACCTCGGGGCGAGGTAGATACTCAGAAGCCCCGGGAGCTGAACTCGGCAGGTCTAATCCTTCTTTTGGCAGTTGATCGATAGTGGCAAGAAGAGGGCGTCCATTGTGGTCACGATAAAAAAGCGAGAGCTCAAGCGCAGATTTATCAAAAGAACGCATGGCTGAGACCAGGGCGGCTTCTCGCTGAGTTACGCTTCGATGGTTATCGATCTGCTCAATTCGTGCAGCATCCCCTCGGGTCACCCGATGGCCCATCGCCTCGTCACGATCTTGCGCAAGCTTAAGTACGGCATGTGCGACCTTAAGCTTTTCTGCGGCGGCAACCCAATCAAAGTAGCGATACGAGGCCTGGCGCTTAGAATCTATTTTTTGAAGATCAATGGATTGCTCCGAAGCCTCAAGCGATTTTTGGCTTGATCCAATTCTAGCGCGCCGATCATCTGTAACACCCCCTCGAAGAAGCGGGACCTCGAGCCCCCCTCGAACTTCGCCATCATTATTGGTGAGAAGTCTCTCATCGTAAGGACCGAAGCGTCCTCGCCCGTTTCGATATCCAGCAAAGAGTCTTGTTCCCCAAAGGGGCGTAGGCTGCTCTATGACGGTGTCAAAGTAACGGTTTTCATACTCACCAGAAGGGGTTGCCTGATAGGCTGATTTTAGAACTGGATCAAAGGCGCCTTGAGCCGATAACAGATCACCCCTCGCCTTCTCGCGGTCCTGCAGGGCGCCTATAATCAGAGGGTAATGCGTATCAACTGAAGTAAGCACCTGAGAAAGCGTCAGCGAGTCTACCGAGAGCTTCGGTACTGCATCCATGTTTTGCTGGGCGCCAGAGCCAGACACAAGAGCGGTGTTACTTGCATCAGCCGGGGGTGCGAAAGTTGCGACGGAGCTGATGATGAAGAGCCAAGCTACATACGGAAAAGCCCCTCTCATTTTTTCTTCTCTTCACGCGCTTTAAAACCAGTAGCCGGGCTACCGACAAGGTCATCAGGCCTTTGATCTTCAGGAAGCGAGGGCGGAAACCCATTGAACTGCCGCCAGAGCTCATAGCCGAGGGCAACTTGATTGAGCAAAATCCAGCCGTTAGCCCTGATACCTTGCCTCAAATACCGGTGCGAGGGCCAGCGCTCGCCCGTCTCGGGCACAACGACGACTCGAAACTTTCCGTTACCGCTATCCGCGGCATCCACAAAAGACACTCTTCCACCAAAAGTTCCGATGGCAACTGATGGCCACCCACTAAATTGCACAGCAGGCCAACCTTCAAACTGAAGCCTTACGTGCCGTCCTTCGTGAACCAACGGAACATCGTTGCCATCGACCCAAAGCTCAACCGCCCTGGATTCGGTTTCTGGGACAATGACCGCAAGCACGTCCCCCGGCTTCACGAGCTCGGACTCTTGCCCAGACATTCTTCGAAGGATTGTGCCGGACCTAGGGGCCTTCACCGACTGCACGCTTTGACGAGCGAGCCGCACCTCGATACGAGAGAGCTCAGCGCTGCTATTGGCCTCATCAGTCAAATAGCGCGCATACTCAAGCTCCGCTTGTTCAAAGGACCGCCTGGAGCTGATCCCACGATCAAAAAGCTCCTTTTGCCGACCCACGTTGATATATGCGGTCTTAGTAGCCAGACGCGCGGCTAAAAGACGCTTTCGAACAGCATCGCGTTCGCTTTGAAGCCTAAAAAGGATCTCCGGGTCATTGTCAAAGATCTCAACGATGACATCGCCTTCTTTAACGTGAGAGCCTTCGTGTACAAACCATTTGCCTAGCCTTCCTTCTACCGGGGCATCAATGTTTTGCTGTCTATCCGTAGGCGAGTAAGCCGCTACTCGACCATAGCCACGCGAGGTCTGCTGCCACGGCACTATCGCAAGCGCTAAAAGGCTCGCCAGAAAAAGACCAGCAAGAAACCGCGCCAAAAATCGTGACGAATTCTTCGACTCGACCAGGGCAAACGAGAAAAGCTCTTTCTTATAGCGTTGGGGTAAACGATAGATCATTAAGAACGACCTTCGCTTCCGCCGCCCTGCTGAATGCCATCAGGCAAGCTGCTTGACCCGTAAAGGCGACCCGATTGAAGCTTTAAGACCTCATCGCAATGAGAAAGTTCAAAAGAGTCATGCGTAGCAAGAATCAACGTCCATGGCGCGCTCGGATCAAAAAGAACATTCAAAATTTGGCCCTTAGTTTCAGCATCGATATTCTCAAGCGCCTCGTCGAGAAGTAACAGCTTGGGTTTTCCTACGATGGCACGGGCCAGCATCAAACGCTGCGCTTGACCCGCTGACAAAGGGTTGAGGCTTCCGGTTAGCTCGGTGAGCAGTCCATCCGAAAGTGCGGAAACTTCATCTAGAAGCGAAACTTGAGAAAGAGAGAGCCTTACACTTTCAATCGAGATGTCATTTCTGCCGACTCGGATATTTTCCAGAAGCGAGCCATCAAAGATCTCCACTTTCCTTACTAATGCAATGTGTTTCCGAATCTCTTCAAGCTTCACTTCCCTTAGGTCAACACCACATATCTCAATAGACCCTACGGTTGGGGGCCTAAGACCCACGATGAGATCAAAAAGAGTGCTTTTACCCGAACCGTTAACACCGTTGATGCCAATACGGGCGCCAGGCTTGGCTTCAAGATCAATCTCAGAAAGAGCAAGTAAAGAGCCTGCTTCATATCGAAAGCCTACATTCTTCAGCTTCAAGGAAAAGGCTGGCGCTGCTTCAGCGTTCTGGCTTGTTTCACCTTCTTCGCGCTCCAATGGAAGCTCAAAGAGGTGGCCTAGCTTATCGATGGAAGCCGTCAAATCGTAAAAGCTTTCCATATACTTCCCAAACTTAGAAAACCCTGAGACGACCATCGTGACAATGATTTCGGCAGCTACGAGCTGCCCGAGCGTGAGCTGTTTCTTAATCACAAGCACGCTTCCCAGACCCAAAAGCAGCGCGCTTGCAAAGGTCTGAACCAGTAGCGTTCCGCCGATCTGGCGAATGAGGGCTTTGAAATGAGCTTTCCTGGCAATTAAATAATCTCTCGTGACATCATCGGCACGAGTCAGCGCGTAATCCCCACCCTGCGAGAGCTTAAAAACGATAGGGTTTCTTGCGATCTCTTCAAGCCAGGCTGCGACTTTATACTTCGCTTTAGATTCGGTGATGCTCGTGGCAATGGCGCGTCTAGCTGGCAACCAAAGCACGATGCTCATGCACAGAACCAACATCACATCGAAGGCCAAAAGAATGGGGTGATAGAACGCAAGCAAGACGAGGCCCATGGTAGCTTGAAGAGCGATTGCAAGCCCATCAAGCAACATGAGAGCAGCGCTCTTCTGGACCGTGAGCACTTCAAAAAATCGATTTACGAGCTCCGTTCCCCGGCTCTGATCATAGGCCTCGATGCGAATGCGGGGAAGCCTGTAAGCAAGATCAAGCGCAATGCGCGCAAAGATGCGCTGCTGAATCGTCTCGACAATAGCCGTTTGTATCAACCTCAAAACCGAGGCCACGCCTAGCATCAACAAGACAATGCCTGTGAGAACGAGAATAGGCTGAAGCAGGGAGTTAAAGGCAACGGTATTCACGAGAGACTGTGCCGCAATCGGGACGACAAGCGAGAAAACACCAACGGCTGCCCCGTAGATGAGGACTAAAACAATATCTCTTTTTTCAGCTATGATTAACTGCCAAAGCCCCGTCAGGGGTGAAGACGCAGCTGCGTGAGCAGCTAGATGGCCTGAAGAGGGAGGAAGAGATCCAGAGGGAGAATTGGACAAATCCATAATTTTATTGTCATAAAAGATCTAATTTTTGACTTTCTTTGTCAACGAGTAAGAGATCAAAGAAGTGTTTTCACCTAAAGCACGCGCCACTCAACCGCCAAGATCATGCCCCCCTACCTATGTGCGCAGCCCAAGGATTGAATCCATTGGGACTGCGCACTTTGCGCTTTGAAGGAAGGATTAAAAACGCCGGGACTCGCCACGAAACATCTGCATTTCCATACGCTGCAGCCTGCGATCTTCGACGTGGTCACGCCTTTCTTGCTCACACGAAGCAAGAAGGATTTTTACATCCTCAGAAGGAGCAAGGGTTCCCTGATCATCGACAGCCTTAACGAGCTCGCGCTCTACGCTCTTCTCGCAATCTGTGCCCTCCCAAACCTTGGGGCCCGCCGTAGCACATCCCACATTGAGCAAAAGCAAACCAGCTAACAGACCTGCGTTCATCTTCGATTTCATCTGAGTCAATTTCATATCGGTACCTCTGATACTTACTGTTTCTTTTCTCAAGCTCTGTCCGAAGCCATTCTTCGTACGTCTTGATAAAAACAGAGTACCCAACATAACGACTTCGTTAAAATCGATAATCACGAACACTAGATTCACTTTATACGCATCAAAAAGCCTGCAAGGCCCTCAAGTTGTCTCTTGGGCCGAGAAGTTTTTCATAAGAGCACTCGAAATGGGATTGGCGATCTTGCGTGAAGCAGAAATCAAAAAGAGCTCCTCGCTCACTCCTGGAAGTCGCCCCAGCTCGTAGAGATCCTTTCTCTTAATGTAGTCCTGAACTGCAGTAGGTGTCATAGGCACAAGACCCAAACCCTCAACACCCATAAGCTTCTGGATCGCCGTATCTTGGGTCTCAGCAACGACATCAATGTGAATTCCAGAGAGCTTAAAATAGTGCTCCAAATCATGCCTCAACTTACTATGCGAAGTGGGCATGATAAATGGGGCTTGATTGAGGGACTTTGGAAATCCTTTCTTAAGGGCTTGAAATTGCGGCGCCCCACAAATGAGTACAGGCGACTTTACAATGCTTCTCGAATAAAGCCCTGAACTTTCGACCAGCGTCGGAACAAAGTTTGAGACAATCAAATCAATCTTGTGACTGGTAAGCTCTCGCAGAAGCTCATCTGCCTTTCCCTCAAGGATCGAGACCACACAGTTTCCAAGGCTCAAAGCTGCCTTTGAAATAGCAAGCGTGAGGTGCTTGGGCACGCTGTCTAAGGCTCCTATCTGCACATGAACTCTTCTTGCAGGGAGTTTGTCGTGAACGACCTCCACCATCTCTGACCCCATCCGAAAGATCTCGTTTGCGTAATCCCGGACTATTTTCCCTGTCTCATTTAACGTTAGTTTCTTGTGCTGCCGCTCAAAAAGCTGAACGCCGAGGCTGGCCTCGAACTGCTTAAGCTGCGCGGAGAGCGTCGGCTGGCCAAGTCTCAACTTCTCGGCGGCTTTTGCAATGCTGCCTTCTGCCGAAATTACCTTGAAGTAGTAAAGGTGATGGTAGTTAAGCCAAACGGACTTCCCTGAAATTTGAATCTGCATAAAAAGCGCCTCCTTTTTGGTGCGCTAAAAACGAAACAACCTTAATCTATTGTCTATTACAGCAAATCAAGGGTCTATGCGAAATTCACTTTTGTCAGCAAATGAAAGGAAGCTGATCCCAAAGGGTAAGTCAAAATAACCAAAGTACCTGCGAAAGAGCCCTTAGAGTCACCCATTCTGGCGACTCAAACATGCCACTCAGATGACACAAAGCTCAGCAGGCATGATCGTGATAGAGAAAGACCCATGAAATCTTCAATCACCTTTCTGTACCTCCCTATGCTCGTCCTCGCCACTCTCAATGGATGCGCTCACACCCAAACAGCGCAGCCCATCCCAACCGAAAACATAAAACCCATCTCCTGCAAAGAACTCACAGGGATAACTGCACTCACAGTGGCAAGTTCAGCATCTAACGACTTTGCTATAACTGTCATGACCAACCGAGATCTATGTAGCGACTTAAAAAAAGGACCAGCAACAGCATTCGAATCAGGAAAAGAGGACTACTTCTGGACCCAATCCCAATGCTCCGGGCTCTTTACTAAGACAGTCGTAAACACAATTCTCAAATGCGACAAAACGTCTGGCTATTTAAAAGTCGTCGGTATCAGCTGGGATGCCCCTAAAAGTCGCGGAGTCATTACGCCCTAAGCTCCCGCTAGAAAAACAATTCCAACTGCCCGCATCCCCCACCCCAGCTTCCACCCGTTCCAAACTGATCCAGATCCGCTGATGCAAAGAGCACCAGCTTGCCTCGATCGCCAAACGAAAATTCGTAGCTCACGTTCAGGCGTTGCTCGACGCTTCCATCCTTCTCAGGTCGAATCCCGATCTGAGGGCTTCCTAGCTCGCGATGCCAAGCCAAACTGTAACCCAAAACCCACGCATCCTTCGCAGAAGGAGGTCCCCAAGCAGGAATCTTAAATCGCAAATAAGGCAACAGGTCGCGATAACTCCCATTGCCTTGGTTCGATATCCATTGCCGCGAAGCAAGCTGCAACCCAGGCGTAATCTCCCAATCATGATTGGGACCCTTTGAATAAAAGGTCGATTCAGCAAGCACCGTCACCCGGTTAGTGAACCAATCGCCTATTACTGCTGTTGTCGGTGCGATGGCTTCGCGCGTTTCATGCTTTCGATCAAACTCAAACCGAAACGCCGCGGAAGAATCGGAGGACATCTGTTGGCTCGCATAGAAAGACGCAAACCCTTTCCAATAAGAGTAGATGTAATTTTGACCAAAAAACTGCCACCGAGTGGGAACCTCGTACCGCAAAGCATACTCGACAAAGTCCCCTCGCCTACCCGAAGACGGAGGATTGCTCCACATCCTACCCACCACTCCGCGCGAAGCAGGTACGTCGGGCTCGAGAAACGTATCCGGAGTATCTGGGTACTTGAGACGAGTCACATCCACAAACGTGTTAAAGAAGCGGATCTCGTGCTGCTCGCTCGGGCGCAGGAGAATAGCGACACCTGTATCGTCATTTGGCTTTCGAAAACTAGGCTCACCGTAGAAGACGAGACCTAGAAACTTCCAAGGATTGAAGACTAGCTCGAGAACGTAATGGTTGCTTTGACGTTCTAAATCGAGCTCCTCAAAATAAGTGAACCTCACTTCAAAACGTTCCAAGATCGGTTGATGAATCTTGAGACGATTGTCGATCGCAAAGCGAGTCGTATTGAGACTTCCAAAGTCAATTTGCAACGCTTTAGTATGGGCTAGCCAACGCGACTCCCAATCGGGAGTGACCCCATACGCTTGAAGATCCGAAAAGTACTCAGAGTTCAGCATCCCAGGACCTTCGAACCCTCCCGCCTCCACCTCTGAGAGACTCTGAAACTCAGGCAGGTTCTCCCATGCAAAGGCGACGTTCATCACCGCATTCCAGCCTAGAACCAGCAAAGCCATTTGTGCCAAGGACCCTTGCATCGAAGATAAGACTATGCGGAGTCCAACCTCAAGTCACGACGCAGGCAAAAACTGAATCTATAAGACAGCCTCCCGCTCATCCCACTTACCGACTGGCTTGTCTGGCACCAAGCCTGAAGAAACCCATTTCGCAATCGGGGGCTCAGCCCAAGATGGATCGACATCACGTCGGCCATCCTATTTCTGTAAGTCTGAGAGAGACACGAATGCTTACTATTCTTTATGACAAAAGATCCCTTCGGCTTCCGACTATTCGAATTTTGAATGAAGACGATAGAACACGACCCATAACGCCTAGCGTAGGCGCAAATTTTTACTGCCCTAATTGACAATATCCAAATCTCGTAGCTACTCTTCCGCATCGCTCAATCAAACCTGTGGGGAGTTTTTATGAGGCATCTCGGCTTAGTTACTTTGGTTTCGTTTTTGGGTTCATTTGTTGTTTTGGCTACCAATGCCTATGCCTTGCCAGTCGTGCCTGAACGCACGTTTGACGCACTAGACTTTATTGAACCCTCTTACTCACCACTCAAATCCCAAAAATATGACTCTTCTTTATCAGTCGACTTCACAGCAATCGTCGCGCTCAGCAACTGCTCAGGCGCGCTCGTGCGCCTGAGCAGTTCTCTAGAAACAGATCGAGGCTGGATTCTAACAAATGGCCACTGCTTGGGTGGAGGGTTTTTGAAAGCCGGAGAAGTGCGTGTCGACGTTCCTGTGAAACGGAATTTTGCTCTGCTCTCCAAAGATGGTCGCAGCACATTAGGCACCTTGATTGCGGACCGCTTGGTATACGCGACGATGACGGGCACAGACATGGCCCTCTATCAAATCACCGAGACTTACCGTCAGATCGAATCTAAGTACGGGATCCAAGCGCTTGTACTTTCTGCCCAACATCCGCAGGCAGGACGAGGTATCGCCGTAGCCTCGGGATATTGGAAGAGAATCTACACTTGTTCGATCGACAGTTTTATCTACCAATTGCTTGAGGGCGAGTGGACTTGCAACGACTCAATCCGTTACTCGAAGCCCGGTTGCAATACCATCGGAGGCACCTCTGGCTCTCCCATCATCGATACCCAAACCGGTGAAGTAGTGGGCGTGAACAACACCGGCAATGAAGACGGCGAACGCTGCACGAATAATAATCCATGTGAAGTCGATGAGGCTGGCAATGTGGTCATCAATCACAAGGCGAGCTATGGTCAACAAACTTACTGGATCTATAGTTGCCTCGACAATCAGAACCACATCAACCTACAGCGCGTAGGCTGCGTCCTGCCTAAACCTCAGCAATAGACTTCAGGAACCCTTAGGCGTTGGTGGATTCATTACAAAATAGATCTTGCCCACAATAAATAGAGACGGATGTTGCCGCCTCGGAAACGAACCTGTAGAGTTTTTCGCATGTCAGCAACTCTTGATAAGCGGATTTTCCTTATCGTTAGCCCCATTCAGGCCAAAGTGGATCAGTACACTGACTTGATTCAAAAGCATGTTCCTCAAGCGACGATCTACACCGCACCCGATGGAGCGCACGGACTCACAAAGCTTCAAAACGTCCCTCCTCATGTCCTGATCTGCGACTATGAACTACCCAAAACCCCTGCATCGCAAATCATTGACGAAATTCTCAGAAGTAGGCTCCAAGAAGACCTGGCAATTATCGTCATGGACCACTTGCCAGAAAAGGAGAGATACCTCGACGAGCTCGTCACGGGAAGGATTCAGTTCGTCGAGCCCGACAGCAACGACCAGGAAATCACGCGATGCCTTTTTAAAGCGCTCAACTTCATGACTCATGGAAAGAACGCTGAGTTCTACCTGCGATTTTTAGCCATCGGCGACGAACTCATCAAAGAGGGCACCAAGGCCGAGTTCGCATTTATCGTAAGAAGAGGGCATCTCAAGGCCTATCGCATGGTGGACGGGCAAGAGATCATCCTGGGCACCATAGGAGAGGGAGAGTTCGCAGGCGAAATGGCTTACATCAATGGCGAAGCCAGATCAGCCAGTGTCGTCGCAATGACCGATTGCGAGCTGATCGAAATCCCGTTTGGAACTCTCGAAAGAGTCCTCTATCGAAGACCTGCGTGGTCAAAAACACTGATGATGACACTCACCAAACGGCTCAAGCGATCCAATGACGTGAGAAGCATCAAAAGCTGATAGGAAGCCCACGCCACCTGATCATCACGATTGCACAAAATAAAGGTGCGAGTCTTCGGAAAACTATTTTCCCACCAGAGGCAGACTAGCTCGCGTTCTCCCCTAGAAGCTCTAGTAACTTTAGATTAGAGCTTAAAGAATTGAAGACAAGGAGATCTTTGAAAGCAACCTCAAGGAAGGGGACGCGGAATGAGCTTAAGCTCTGTGAGGACGCCAAAGTGATCCGAAACGAACGGAGCTTTGTCAAAGACGACCTCGGAACTCACAGTCTCAAAGGTGTGATAAACGCCGGGATGATAAATAACGTAATCCACCCTCTGATCAGGCTCGATCAGGTGGCCATTTCTGGTGAGATCATTTGCAGCAGACCAAGTCATTCCCGCTTTGCGCACGAAATCGCGATTGGGATGAGCCTCGAGGTAGGTGTCACGAAAACCAGCGCTACGCAACCAAACCATCTCGTCCTGCTCACCATCGGAGTTAGTATCTCCGCAGAGAATCGCCGGCTCGTCTGTCTTAATCATCTCGTTTGCCACTTGAACCACGTTTCGAAACCGAAGTGGATTAACCACGCCGTTGCTCAGCCTCATGTTGGCCAAGCGAATCGACACACCATCGACTGTGTAGCGAGTAGTGATAAAGCCCTTAGGCTTGACTCTCTCTAGTGCCCGAATCAACATCTTGTCTGTCACGGCCCAACTCGACTCAACAAAATCGCCCAACTGAACCTCGGGTGAGGAAAAGTGAAACAAAAAAGACTCATACTGACCAGGAACAACTCGACCTCGATCACGATTCAGTAGAAACGACACATCAAGCAGGAAGCCGTTGAGAATCGCCTCTTGCCCATAATTCATGGTTACCATCAAGCTCAAATCGCGGATCCAACTCGAACCGCTCACTCGAGCGTCGTTCATAAATTCATGTCTTGGAAAATACTCAACGTACTTCTCCTTGACTCTGTGATCGTAGACCTCTTGAAGACAAACGATATCCGGACGCAGCTCCTCGACTGCCTTGAGCTGCCTTTCTAGGCGCTCAAAGTCCATCTCTTGATTACCGGCGAAAACATTGAGACTCAGAACGCGGAGGTTTCCGGCCCAAGCTGGGTTAATACCCCATAAAACGAAACAGACTATAGCTAAGGTCATCTTCGATCTGGGTTCGGCTCTCATACTCATTTAGCGACTCCATCGAATGCCCCCGACAAGACTTGTACTATTTATTGTGCCAACTATCAAATCGCGACAGTATTTAATTTGTATTTAAATATTAGGCACTTAATACCCCCACTCCAATCTTATCACCTCCCTAACCAATCCCTAACACCCCGTTCCGGAGAGACCTCACAAAGGAAAGACAAGGCCCGTAAGTCCGGGTGCAAAATCACTTGTCTATGACTTTCGAGGAAGCGGTGATTTCATCTCACGAGACACGAAAGATTTGAGTAAGCGACTGCTCTCAGTCTGAAAAACGCTCAATTTTGGAACTGTTTTACATTTAAGCCCACTTTGTAGGCATAAAGAGGCGCTGCAACACGTATTTTGTCTTGAATCCCAGTAATATTCGAGCATGATGGCACCAATTGCTATTACGCATAATCATCAACGGAGACATTAAATGGCTAAGTCCAAGAACACGAAGTACTCCTTCATCAACGAGATCCATGAAGCGATCACCACCGCAGCACAAGTCAGCCGCAGCGGAGAAGTGAAAATCAAGCGCGGAGACATCAAGAAAATCCTCGAAACCGCATTCGAAAAAGGCGCAAAAGCAGCTGCCAAGGGTGAGCGCGTGCGCTTCCCTGTCATCGGCGCGCTCGTTCGCCGCGAAGTCAAGGCTCGCAAAGCTGGCAAAGGAACCAATCCTTTTACCGGTGAGCCAATGACGATCAAAGCTCGTCCAGCCTCTCAGAAGCCACGCTGGTCCTTCCCTCGTCAGCTGAAGGACACTTTCGGCAACAAGAAGTTCTGGTAAGAGACTTTTGTTTTCGAGCCGCGCTCCTCAGGGGGCGCGGCTTTTTTTTTATGAAAAGATACCTATTCTTAGTTATTTCATCGATCGGCGCTCTCTCCTCCACAGCGTGGGGATGGGGCCAACACTACCTTGTGACCGACCGCTTGCTGCAAGCGGAATCCCCTAAACTTCTCGATGAGCTCCTCGCAACAGAAAGCTTAGAAAGCTTTTTGAAAGCTGAAGCGGCGATCGTGGCGCAGACCTTTGCCGCACATGCAGATGAGTTTGAGAAAGGTGCCGCCAAGCGATTCAAGCGCATCCCTTTTGACCACCTCCACCCAACCCGTGAAAGCTTTTTGGAATCCGCTCGCTTGAATCCCGAGACGCAGTTTCCCATTGTTCGGAGAGTACTGCCCGGGGAAAAACCGAATTTTAAGCTCGTTCCCTTTGTTTCGTTTTCACCCATCGAAAAGGGAACACCCCCCTTTGAGTACGTGTTTGAAGACAGCGCAGGTCAGAAAATGACAGCACGATCAGTCTTAATCACCTACGTCGATGAACCCGACTGGTTGATGGATCTTAATCTTTGGAGGCACGCACAATACGGATACGGCAAAGTTCCCTATGGCGCCGAAGAGGGCAGCACAAGCAAGGCACCTTTTCACATTCAGTATCTTCACGAAAACTGGATCGTTCGGTCCTTCGCTCCAGAAATCACCGAAGGCATGGTGTTCGAGCGAATCGCACTCTTCGACCGTCTTGCACGTGCTGCCCTTAAAACAGGGCATCGCTACTGGGCCTTTCGATTTGCTGCTTGGGCTCTTCACTATATCGAAGATGCGGGACAGCCTTATCACGCCCGGGCAGTTCCGTTCGGCGACTGGAATTACTATCTGAAGTTTATTTTCTCGATAGATAAGGCGACGATCAAGAAAGAAACCACCCAACTCGTTAAGAACCGTCACTATGCTTACGAAGACTTTGTAGCCTTTGGCCTGCAACGGTCCTACCTCGAAGACCGCCCTTTGTTCTCGGAGCTCTCGAGAAGCCTATGGCAAGGAGAAGCCATCTATACGGATGTTCGCACCCTTTCAGAAATCCTCAATCGCGTAACCTCTCGAGCCGCTCTTCACGCTCCTTCGATCGACCGGGCAGTGACTGTTGCATTCGGTAGTCGGCGCACGGAGGACCCCACCTACGACCTTGAAACAGACGGCACATACCGCGTTGACGCTGCAGTCGATGCGATGAACTCAGACGTCACGCGCATCTTGCTCGAGGAAACAAAACGGGACTTTGAAAACACGGGACGCGGCGCAAGAACTCTGCTACGAAAAATCCTGAGCGGTAAATGAACTCTTTCGGAGTTCACTGAATCCATTTAGATTTTTGCTTGACGGGGGCAAAATCCGGCGATTTCTACTCGTGGCTGGGATCGGTATTTTGATCATTACGGAGGTACTTGCCGATGAGCCCAAGGATCAAGAGAGTAGGTTAGTGAAAGTCTCGTGACTTCCCCCTTAAAACAGCAGCCTCCAGGGTTTCCATTCGCTTTACAATCAGGCTCACAGCCGCGCCGTCAGCCTGAACTTGACCTGTCACAACCAGAAAACGACTCTCCGTAAAGACCTCCTCGTAGTGCTGGAAGACACCTTTATGGATCACAAGATCAACAAATCCATCCTCATCTTCGAGGGTCGCAAAGGCAGTACCTTTCGCCGTGGGTGGACGCTGACGAGCGATCACTAGACCTGCGACGCTCGCCATACGACCATTAGGACCTTGCTTAATACCTAGACTTGTCAGGGACGGTAAGCGAAAACCTAACTCTTCTCTAAGAGCCTTCATGGGATGACCACGTGTCGATAATCCGTAGGACCGATACTCAGCGTGAATCGCCTGTGACTCGGAAAGCGGTTTGAAGTGAGCCACTGCCTCATTAGTGGGCATCTCCGAAAAAAAGTCGAGCTGCCCCTGCTCTCGGATAGGTTTATGCTTGAGTAAATCCCAAAGTGCCGTCCGTTGACTGAATCCAAAAATGCTAAAGGCATCTCCCGCCGCTAGACACTCCAACACTCGAGAGTCAAGCCTAGAGCGGTAAACAAAATCCGCCAAACTTTTGAACCGACCTCGCTCTGAGGAACGCTCTATGATCAGAGCATGAGCTTTCGCCTTGCTCATGCCGTTTACGGTGCGAAAACCAATACGCAAAGCACCCTCTTCCAATGAACAATCCCACACCGAGACATTTACATCGACGGGTAACACGCGTACCCCTTGTCGCTTGGCTTCATCAATTAGTGTGTGGTTCGAATAAAATCCCATTGGCTGGGAATTGAGAAGCGCCCAAGTAAATTGTGCAGGATAATGACACTTGAGATACGCTGACACATAAGCCAGCAGCGCAAACGACGCAGCATGAGACTCCGGAAACCCGTACTCCGCAAACCCCTGAACCTGTTTGAACACTCTCTCGACAAATTCACGAGGCAAACCGCTATCGAGCAAACCCTTCATCAACTTGCGGCCCAGGCGATCAATCTGACCGCTCGATCGCCAAGCCCCAATTGCGCGCCTGAGCTCATCGGCTTGCCCGGGAGTAAACCCGGCTAGATCGACAGCCATCTTCATGACTTGCTCTTGAAATAGTGGCACTCCTAAGGTTCTGCCCAAAATCGGTTCAAGACGAGGATCTGGGCTTTTCGAAGACTCCTGTCCACGGCGCCTTCGAAGATACGGATGCACCATCTCTCCTACGATTGGACCAGGTCGAACGATGGCAACTTCAATGACGAGGTCGTAAAACGTCTGCGGCAGAAGACGCTTGAGCATTCCCATCTGAGCACGTGATTCGATCTGAAATACGCCCACAGTATCGCCCCTACGAATCATCCGATAAGTTTCCTCATCGTCAGGTATTGAATAGATCTCGAGCCCTACCTCATCGAGCGACTTTCGGAGAGCGGAGAGCATGCCAAGAGCGAGGATATCAACTTTAAGTAATCCTATTGCCGCTAGATCATTCTTATCCCACTGAACTATCGTTCTACCAGGCATGCGGGCGGGTTCAATTGGCACAGTCTCTATGATGGGTTCAGCAGAAAGTGTAAACCCTCCTGAGTGAATCGACAGGTGCCTTGGGAAATCCTGGATCTCTTCGCAGATTTTCAAAGCGTGAGGATGTCTCCGCAACTCATCCTCACTAATTCCCAGGGCTTTGCTGACATCCCGAATAGCAGAACGCGACCGGTAGGTGATCACAGCAGCGACCATACCTGCACGATCGCGTCCATATTTAGTATAAATATGCTGAATCACTTCCTCACGACGCTCATGCTCAAAATCAACATCGATATCCGGTGGCTCTCCACGCTCAGCTGAGATAAACCGCTCAAAGAGCAAACTCATTTTGACGGGGTCCACCGCGGTGATTTCCAAACAAAAGCAAACAATCGAATTAGCGGCAGAACCGCGTCCTTGACATAGAATCTTACGTGATCGCGCAAAGCTTACGATCTCCCAGATCGTTAGAAAATAATCCGCAAACCCAAGTTCATCGATAACCTTCAATTCATGCTCAAGCTGCGTCACGACATCAGATGGAGGATGCCCCTTGTAGCGTTTATGCGCCCCTTTCCAAGTGAGCTGCACTAGATAGCTTTGAGCAGTTTCTCCTGCCGGAATCCATTCCGACGGATAACGATAACGAAGCTCCGACGGGGAAAACAGACACTGCTCGGCTACACGAACTGTATTCCAAATTGCCTCAGGAAAATCTTCAAAAAGTATAGCCATCTGCTTGGGCGACTTTAGATAATGCTCACCATTGAAGGAAAGCGACATTCCAGCATCACTCAAAGACATGTTTTTTCGAATCGATGTCAGCGTGTCTTGCAACTTACGCCGTTCGGGTCGATGAAAGTGAACTTCATTGGTTGCAACCACTGGAATATCAAGATCGCGCCCAAGAGCCATGACTCTACCACTTCGCCTATGATCTCGATCATCCAAAGTTCGCGACACGGTTAAGTAAAATCTGCCGGAGAAAAAAACTCGTAGCTCCAAGAGCTCCTGTCTTGAAACCAGGCCTTCTTCAGCAAGCACAATGAGTCCCTTGCGCCCACGCTCGTATGTAGATGACCCCATGAACTCACGAAATCGAACGTCCTCAAGAGCTGCATTCCCCTTAGACTTGCCCTCATGGCTAGCGCTAAGCATCCTACACATCAACCCATAGCCCGCACGATCGCATGCAAGCAAAGTTAAGCGTGGCCGCTCAGCTAACGTAAGCTCAGCACCCGTTATGAGCCGAAACCCCGTCTCTTTCGCGGCTAAAAAAGCCTTAGGAATTCCATAAACCCCATCACGATCTGTAATCGCGACCGCCTCAAGCCCAAGTTCAGACGCACGCCCGATTAACTCCGCAGGACTTGAGGCTCCCCGAAGAAACGAGTAGTGTGTACGACATCGAAGCTCAGCATAACGCATCAACCACAAACACTAAGCCATCTCCCAAGAGTCTGGACTCTGCGCCCCCAAGATCTGTTCTCCAATATGAAGAGCCCGATGATGCCCCCAGCATAAAGTTCTCAAATTTTCTAAACTATCTTCTCCGCCCTCACGCACTGGCCTAATATGATGAAGCTGCAGAAATCTCTTCTCCGAGCAACGTCTCTTTCCATCGGATTCCGTGCACTGATTTCCATCACGCCGATGAACCGAATGCTTCAATTCCGCATTGATCGGCTTGCGGTAATTTTTACCGGTGTCCAACACATCCAATGATGCATCAGCATCATCGGGCATCACAAAAGCCTGCGCCGTTACCTCGCGCGCTATCTGCTTAACGGCTTCCCTTTTCGCAGCTTTTTTTCGCAACAAGGCCCTTTCGGCACGAATCACTGGATCCAGCTTCTCAACCGCTATCTCGAGTGCCACCTTGATCGCTTGCGGGTCAAAAACAGAAACCTGTTCCTTCTGAGAGAGCAGGTCCTTGAGCTTACACAGCAATGCAACCGTTTCAAGATCGATATCGACTTCAAGACGAGCCAACTCACCTGACTTCATACGAACCCTTGTAGGCTCAGGCCTTCCCGGAAAAGCACGAGCTAATTCAAAATCTAACTGCTTTTGAGCAAGTGCTTTCGCCTTAGTCAACCACTCATCAGAGTTCTGCAGGGTTAGAATCGGCACCAACCTCCTCGCCGAACTAACTGGAATCTCGCCTTTCTCTATCGCTTCTTTGAGTTCCGGAATTTCAACTGACTTTCGTGCAATTCCTATTAATGTACTTGCGACATTCTCAGACAAACGTAACTTGTGAGTCGCATAAGCGAATAAAGATGATTCATTATAGGCCAGGTAAGTTCGATTCTGATCCACCTCCTGAAGCACCGAAATCAACTTAGCCTCAGACGACAAATACCGACCTGAAACCTCAACAGCATCCTTATGAATTTCTTCATGGGTCTTACTTTCAATCATAAATAAATCCTTTCAATCGAAGTACCCATGCAAATAAATGACCTCTTCTGCGCCTGACTCTAAATAAATCCAAAGCACCTCTCCACCTTCAACTACAACTTGATAATAATCCCGTGAGAAACCATCAAAGCTCGCATCTTTCCACCACTCACCAGAGATCCGATCAGGGCCTTCCCAACTCACCACTTTCCAACGAGAGCCATTTCGCAAAACACGCAAAGTACGCCCTTCTTTGCAGAGCCGCTCAGGTGATCTCAACATCCTCACAGGCCGTCTCGGCCACTCCACGACCTCACTCACTCGTCGCACACTTCGAGACTCAGACTTCACCAATGAAGCCACCACACAATCACTTCGACTAAAGCCTGCTATCACAGGCGGTACCGAAACCAACTTCCTGAGATAAGCTTTCTCCGGCAGGTAACGCTCGACTAATTGGGCGACAAAAACGCGTTCTTTGCCTATTTTCTGTGCGATTCTAGCAACAACACCTTCCCATGCTTCTTGATCCTCTTCTTTACGTAAGAAGAAGTCTCGTTGCATTCCAGCCGCCGGAACACTCTCTAAAATTTCGAATCTCACCTTCTCAACAGGCCCACGCAAAGGTCTTCTGGAAAACTCACCTGCTAACTTTTCTTTGATGAGAGGCACAAGCCCCGAAGCTGACCCCTGAGGTAAAGGCAAATCGATTCGCAACAATCGACCATCTGGCTGCAAGTGAATCTCCACCGACAACACTCGTTCTCCTCGCCCACGTAGCCGAGCCATTGCTCGATCGACTAATCCACGCAGTACAAAGACGCAGCCTTCAAGCTCCATAAAGAGGCCATATACTTCAGGATCGGAAACTTCCGCGCGCTCGACAATCCTATCTTTAGGCTTAAACCCGGACCAAGGAGTCTCGTACTCCCCCCAAACGCTTGCAGCCACACGCACCGACTCCCGGCCAAATCTCGACGCCAAGCTCGTACGCGGCAATGCAGTAAAACCACCCACATCGCGAATCCCCAAAGACTCTAGCAAACAGATCATACGATCCAAACGCTCCGCTTGATCCGCCTCCCAGCGAAACGGACTCACATAATCCATCAACGCACGAAGGGGTAGGTCGCGTAGGTTGCGAGAGCGCTCATAGTCCGGATATCGTGCCTGCAAAAGAGCTTCAGCCGGAGAGCATCCGATCGCGACACGCACTGAAAGCCCCGTAGAGCCCGCTTGAAGCATACGCAACGCAAGTACCTTCATTCGCTGCCGAAGACTTTCTTCTGAGAATAAAAGACGACTCGCCCCCACTTCCAAAAAAATCCCCTCTCCCGGTCGAATCGATACGTGAGGACTAAACCTGAGACATGCTTCAGCCAACGCCACAAGTTCTTGATCACCAATTCGCCACCCCCCCGTGACCAGGATGCAGGCTATCCTACGCGCACTTGCCATGATTTTTGTCCCTTGTACTTGAGAACGTCCATCATCAAAACACCAGGCGCATCCATGAATTCCGATGACCTTGTCACGCGAAGCCGCACCGAAATCGGCCAAACGCCGCCCTTCAGAGCTTCATCATTCACTAAAATCACCGTCGTCTGATATTTCTCGGCTAAAAGTTGCAACCGACGGAGCTCCATCTCCGTGATCGACTCGACCTTGAGCACCACAACTCCAAAAATATGTGATCGTAGAATTTGGTACGAAGTCCATATCGCCTGTTTAAAAGAACTCTCCACAAAGAGAACCCGCTCAAGCGATACTCGATGCTGCGGAAATGCGCCTGGATAAATTGTCATTTCATCTTCAATCCATGCAACACGTGCCTGCGGATTCTCAGCTAAAAAGCGAAGAACCATCTCCGTCTTGCCTCCGCCTGCAGGTCCGCTAATTTCAACGAGGGCTCCTTTCGGAAGCCCCTCCTCGAGAGGCGTAAAGAAATAAGATCCAGCAGGGATTCGCCCCACTGCAGCTTGTTTCAATTGTTCGATGAGATGAAGAACAGCGCTCATTCTTTTACCTCCGGTTTATTTTTTATTTGAAGGGTACTCAAATCATGGTATCCATACATATGTATGGCGTCTACATTTAATCATCAACTGAGCCCAAAACAAGCAGAAGTTCTGGCCTTCATTGAGCAGGAACTTTCGCAAAACGGGCGCCCCCCGACCTACCGGGACATCGCCAAGCATTGCGGTTATGACGCCGTAGGCACCGTTCAAGATCTCGTCAAAGTTTTGATCCGCAAAGGTTTCCTCCACAAAGAGCCGGGTGTCGCTCGCGGCATCCGGCTCGCCCACAGGAGCGCCTCATTAGATATTCCAGTTTTAGGAGCCATCCCAGCTGGCCGACCTGTCGAAGCCATCGAAACCATCTTAGGATCCATCTCGATCCCTGCAAAATGGCGGGGCGAACTTTACGCACTCAGAGTCACCGGCGAGAGCATGATCAACGCAGGTATTTTTGATGGTGATTTTGTTGTTGTTCAGAGACAGAGACACGCAGAGAATGGCCAGATCGTCGTGGCGATGATCGACGGTGAAGCAACGGTTAAGTACCTCGATAAGCGCGGAAACCGCGTTCGACTGCTGCCAGCAAACCCAAAATTCTCACCCATCGAGGTCCCACCCGAGTCTGACAACGTGATCGAAGGCCGGGTAGTCTCAGTGCAGCGATATTATTTATAGTCCATTAGCCAAGAAAAGCCCAATAAGGCATCCGCATCATCGGGTTATTTCTCGATGCTCGCAAACGAAGCATCGAGGGATTTTTTTTGATACAGGCATGACATGAAAAATCTCAACATCCGACCCGCACGGCCAGACGAACTCACGTGGATCAACGAACAGTACGAGAGCATTGGCTTTGCGTACTCGAAACTAGAACACGAGTTCATCGTGATTGCGGAACTCGCCGGAGCAAAGGCCGGTACCGGTAGAGTCATACCCGTTGACGAGGGCCAGGCTGAGTTGGGGGGTATTTATGTTCTACCGGAGTTCCGCGACAAAGGCATCGCGCGAGAGATCGTGCGATATCTCATTAGCCAGAGCATGGACTACCTTCAAATCTACTGCCTGCCTTTCGCACCGCTTTCCAACTTCTATCAAGACTTTGGATTTCGGCCCTGCGAGGAGTCCAACGAGGTGCCACTTAAGCTTCGTGAGAAGTTAATCTGGTGCAATGAGCGCTATAAAGACCCCGTGATATTACTAGTCATGGAGCCCAACGAGAACGGCTTATAAAATTTACCGGTGTCGAACACTGGTAACGGAAAAAGAAACATCAAAATAACCACAACTCTCAAACAACACACCGCACTACCGCCTTCGTCACTACACTCACTTGAATCCCAAATGCACCCATTGCTATATTGATAATCATTATCGATATTACTTTAACATGAGACGCCTTTTCATACTGACCCTACTCATCACCTCTCCCTCTTCAGTCGCCATCCCACCTTCTGACCGCCTCCCTTGCTACACAGAAAACGCTCCAAGCGATGCATCGTCAGGGCCTCCATGTGCCCTCAAAGAGATCATTCTTAATCATTGCTCTACATGCCACGACAACACCCGCGACCAACGCTTCCGTCGCATCGACATGACCGCTTGGATTCTCCTCGAAGACGGAACGTACGGATTTCCCCACCTCGATCGCTACGGCAGACAACGAAAACGCGCCGACACCTACGCACAAATCTTAGAACGCATCGAAAGCAATGACCCCGAAGAGCGCATGCCTCTAGGTGATCAGCTCAACACATTAGACATCGAAGCCTTCAAACGATGGATGAGCGAGAACTGATCACGTGATTGAAACGCAAATCTCTACCTATAGGGTCCGAACCCACGCCCTGCAGTCCATCAAGTAACCACAAACCCATTCCCCGCCACACTTATACGGGCCCAATCCTTGAATACCCACCATCATGCTCCAACTTCCCGCTGCCGAGCGCCCCAGAGAACGTTGCCTCGACCAAGGCGCAAGTGCGCTCAGCTTGCGAGAATGCCTCGCACTCATCTTAGGATCCGGCCCACCCAATATAGGTAGCCTAGGCCTCGCCACTCGCATCCTCCAAAAGCCCGGCACTGGACTTACACCATCCGACGAAGAGCGAGCACTCTTCACCGCACTTGAGATTTCAGGCATCACCCATCTGAAAAGCATTCAAGGCCTCGGACCCGCCGGACAAGCACGTCTACTAGCGGCCTTCGAGCTAGGTCGAAGATATGCTTGCCTTCGCCAGCGGATCCACCGCTACCACCCCTCTCGCACTATCCCTGAACTCGCACAAGACGCACTCCAGAGGGTCCCCCCTCTCCTCCGCGACGAACCCCGCGAATGGCTAGCATTTGTGGCTGTTCACCGCAGTGGCGAGCTGGGTGAACTATGCATCGTCGAACGGGGCGTCCGCACACACGTCAATGTCGATCCAGCCGAGCTCTTTGCTCGAATTCTAGCCCTCAGGCCCCGGGCCTTTTTCCTCTTTCATAATCATCCTTCGGGCAACCTCACCCCCTCATCAGAAGACTTTGAGCTCACACGCGCCGTCGCCGAACTAGGTCGCCTTCTTGGCATCAAACTCCTCGGACACTGGATTGTCGGGCCCACAGGAGAAAACTGGATCGAAGTGTGATAAGTCCCTCATCCATGTTGGACCAACCTTGTACTAAGTGCCTTAAACCCGTCGACCTTTGTGTTTGCACAAGCATTCAGCCCCTCAAGACTAAACTTCATGTCCTAATCCTCCAACACCCTCAAGAGCCCGACAAAGACCTCGGATCGGCACGACTTGCTCACCTTGCCCTTCCCAATTCCACGCTAAAGACGGGTCTATCCTGGCCCAACATCAAAAAAGCCCTGGGCCGCGAAACACTTTCCTCGCGCTGGGTGGTACTTCATCTCGGCAGCGGTATCAAAGCTCAACCCGCCGACCCACTCCGCTCGCTGAACTCTCTCCAATTCGTCACCAAGCAAGGTGCACCCGCACCTGCACCCACTCTCCAAGACCTCGAAGGAATTGTGATTCTCGACGGCACATGGAGCCAAGCAAAAACCCTATGGTGGCGCAATGCTTGGCTTCTCAAGCTCAAGCGCGCGGTACTCCAATCGCGCAAACCGTCGCTCTACAGAGAACTCCGCAAAGAGCCGCGCCGCGAGTGTCTCTCCACCATTGAGTCCATCGCCGAGACACTTCGCACCCTCGGTGAGCCAGAGGAAACTGCAAAAAAGCTGGAAACACTGTTCACTGAACTTCTCAACAAGCAACGTACAAAACTGAAAACCGAAAAGCTTGCCAAAAAACTTAAGACACTCGCATAATGACGAGCACGCTCTACCTACCCCAACACTTTAACGAAACCGATCGCAGCAAGGCTTTGAAGCTCATTTGAGACTGTCCCTTCGGAACCCTCATCCAGAGATCCAGGACCAATTTCCGATCATCATGAGTCGCCGTATTTTGGCCCTAATGAGACCTTAGCGCTTCTGCATCTTATTGAGCATATCCATCGCAGCTTTGAGCTGCGCATCCATATTCTTCCCGTTGGAGCGAGCTGGCATACCACCGGCGAAAGGATTGCCACCCCGCCCTTTGTTCATGCCTTGCAAACCGCCGAGCATTCCCTGCATCCCAGCCATTGCTTCGCCCATGTTCTTTGCGTTCGGGAAAATCGCTTTCATCATCTGCTCACTGGCCTGTTTGAGCTTCAAAAATACTACAACGTTTACCACCGTAAGAATCGCTACGAAAACCCAGCTCATGATGACCCAGAACGACATCGACATAAAATAGCGCTCGCTTTCGCCCCCACACTTATCTCACCACTCAATGAGGCGCAATCGGCTTCTGACCCAAAAACTCCTACTCTACATAGAACACCTTTAGATCATTCAACAATTGCGAACGCTAACGAGAGGATAGAGCAGACCCAGAGGAGGCAGCGAGTCACACAAAGCCCTCCCCCACCCCAGAAGACACAACTAAGGCCACAGTTCCTGAACGGGATCTGACTGCTTCAACTTCTCTTTCTCACCTAGGCAAACATTGCAAATCGCTTCGGGCATCAAATGAGCCTCAAGGGATGGTGGATCTTTGTCCCAATACGGGCTGAGCGCCCACGACAGCAAAAGCATCATAGTCTTGTGATCATCTGCCGGCATTGACTCAAGTGGCAGAGGCAAATTCACGACGACATCCAGTCGATGAGTAGGCAATCTCACACCGCTCTTTTGATTGGCCGCTACGTTAAGTCGAGACGAATAGCACTCTAGGCGCCCTTCTTCATTGCTCTGAAAAACAATCTCTCTCGGAACCGGTATTTTTCCCAAGACTTCGATCAAACAAGCCGGAGTAGCCTCAGGATCCTTGATCGCAAGCTTAAGAAAAGGCGATGCGTATCGCTCAAGCCGATAATGAAGCTCGATGGGTTCCTTAATGCCGGCCAAGCATGAACGAATCTTGTCCAATGGCATCTCAGAAAAAAGCCAAGCTGGAGATTGGCAGTCAAAACGTGCATCCGGCAATGGCTTCGAACTGTAATCCTCGCCACCGGGCCCCACCTTGGGATCTGCGCCTTCACCCGGAGGACGTCGCACTTTCATTGTATAAGGTACGAGCTTCTTGATGCGAACTACGTTTCTCGGTCGATCATTGACCTTTTCTTTTCCCGAACAACCAAACAAAGCCAAGCCACTCAAAACAGCACAACTCGTCGCCAGTAGTCCTAATCCAAAGCATTTCATCCTCTTCAATTCTCGCACACGGCATATCGATTGCACAAGTCGGCGCCATTGTGTCTGCGACATTAGGGGGGCCAGGATCACCTGGCATGCGGACTTCAGCACACTCATTTCTTCATAAGGAGATTCAATATGCGTCGGATCATGATAACCACGACAATGATTTGCCTCAGTCTTGCCGTGGTGGCCTGTTCAACCAAGGCCACAGAAAACCAACCTGGACGCGAGCCTCAAAGCGACTCGAGTCCAGCGTGGGTGATCTCGCTCAAGTCAACCTGCACCGCTGCGGGAGCAGTCTCGTGCACGGCTCAACATGGATTTAGCGTGAATGCGGACGGAAAATTTCAAGTTGGCCCCGCTCCCAAAGGTCAACTGATCACGGGCCAACTCACCCACGAGGAACACACTGATCTCTCCAACAAGCTGCAAACTGCAATTGCAGGCGGCACCATCGAATCGACAGTGGAAGGCCATGAGTCCGGCGTAGACAACGAAAGTGATGATACGCTTGAGCTACAGCAAAGTGATCGAGTTACCCGCGAAAACAAAACCATCCGCCTTGCTCGCAATGAAGGAAGCGAACTCTACTTCAAAGGAACAAATGCCGAAGCGCTCAAGGCGTTGCACATGGCAATCAAGGACCTTGCGAGGATGCACTCTCCTTATGTTTTCGGAGATGACTGCGGAGACGCCGTCCAAGTTCTTGAGTCAGAGTATGCAACGGTCCAAAACTGCCAGGTTGACTCCGACTGCGTTTACATCGACTGGGAGCGAGGCTACAGAGTCGTAGCACCCCAGAGCCAAGAATGGATCACAGTCCAAGCCTGTCTCGCCACCAAAACTCTGCTCGTAGCCAATAAGCTTTCGATCTTGGGGGCAGCTGAGAGGATCCAAGGTCTCTTCAACGATGCATCAAACGTGTGCGGAAGCGCGCAATTCTATCGCGCAAACTGCTCCCTCATTCAGAAAGCCACCTCGATAGCTCCGGCATGCGTGCAAAATCGTTGTCAATCCAACCTTTAAACTAGGCTCCCCCGGGCTTAGTTTAAACAGAACGGCGCGGGCCCATGGCTCGCGCCGTTCCATTAACTGGCATCAATGTGACGGCACCCGCGTTGCAATGTAGCCACGATGGAGAACGAGATGAAACACGGAAATCTCTGGTACCTCATACCTGCTCTTTGCATTCTCTTCGGAGCTGCCTGCGCCGAGCGCCAGGACGCTCAAGAACCCGGCGAATTCATTGATCCGGGCCTACCTATTCTCTCACCCGGCCTCGTCTATGCTGAAAACTGGACGGAGCTCACGATTGAGGCCAACCAGGCCAAGACTGTGGTCGACGCGTTTGGACACTACAACACGGACAAGAATCGCTGCTTTAACCGAGGAGGAGGCGTTTACAGCGTTGCGACTTGGAATCAAGTCTCGCGTCTACTCAATCAAGTCAGCGCCTCACAACCTATTGCGCCTGCTCGATGTGCGGCCTCGCCACTGAACAGCAGGTTTTTTAACAAAGGCATTGCCACGCTCAGTATTTTGCCCCAAGTCAAACGCCAAATCTTCGAACTCAAAAACGCGGAGATCTGCACCACTATTGCAGATCCCAACGTTTCGACGGCACTCATGGATCTAATCGAGCAAACGATTCGCTTAGCAAACAACGCTGATGATTCAGACTGCCCAACTCCGAGACCCCCAGACAACGGCTAATGTTGAACTAAGCCTGGATCTCTTTGAGAGCCTGAAGCATCTGCGCTCGCACTAAATTGCTGAGACGATCGGTTTCTTGAGCGCCAAATTCTGAAGTTTCAACCGGCGGAAGAACCTTAACTCGGACATTCCCTGGTTTGAATCGCTTTTCTTTCCAGTTAATAATCTCATCGAGCGAAGAAGATACTATTGGTACCACCGGCACCCTTGCCTGAAGCGCCATATAGAAAGCCCCTTTTTTAAATGGAAGCAAAGGCTCTGAGGTCGTATTGCGCGTGCCTTCCGGAAAAATCCAGACACTCACTCGCCTGCGCTTGATCTCCTCGACTGCAGACATGAGTCCAGCGATGGCACTGACGCGCTTCTGTCGATTGATGATGATATTTCCGGCAGCTTTAAAATAGAGCCCAAAAAATGGAATCCACAGAAGCTCCTTTTTACCCACCACGACTGTGCGATGAGGATAGAGCGTTCCAAACGTGGCCATATCGATGCCGCTTTGGTGGTTCGCAACATAGATGCAGGGCTGACGAGCTTCTAGATGCTCAAGGCCCTCGCTACTCACCCGGATGCCCAACACTCGCACTCCGCCCCAAGCAAATATTCGACCAAAAATGCGGTCTAGGTTTGGATCCCCCCAACGGATGAAGCAAAGGATCAAACCTAGAACACAGGAAATCACCAACCAGAGGCTAATGGCTGCCAACCTAAGATAAAACATCACACTCAGAAGACCATACCTCAGCGCGTGAGCTCAAGCTAGTGCTGTGGCCATGGTATTAGGGCCGCGAAGCTCCAGTTTTGTCTAAAATGTCGCTGATTATTTCTTGAGTTACTTGTTTATTGATACTTTCGTGACGGATAGACGTGCCCTTAGGAGGCAAAGCGACAACAAAGTCAGGATGATCTTTTTTGGAACGTCCCGTCCATCGGCCATATTTGACAAGCAAGCTGCGGTCCGACTGGGGATAGCCAATCAGGTCATAGGTATACTCGAAGCGCGTGCTCCAAGTTCCCGTATAATTGGGTTGAACCATGAGGCTGTTCACACCCAAAACCGTGGTGGTCACATGAAAAATGCGACCATCTTCCGCATCTTTCTCAACTACGATGTTAGCTTTCCAGATAGGAGCGTTCCAAACCTGAACTCCGGCTTCATGATCCATGATGATAGGCCGGCTTTTCTCGTAAAGCTCCGCCTGGAGAATCCGGTGAAACTGATCCGGGTAGAGATCCTCAAAGTCCTCGCCTTGGCCATCATAGCGTTGCCCAAAGCGCTTCAACAACTGAGTCGCGCTGCCGCTTTCGACTAATTCGTAGGACTTGATCATGAGTGCCTTCACGTCTCGAGTATAAAAAGTAATTCCCTGCACTGAGGCTCCTGCTTCGGCCAACTTAGGCTCTGGCTCGAAGACTGAAGCATATGCCCAGGCATTGCATCGCCCTTCCCACCCAGCTGCATCAGGATCATAGAGCCTCAGGTCGATTTCCATTTTGGCAGCAGTACTTGGACGACCGAAAACTTTGCTCACATACTTGTCGAACTTGTCTAATATAGCCTGCCCCCCGTTCGCATCGGTTGGCTTGACCAATATAGGATCAGCCCGCGGGTACCAGTATGAAGACCAGGGCTTGGTATCTGCTTCTGCATAATACTCTCCCTCTTGAACCGTAAGAGGACCATAGTGCTGAGTCGCTTGAAGCAAGTGCCCAGCTCGTTCGGGCACAACGAGATGATCGACCGCACCCGGAGCCTGCTCTTCCCCCTGACCGCACCCAATACACGCCAATACCGCGACTGTCATCGCATAGCTCAGAATCAATTGCCTCATCATCAAAGCCCTCTCGAAAGCCCACTCGCCTTCAGTATCGTGGGATAAACTAAAGGGAGAAGGACACTCGCCCTTCTCCCCACTTCATGCCTTGAATAAGGAATGACTATCGTCTACTTGCCGCCACCGCTGCTGCACGTGTCGCGACGGATGCCCGTGTCGCGTACCTCGATCAGCTTAGGGGTGCTACCCTTGGCTGAATTCAGCGCGTCTACGCAAAGATCGTTGATGTCTTGCTTGAGATTCAGAATCTCTTCGCACGTGATCCCGCGCTCTACCGTGATCGTCTTCTCGATCTCTTTGTAGCGTGGGCAGTGGCCAGGCTTTTGCGCCATTGCATACTCTCGCTCCATTGGGTTGACGTAAAACTTGTCTTCGATCAAAGCCGTGGTCACCTTGCGGGTAGTCGCAAGCTCTACGCTTCCCGGAGCATCTTGCACGAACTCGCGCTCCGTGTTTGTGCAAAGGATCTTGATGTTGACAAGCCGATGCTGGTTCTCAAATCCATTTGGATTCTCACAGCGACGCTTAAACTCATCCCAACTCACTGGATGGTGGGCCCCTGGTTCGTTCCCACTCCCAGCAAAAGCCGCAGGAGCGGTCAATGCGAGAGTCAATAACAGTGCGATACATTCCATTCGTTGACGAGCTCTGAACATCATGTTTGGTCTCCTTAGACAAATTTTGAACTGGTTCTTACGTTTCTTACCGTGCGCCCAACAAGCGGCCTACAAATGCAACCTAAGTGCCAGACAACCAAAGCTCGAATTTTCCAACAATCACCATTGAACCCTGGGTCTAAGGAGAGTGCGCGCTCAAAGCAATGCGAAATTGCACGAGGCATCTCGCTTTGACCGAGTGATCTAAAGGAACTCACGGCAAATCAACCACTCTAGTCACCCAAAAAAACAAGAGTCATGTAAACGGCTCAATCAACCGCCTACATGACTCTTGAAAATCACTCGATTGTCACAGGTGAATGCATCACCTTTATTTTAAATATGCTGCACTAGAGATGCCAGCGATCACTCCAGACCATAGCGACGCCGTTTGCGCCAAAGCGTGCTGAGATTGATCCCCAGGATGCTCGCCGCCTCTTCAAGAGTCGTAGCCGTCGACAACACATGTTGAATGTGTTGCTTCTCAAGCTCTTCTAAACTCACATCCGAAGGAGTCATGGCCGCCGTGGATACCCCAACAGGAGCGCCCACGATTGTCGGGGCTCCTGCCGCTGCGAAAGGTCCTGCAGAAGAGTTCTCAAGCACGCGGTCAGGCAAGTCCTCAACAGTGACCTGATCTCCTGTAGACAAGATCGCAGCCCTCTCAAGCGCATTCTTAAGCTCGCGAATATTGCCCGGCCAACCGTAACTCTCGATCGCGCGTTTTGCCTGATCGTTCAATGGCCGCGGCTTGTTTCCCGTGACCATGAACGAACGAGTCAGAAGCTGTTCAGCGAGCACACTGATATCCTCGGGCCGCTGCCTGAGCGAAGGCATGTGCAAATCAATCACATTGAGGCGAAAGTAAAGATCCTCGCGAAAATGCCCTTCCTTTACCTCGCGCTCGAGATCTTTATTCGTGGCCGCGATGATGCGCACGTCGACTCGAATCGTCTTTGTATCGCCTACGCGCTCAAACTCTCTTTCTTGAAGAAAGCGCAGGAGCTTGGTCTGCAAGTTGGGAGAAACCTCCCCGATCTCATCCAGGAAGACCGTACCCGTATCAGCCACTTGGAGCCGGCCCAGCTTATCTTTCACCGCGCCCGTAAAAGAACCACGCACGTGACCGAAGAGCTCTGACTCTAGTAAATTCTCAGACAAGGTTGCGCAGTTCACCACCGCGAACGGCCCCTTAGCCCGCGGACTCCCGTCGTGAATCAACTTAGCGAGCAATGTTTTGCCCGTTCCGCTCTCGCCCGTGATCAAGATAGTCGAGTCGGTGACCGCAACTTTCTTCGCAGTATCAAGGACTTTTTGCATCCTCGCGCTACGGGTGACGATTGCCGAAGGTTCAGAAAGCGCATCTACCTGATCGCGAAGCTTGTTGTTCTCATCTCGAAGCCTCCGAAATTCCTCTATCCGCTCAACCAGATGCTCGAGCTGCTCTGGCGTAAAGGGTTTAACAAGGTAATCGTAGGCGCCATTCTTCATCGCGGATACAGCTGTATCGATAGTCCCAAAAGCAGTCATCATTGCGACCGTCACTGAAGGAAAATACTCGCGCGCCTTGCCAAGCAGATCGAGTCCGCTCATGCCATCCATTCTTAGGTCCGTAAGCAGAATATCCGGCGGAGCCCGACGCATAACACTTAGAGCCATCTCACCGCTATCGGCAATTTCCACGTCATGCCCCATGGACCTGACTGCTGCTTCAATCGTGCTGCAAATACTCTTTTCGTCATCAACTACCAGCAGTCGTGCCACGAGCGGCTCCTTTCAAGAGATCATTAGATATTTCGGGCTTATGAAAACTTTGAGTCAATCCTACGCCTTCGGCTGAACCTTCGCCTGTGCGCTTGAGAGGCAGGGTAAAACAGAATTCAGCACCATCATGGGGCTCGCTCGTTACCCAAATTTTTCCACCGTGGGCGACTACGATTTCGCGAGCGATCGCAAGCCCCATCCCAGCTCCACCGGAGCGCGCAACTCTGATGTCGTAAAATGGATTAAATTTTTCAAAAATACGCGGCTGCCTTTTTTGATCTATCCCAGGCCCGGTATCGCGGATCCTGATTTCGACACAATCGTCGAAGATCTGCACGAAGGCATCGACGCGACCCTTGGCAGGCGTATGCCTCAAAGCGTTTGTGAGCAAATTCGAAATCGCCCACGAGACTTTTGTGGGGTCTATCGGTGCTTGAATGGGCTTGCCAGGACTCATGGATTGAAACACGAGCTCAATGCCTCGCTCGCGGGCATCTAGCTGAAACGACTGAACCGAGTGCCGAAGCAACTTCGCCAAATCCACTCGCTGAATTTCCAAGCGTTGGGTCAAGGTATCGAATCTCGAAACCGTTAGAAAGTCCTCGAGCAACACTCGCAAACGCTCGACATCATCTACACAAGTCATGATCAACGACCGATGAGTGGCATTCGGGATCTGATCGATCTGCCTTTTGAGCAGCCGGGTAGCCATTGTTAAGCTCGTCACGGGAGTCTTCACTTCGTGCGAGAGGGTACCTAAGAAATGCCCCTTTGCTTCCTGACTCTCGCGCACCAAAGTCACATCCTGGGCGATGACGATTGTATCCGCCTGAAATCGATCTGTAATCTGCATGATCTGATCAACTTGATCGAGTTGTACCATCGAGCTGGCTGAATCCAGCAAATGCGAACCTGGAGCGAATTGGTCTACCTGATCGATGAGCTCACTCGAAAGACTGTAAGCCTGAATGAGAAAGTGAACTTTTCGATCCCCGTCCTCAAGGCAATATTCTACAGGGATTGTTTGAGAGATCGCAGATCGAACCGCCCGAGGACCGGGGTGATTGCAATGAGTGTCTACCGCGAGGCTTTTGAGCGAAGCACCGCCCAGAATTCTTTCGCCAACTGGATTGACGTAGAGAATCTCTTCATTGCGCAGGAGAAACACTCCGTCCGTAATCGAAGCAGCAATCACATCAGCTCGACGCTTCTCGATCAACAAACGACGCACATTGAGGGTGCGATAGCCTCTCAGGCGCCCCAGAAGGCGTTCAAAGCTTCTGGCTACGTGCTGAACTTCATGGACAGGACTATTGAACCCTTGCACTTCGCTCGGGAGGTCGTCCTCGACATTCACTTCGTCCAAAAACTTCACTAATGAGGAGAGCGGCTCCGTAATCACCGAAATGATCTTATGGCCAGCAACATAGAGGAGAAGAAACATCCCCACTAATATGGCTACTGTAAGTCGAATCGAACGATAGAACTCCTCCATTTGAAGAGGAGCTTCACCTGCGCGTGTCACCATCAGGTGCATTTCCCAAAGGAGAAGACTACTAATGAGAAGGGTGACCGCCATTAAGCCGGTAAAAACGAGTCGAATGCGACCCTTCAATGAAATAGATTGAACCCGCCCCCAAAACATCGATTTCTTCTAGCCCCTACCCCTAATGGAATCAAGAACGTGCAATTCTAATGATGCATTGTGCACGACTCAAATCCATTTGACCTTCTTCGACAATGCGACGTGTTGATTTGAAATTTTTCGAATCGTTCGACGAACTCCGACCCAACACACGCCCTACTGTTTGCCGGTTTACAAGAGAAGTTGAAGTTACCTGAACCTCCCCAACCCATGGCATCACCACAGGTTCTCTGGCTCCGGGAACTTCGTGGACGGGGAAAAGACGGGGCGTAACGAATGGCGTCACACAACCCAGAAGCGTAAAGAAAGTGAAAAAGTGCTGACGCAAGTCATGGCAACTCAGTCTCTTCATTTTCCTCCCCCCACCCACATGCGACTCATTGCAAATAGCCATCATGCAAAGCGACTTTAGGTAAGGGTAGCAACCTACATGCCAGTGCGAACGACCTGAGCGATCAACGCGATCCAAACGCTCGCATTCGCGAGAGCTGCCTTTCCTCAAAAGTCTGGCAATGTGCGCAAAGCCTCGCTTCAGGAAGCACAAGCAATCGCCTAGAGGGAATTTCTTCTCCGCAATCCTCGCAAGTCCCAAATCCTCCCGAGGACATCTTGGCCAGTGCCCGCTCGATAGCCAGGAGCTCTCGCCTCTCTTGCTCAGCTAGCGAGGTCTCCCGCCCGATCTGCTCGAGACTCTGCGCCATGTCGATGATCTCTGCTTGATGCAAAGACTCTTCGGTGTCCGCGATCTCATGATCACTTGGTTTTGCCACTTGCTTCCTACGTGCCATGAGCATCTCTTTAAGCTGCTCGATTCTGATACCATCCATAGATCAAAGTGCCTCCTACGGAAGCCCCAGACTTGCGAATTCTATTCCATGACTATGTAACGCCAATCAGGAATGGCGATTGCTCTTGTATCCGACATGGCACCATTGATCTTAAATCGCTTCATGGAAAGACAGCTTCGTTCACCCCAAGGACAGGATCCGGATCGCACCGACCCAAAACCTCCTAACAACGCAGAATGCTCGATCTGCCATGCACGAGTGCTCCGTGGTAAATGGGTTTCAAGAAAAGACGTGTCACCAGATTCCCATGTTTCGAGCAAATACCTGTGTCCCGCATGCCGTCAGGTCCAGGATAAGCGCGCAATGGCAGTCGTAGAAATGCACGGCAAGAAATGGCAAACCAAAACAGACCTCGTTCTCTCTACGATTGATAATACTCAAAAAATAGCGAGAGCTAGAAATGATCAGGAGCGGGTGCTCTGGACACAACGAGACCGCAAAGTACTGAGGATTTACGTGAGCATTCCAGAGCTCGCGAGACGGATCGGAAGAGTTTTGCAGCGGACATTTAAAGGGAAGTCTCTTTATCACTTTAATGCAAAGGGAGTTCGAGAGCCTTACCTGCATGTGATTTGGGACTCGGATCGGGATAGCAATAGCGCCTCAAAAGCCGACATCAATAGCTCCCATCGCTCGAAGCACTATCGCAGACGGGGAGCGAGTAAATAGGCCCTGGAACGTAAACTACTTAGAGCCTCTAACAGAATGAAAAGCGTTACGAGGACAACCAGATATGAGCCGAGACAAGGAAGAGAGGATGAAAAAAACCGGAGCATCCCCGGTGCGGGCTGTGAGGATTTTTTTCATCCTCTCTGACGAAGGCGTAGGCCATA
>JACCDG010548176.1_pt1 | contig 43237 bp, 22 predicted proteins | sample 7442471 | NCBI WGS metagenome assembly JACCDG01 (sample SAMN15323444, study PRJNA562643) | freshwater metagenome | isolation source: river surface water | place: USA:Blue River Watershed | collected 2017-08-17
ATCACTGATGATATTTTATGTGTTGGCAATGCAGTGTATGAGTACACTCGCTATTGTAAAAAGAGAAACCGGCACATGGAAATGGCCGGTTGTACAATTTTTTATGATGACAGGATTGGCTTATGTAATGAGTTGGGGAGTGTATGTAATTGCTAGTTAAATTATAATCCAAATCTGGCTTTATCAACATTAAAATTTTGAACGATTTCGTTACTCGTTAATGCTTTTTTATAAATTCTACAAACAGCCAAATTCCCTTTTAATAAATAAAGACCAACACCTTCTCCAGAACCAATTAATAAATTATTAAATGCTGCAATAGTATTATACCCTTCGTTTTGAGTCAACTGCTGAACGCCATCCACATAAACTCTTGTCATTATAGTAGATCCTTCAGTAGCACCTGTAAATACAATATGTTTCCATACACCATCCGGTAACGCATATCCTCCCGGGCTTCTATCATTTCTCGTCCCCATATTCCAGAAAAATGTACCTGTACTAGTCGTACCAAACCTATAATTTGCTGCATTATCTGAGACCCAAAACTGAAAATCATTCGTTACAACTCTTTTATACCATACTTCTACTGTAATCCCGCTACTGGGCGTAAAAGTAAAATTACTCAAGGGGCTTTTTGTGATTGTATTAGTACTTGACTGACTAAATAAAAAGGAGCCACCATTGGTATTCGCAAATGTATTGGCCAAAACCGAAGGAAGCGTTACATTATTTGCGTTACCGCTAATGTCATTCCAAGCAGTTCCTGATCCACTATAACTATTTGTTTTCGCAGCATCTAAATGCAAAATTGAACCAGATACAATGACATTAAAAATTGATTGATCAATAGGTGTATAATTATTGTTATGAAAATTTCGATTCACTTGTGCATTAAGATGATTCACAAAACAACACCATAATAAAATGAAGTAATATGTGAGTAGCTGTTTTCTCATTTTATGGAATTTTTTTGCGTGAATATTATTATTAGTTAAATGACTAGCAAAGGTTTCATTTATCGAATATACATTTCCACTCTTGCACTTCTATTGATTCCTTGTGTAACTCCCGCACAACAAAATGTGTAAACATCTCCTGAAGAATAACTATTAGAAAGTCCAATACCACTACTTGCATCATTCGAAATTTGATCTTGCTCATTATTGAAAGAAAAACCCCATCTCACTTTATGACCTGTATTGGCAGTATAATTAAGCCCATAAAACATAAATCCCCACTCCGTACTGAATACGGCATTACTAAACCCACTAAAATTGATCCCTACATTAGAATTAGTTCCGGTTTTAGTTTGATAAGTAGTTGCAGTGGGCGTTTGAGTAAAGAAATTAATTAAAGTTGTTCTTGTGCCACCATTAAAACTGTTTTGTAACCAACTCCAATTGTTTAAATTATCAATGCTACCACTCTCTGTAGAACTATTTGGAATATCTGGCCATAAAGCCATGATATCTTGGGCAGGATAGTAATTCATGACATCAAATTTAGCATCAGCATCATTTCTAGTCACATCATCAGGATTCAAGGTATTTGCAGTATACCAATAATTTGCATCAAAATTAAAAGTGGTTGAATTAAAAGTAGGACTGGTACCCCTTGTAGTTTTCATCGCCATCATCCATCCACCCCCATCATATTTACTATTCATTAAACAATACACAGGCTTCACACCAATCGTTGGTAAATTGATATAGTATACACCATCTGTCACATTCGGATAAGCATCTTTAATGGCCTTTGCACTACTAGCAGCTCTTGCAATGGAAGATCCATCAGGAAATTTTGAAATATTGTCAAGCGGTGTATAATTATTGGAATTAAAGAATTTATTGACCTGCGCATTCGCATCAAAATAAAAACAACCAAATAGCAAGAAGAAGCTGAATAGTTTAATTTGATTTCTCATCTTATGGTAATTTTCTCTTAATTGTATTGTAATTCTGTATAATTTCGTTTTCTGATAAGCAACGTTTATAAATCATCACAGCGCCAATATCTCCCCACCAATAATTATCCGTTTTGCCAATTGACTCAGCTGTTGTAGTAATATATTGAGCAAGTGGCATTGCAGCTGATCCTACATTTACACCGTTCAAATAATAGGTGGTGGTTGTTTCATTTTGAGTTGCTGCGAGCACAACCCATTGACCTGTAGTGATAGGCAAATAATTGCTAAATGTGCCGTAACTGCCTGCAGAAAAATGCATTTGATATCCGACTCCATCATGATATACATAAAAGTTAAAATTTCTTTCACCGGCCGAACCAAATAAACCTCTAAATAAACTAGTCCCAAAACTGGCATCCATTCTTGCAGCTACCATTATAGTTTTACCGGAATAAGGCGTATTTAATTTAGCAGAATTGATACTTATATATTGACTACCTGTCCCATTAAAATTGAACCGCCTAGGTGTAGTATAATAAACTGGTGCAGGAGAAGAAAATGTGCCATTGTTGTTGTTCAAACTTAAATCTTTTAAAGTTGAACCACCACTGTAGGATCTATTAACTGCTGGATCGAGATACATCAATAATCCATCAGTAGCAATAGTAGTATTTAATTTCCCCTGAATAAAATTACTTGTAGATGAGGTCAAACCAAAATTATACATTGTTCCTTCTATTATAGCTCTTTCATCCCATAGTGTAGTAATACCTGTATTTGATTTACCAGCAAAACCTTGATTACATTTATAATAAGCAACTAAATTTGCTTCATCCCCATATAATTCTTGATTCATACTTGCCGCGATTTGTGTCTGTGTTCTTACTGTAAACCAAATCCTTATATCATCTAATGCTCCATTAAAATAATTGACGCCGGTTTGCATACCCCCAAAACGCAAAATGCTAGACGCATCTAATGACAATCGATTAGAGCTTGTACCAGTTTGATCTAAAACACCGTTGATATAAATAGCTAGTGCGCCAGTAGATTTTGTTCTTGTCACTGCAATATGCTTCCAGGTTCCATCATTAATACTCGCATTACTAAAAATAGTATAATCTGTGTTGCCTGTTCCAAATGCCAATTTGGAACCGCATAACGAAGTGCCAAAATCATTGGTACTTCCCCCTACCTCTGCATCAACAATGCCAATTCCATTATACCAATTTCCACCACTTGTTCCTGTTTGTGTTGTTTTAATCCAATATTCAATTGTGAAATCGTCAATAATAGGATTTAGAATATCGACATAGTCATTCACACCATCAAAATGTAATGCATTGGCAAATTTAAATACATGATTGGCTGCATGTAAAGGAGGTAAAGTAATTTGGGCGCTAATAGATTGACTATACATGCCGAAAAATAAAACCAAAATAAAAGATAAGATTTTAAACATAAGTTGCTGTACAAATTTTAGAAATAACGAATTGCCCTTACAGCACAGGGTCTAAATTTACCATCATCCCCCCAGCTCGATCTTCCGCCCCAATTATACTTATATGCTCTATTAAGATCAACTTCAGAAGAAGACCAATATTCATAATTTGGAAAGCTTGGGAAATAATCTCTGTTGGTGCCAATTTTTTCTAATTCTTGCTTTGTTGGTAATACCCAATCACTATAACCTTCTTCTACTAAATCATAACACAGTTTAGCTGCATAAGTTCCTGAGCCTTGAACTGAAACAATTGTATTTGTATTTGCAGTTGCATTGCCAATACCTTGATTAGTTGCACTAGTTAATACAGCAACTCCATTGTACCATTGCACTGCATTAGTGATATTATTCTTTTGAATTATAAATCCATGTATCTCTCCTGCTACATAACCAGCTTGGCCCGATGTAAAAATATGAGCAATATAACCCCCTTGATATGCATCTCCCAAACCCAATGTTTTAAATCTAACATTTTGACTGTAAAAAGTTTTATTCCCAATAATGACATATGCTCTGGCAAAATATTTTGTAGCACCTGTTAATCCAGTTAAAGAAAAACTAAATGCATCAGGCACAATAGTATTACTTACTACTTTTGAATTTGATGTAGTAGGGTTGATACTTGTTCCATAACAAACTCCATATTCATCTATGTTCACAAAACTTGTTGGAATCTTTCCAGATATAGTGGCAGTGGTGAAACTATTACCAACTGCTTTTAACTCTTGAATAAGAGGTACTGGTATTTTTCCTCCAACCCAATTTGAGGCATTACCGGTGAGAGCAAAATTATACAAACTATACACTACTTGAAATTGTCCAGCAACATAATTAATGTTATAGTTCGAACTAGAGAAAGTACCTCCTGTAGCAGAAGATGGCGTAATTGTATAATAACCAACAGCATCATTGATCCCCGTACCGCCTGAGGATGCTAATGAAACAGACCCCACAGTTTCATTATTCATTAAACCAGTAGCGGTGAAATATTTACTACCCGTTCCTAAACGAATCGAAGAACCATAAAACTTCTGAAAATATCTAGCTGTAATTGTTAAAGTTGCAGGTGCAACATAACTGGTAGAGGCAGTCACTGCCGCATTATCTGCACTTGTAGAGGTTAAAACAATATTACCATTTAAATTACCAACGGCTGCTGTCTTTTTAATTCTAACATATAAAGGTTGATTTATATAGTGACTAGCTGTAGGATACATTTTTGTAGTATCTGCAAATCCTGAACCCGAATTTACAGAAGTTTCAAATCCAGCCGGTGCAGTAACTAATATATAATCAATGATATCATTACCCTGAACTACAAAGTTGGTATTTATTGAGGCTGATCCATAAGTAGTATTTAGGCTTGGAATGGTAGATACTCCTAATGTAATGGTTGGTTTTTTAACAGAAACTACTAGTGTTGTGACTTCACTCCAGTTGATGGAACCATCTCTTTTATAGTTAGCAGCTCTAATTCTAACAGAGGCATTATCGATTAATTGGGTTGGTGTTCCTGTAATTTGACCAGTAGTTGTACTAAGGCTTAAACCGGTAGGTAGTGGGTCTAATGCCTCATATACATCAGCTGCGCCACCTGAATTTGTTGGAACCAATATAATATTACTATAGTTAATATAAAAAGTAGCGGGATTAGTATAGGTTATAGCTGGAGGTAATTTTGTAATATTAATATTAACTGCATAGGTGTAACTACAAATACCCTTGGTATAATTATAATTAATAGTGTAGGGTTGACTAGTACTCAAACCCGGAGTAAAGGAACCTTCTGCGCTGTTAAAAGATAAACCTGTCGGCGTGAAAGAAAAACTTCCATTTAATGGACCATTGATATAATTTACTTTTTTCAGATTCATGTCTGATTCATCAAAATTAAAAGCACCATAAGAAACAGTAGTAAAAGCATCTTGAATAACATTCACCGTCACTTTAGCTGTATTGATACAACCTACTCCAGAACCGGTTCCAACTACTGTATATGTTGTAGTGGTAGAAGGAGAAGCAATAGGATTAGCAATTAAAGTATTGTTTAACCCAGTAGCAGGCGTCCAAGTATAATTTGTAGCTCCTGTTGCACCTAAAGTTGTAGGTGTTCCTGGGCAAATAGTAATATCTGCACTCGCCACTACTGCTGTACCTGTTACTACACTAGTAGAGGGTGTTAAACTTCCGTTGCCATAACCTGCACCGTCTCCTCCAATATAAAAATTATTTCCAACCGGCACACTACATACTGCTTGTAATAAAATGGATTTAGGTGAATTAGACTCACTGATACCTCCTGTATAAATCAATTTTGTGTAATCTAAATTAGGAGTACATGCAGCTTGTGTTAATAAAGACCTTGGCGCAAGTGTAGATCCATTTCCACCAGCATAAATTAGTTGTGTAAAATCATAATTGGGAGTACAAGCAGCTTGTATTAAAATAGATTTGGGGCTATTAATTGATTCAGATCCGCCTACATAAATTAATTGAGTATAATCATAATTAGCAATACAAGCTATTTGTGTTAAAAAGGATTTTGGATTATACCCAGACTCTACACCACCCTTGAAAATATTTTGATAATCCAAAGCGCCACTATTTGTGCTACAATCATTGGTGATTTCAATAGTAGCAGTTGTAGTATTATTACAAGTTCCATAAGTATAGGTTACTACATAAGTCCCAACTGTACTTGTGCTAGGATTAATTAATCCGCTACTTGTATTTATTTTTAATCCGGTAGAGCTAGCACTAAAAGTTCCACTTGTTATACCTGTAATGATGGGCTCTTGTAATGTCGTATTGGTATTACAAACCTTAGTGGGATATGTTAAAGTGGTCGTACTATTATTTCCGAGCACAGTTATCTTAACACTTGCAACATCTCTACATCCTGTATTAGTGCCTTGTGCAGTTACAACATAAGTAGTAGTTGCACTTGGGGAAGCAATTGGATTTCGTACAGAAGCATTACTTAAGCCTGTACTTGGACTCCAACTATAGGTTGTTGCTCCTGTACCTGTTGTATTCAATGTAATACAATTTCCATTGACTATAGTAGTATCACCAATGGTAGCAATAAATGGTCCAGTAGTATTAGCGCTAGTGGTAGCTAAAAGATCGCTTCCTGCATTACTTGAGGAGTTTCCTCCTAAAAATATATTCATCACATCTGGCATAGGACAAGCCGAGTTAGCAATTCCTAAAATACCAGTACCACCCGCATTCCCTCCTTTATAAATTAATACTGATTCATCTAAAGTATATGTACAAGCCGAGTTAGCAATTCCTAAAATACCAGTACCACCCGCATTCCCTCCTTTATAAATTAATACTGATTCATCTAAAGTATATGTACAAGCAGTATTAGCAATAGATAATTTTGCAGTACCACCCGCATTCCCTCCTTTATAAATTAATACACTATTATCAATAAATAAAGGACATGCAGTTGCACTAATGAGCAGATTAGATGTACCCGCTGCATTTCCACCAGTATATTGACCCCAGGAAGGAGACACTATACCTAATACGCATAACAATATGATGAAAAAATGTTTCAATTCAAATTGATCATTAGAAAGTTCTTACTCCTCTTCCTCCTGAATGCGCTACAGTTCCATCATTAATAGTTGTTCCTGCATAATATGTTCTATCTGAAGTCTGAATAACAGTAGCGCCATAGTTTCCAAAAGAACCTCCTTTTACATAATTTCCAGAATTAGCACCGCTAAACATGGGCCAACCTGTAGTATTGGCATGTCCATTTGAACCAAGGATACCATCTCCATTAAGTGTTGTAAAATTTGAATAATCATATCCAGCGCCACCAACTACTTGTTCAAATACATTTCCACCCATATCTAAAATTCCATAATAAGTAGCTGATGCTAAAGTTCTTGTTGAATTAGTAGTTGTTGCATAACCCGAACGATAAGGCGCCCAATTTGCATCGTCCCAATTGTATAAACATAAGCCTTCGCCAGACTGAGCAGGTTTTTCTGAAATACTACCTGCGGTATTGTTATTGAATGCTTGCGTGATAGTCGTGTTGCCCCATGGATACTCATTTGCTACAGGATTCAATGTTCCTCTACAAGCTTTTTCATATTCGAATTCAGTCATAGGCCTTAATCCTGACCAATCTAAATAGGCAGTTAAGTCTTTCCACCCTAGATAAGACACAGGTGAATAATTGGCGTAAGTTGTGTTATAACTAAAAACTGCAGGCACCGTATTGTATGTTCCAGCTGTGGTAACTGTTAATGCACCTTTGTTGACTGCATTACAAAAATTTGATCCTAACACATTTGGATAACGTCCACCCCATTTTTCTAATCTTGCAGCTTGTTGATCGTATGTTAAACAGTTAAGAAATTCTGTGTACGCAACCATACTTAACTCATACTTCATACACCAAAAACCATTATAACCTAAAGGAAAAGTAGAAGGAAGATTGCCTGGACAACCGTAAATCGGATTAGAAGTATAGTTAGATGCAGAACCCAATCCATTGCTTTGAGTAGCAGCATCAATATATAATGCTGTTGAAGCATTATTCCCCCCAGAAAAATTACTAGTATTGTTAGCTCGTCCATCACCTAAATAAAAGCCGCCTTGTGGTACATATACCATTTCAGTTCCAAATACTTTGAAATTATCTGTAGCAGATGTTGTGATTGCTGGTTTAGTGGTTAATGATGTATTCAAAGCTAAAGTAATCGTATGTGTTCCAACACTTCCAATGCCTGCAGCTGATCTTCTAATAAATACGCCCATACCATCAGCAACCGCGTCAACAGTCAATAAATTAGTACCTGAAGCAGAAGTAGTATGATCACTGGATGTTGTACTTAGTAAAGCGGAAGCCCAAATATTTGTATTTGAGCAAGCTTGTCTTTTAACAAATACCCAAACACCATCCCAATTACTTGGACCTGTTGTAACTTTCCAGCTATTATCCCATGCAATAGTAAAACTAATTGTCTTACTAGCGTTGTCATACACAGGTGTAGACATTACTAAATTATTAGACCACACTTTTGTAGTACATAAAATGGCAAATACTATTATTATATATTTTTTCATAACAATGATTTTAAATTAAAATGAGCGAACGCCTCTACCACCCATAGATCTATCTTTATAATCAGATCTATTTGCATTATTTCCACCAAGAAATTGTCTATCCGAAATTTGAAATTGCGTATAGTTACCAGCACCAGTATTAAAAAAGCCACCTTTAAGGATAGTTCCTGAATTAACTCCTCCTTCTGAGGGCCAATTAGCAACATTGGCAGCACCATTGGCAGTTAAAACTCCATCACCATTTACAGTGGTGAATGTAGAATAATTATACCCATTACCACCACCTATACATTGTTCATACACTTGACCAGCCATGTCTAAAATGCCATAATAAGTAGCACCCGCCTGAGATCTATTGGTAGCAGCACCCGCCGCAAAACCAGAGCGAATAGGGCCTCCATTCCACCCACCACCATGACAATACCCATCTGCCACTGCATAAGCTGCAGTTGCAGAGTTATTACCATTATTCATATAGTTAATTGTGGTACTTCCCCATGGATATTCATAAGCCACTGGATTTAAAGGACCACGACAAGCTTTTTCATATTCAAACTCCGTCATTGGTCTTAATCCTGCCCAATCTAAAATGGCGGTTAGATCTGTCCAGTTTAAGTGTGTTTGTGGTATAAATGGATATGCGCAATAAAATACTGCTGGTACAGTATTATATGTACCTGCAGTAATTACTCTTGTATTAACATAGGACCAATTTTCATCAATATAAGAGTTCACCACATTTGGAAGTCTACCCCAAGGTGCTAATACTCTTGCTTGTTGATCATAGCTTATAGTATTTAAAAATTCAACTACTAATCCTTGTTGAATTTCATATTTCATACAATAATATCCATTATATCCAGTAGGGAAAGTACTAGGTAATGGAACAGAACAACCATAGGCTGGGTTGGAAACATAGTTACTATAAGTACCTAAGCCATTTGCTTGTACCGTAGCATTAACTAATAATGGCTGATTAGTTGATGCAGCTGAAAAATTATTCGTATTAGTAGGTCTTCCATCACCTAGATAAAATTGTCCTTGTGGTACATATACCATCTCAACACCAATCACTTCAAAATTATCACTATTACTTGTTGTAATGGAAGGATTTGTACTTGCTAACTTTAATGTAATAGTTTGTGCAGCTACACTACCTACAACATTGGTACCAATTCTTCTAACAAATACCCCCATTCCATCAGATACAGCATTTACCGCTACAACACTTGATGTAGATCCACCTGTTTGTGCTAAATGATCAGAGGAAGTGGTGCTAACTAATTGATGAACCCAGTTGTTATTCCCGGAACAATTTTGTCTTTTCACAAAAATCCAAACAGCATCCCAATTACTTGGACCAGCACTAATTGACCAGCTATTATCCCAAGCAACCGTAAAGGTCAATGTTTGATTAGACGAAGAGTATGTCGTAGTACCAATTGTTAAATTGTTTGCTTTTGATGAAAAAGCAAAACACAATAGACAAACTACTAAAAAACTAAAATTTTTCATATTGTTATTTTATAAATTGAATATTAAAAAGATCTAACACCTCTTCCGCCTGTCGCCCTATCCCTAGTATTATTAGCGTTGGCTGCTTGACCAAGATAAAATGACCTATCAGATACTTGAAAATAAGCTAGTTGATTATTGTTGTTATAAAAAGCACCTCCTTTATAAATTGTACCTGAACTTGCACCACCATTAATTGGCCAACCTGCAATATTTGCTAAGCCACTGCTAGTCAAAGCTCCATCACCATTCGCAGTAGTAAAAGTTGCATAGTTATATCCACTTCCGCCTCCTACACATTGTTCAAAAACATTACCTGCTAATTCCATAATACCATAATAACTTGCACCAGCTTGTACTCGATTTGAAAGTGCAGTAGCTGCAAAGCCTGAACGCATAGGACCGCCATCCCAATTGTAATGGCACAATCCATCATTCACCATATTCATTTGTTCACTTGCGGTATTGGCATTACTCATCCCACCAGAACTTGTATTAATTATTTTAGTACCCCAAGGATACTCATAAGCAACAGGGGCAATACTACCTCTGCATGCTTTTTCATATTCGAATTCTGTCATTGGTCTCAAACCTGACCAATCTAAGTAAGAGGTTAAATCTTGCCAATTTAAATATCCTGCAGGCAAATATGCATTGTAAGTATTAGTCAAACCAAAAACTGCAGGCAAGGTATTATCCGTTCCAGCAGTAACTACTTTTATTTCTTGTCTGTAATTATTTGCTGCATTACTAAAGTAGGTTCCATTTGCACTAGGCACTCGACCGGACCATACACCAAGTCTAGCTTTTTGCTGATCATAGCTTAGGGTATTTAAATAATCTACCATTTGCTGCTGACTAATTTCATATTTCATACAGTAAAAGCCATCATATCCTAAAGGGAAAGTATTAGGTAGTGCTACAACATTTCCATAACTAGGTGCACTCACATAATTACTATATACTCCTAAGCCATTTGTTTGAGTTGTAGATGAAATTAATAATGGGGAATTGGTGTTTCCATTTGAAAAGTTGCTTGAATTAAAAGTTCTTCCATCTCCTAAATAAAAGGATCCCTGCGGTACATAAACCATTTCAATACCAATTACTTTAAAATTATCAGAGTTTGTACTTGAACCAATTAAAGCAGGATTGTAGGTGCCAGATAACTTCAATGTAATGGTACTAGTAGTAGCTAAAGATCCTATTGCATTATTTGCAGAACTTTGTCTGTGTACAAATACTCCCATGCCATCAGATACTGCATCCGCTACTAAACCGTACGAGCCAGTTACTGAATGATCACTAGAAGTAGCGCTTAATAAAGCATGTGACCAAATGCCATTAATACCACAAGGTTGTCTTTTTACAAAAATCCAAACTGCATCCCAATTACTAGGGCCGGAATTTACCCTCCAACTATTGTCCCACTTAATCGTAAAACTTAATTGATTATTGGCTGAATTATAAGTAGGTGTTCCAATTACCAAATTGTTAGCTTGAACCAATTTGGTCACAAACAACATTAAAAAGAATAAATAAAATATTTTTTTCATTTTGGTTTAATTAATTGCTGAATTATACAATCCTCTTTCATTCGTATTTGTTCCGCCTGCCTCACCTTGATCAAAACGATAATATAATTTTAATGAGCTAAACAAGTTAGGGTCAAGGGTTGAATACATGTATTTTTGAATATCTGCTTTAGTCCTCACTACATTCCAAATACGCAATTCATCAATAGTGAAATTGCCATTTTCTCCTGCACCATCTACATTAGATCCTAATCTAAACATGGTAGGCAAATTAGATGTAGCTGTCACCGTGTACACCCCTACTGAAGTTGCATTTTTATATATGGTTAATGCTGCTGCATTTTTAACAAGCGCATAATGAATCCAAGTGTTTGATTCCATAGAGCAAGGTGTCTGCCATGATGCATCACCACCTAAATCTGTACATAAAATTTTTAAATCTGTACTACTTTTAGCAATATGTAATGCATTATTATTGTAAGAGCATAATATTCGATCATTATTGTCATCCGTTCCGGTGTTCTTAATCCAAAATTCAATTGTAAAATCTGTAATTGAATCTTGAACATACACTTGACCTATTCCATAAGTATTGGTTCCATTGAAATTTAACGCATTACCAAAGCTGGTGGTTTTATATTGTAATGGTTGCAATTGAGGCAAAGTAATTTGAGCCCACAATGCAGTAGAAGTAAAAAACAAAATAAATATTATTACAAACTTCTTCATTAATTATTGAATATCTCCTGTTAACAATACTGTTCCACTTGTATAACATAATGCCGTTGCAATAGAGTAAATACCAGAAGTAGAGGAGTAATTATATCTATTCACAGTACCTGAAAAGTTCACAACAGAATTATCAGACTGCAAAATCATACAAGTAAATCCAATGGGTAATGTACTACCATCAAATGTAATTGTTGGACCACTTGTACATACAATCACTTTACCATTATAAGTAAGTGCATTCGTCCCATTGATTGTTAAAGTACTTGATACATTAGCAATAGCGGCATTAAAACCAGCAATAGTTGCTGAACTTGAATTAGCAGACAAACCATTAGCCACCGTAACAGCATCAAAAGTTTTGGTACCTGCAAAAGATTGGGCTGAAGTATTCACTACGCCTTTTACTGTGGCACTAGCATCAGGTAAATTAAAAGTATGAGTTGAACCACTACTAACTATATTAAATCCATTACCCGTGCCAGCAGCAGTTCCAGTTGCAAATGTTTGAGTAGATCCAGTCAAAGTATTTAAACTACTTAATCCTGAACTTACCGAAGTCAAGATACCCGTTGTTGGATCTAAATTTAAACCAGACCCAATTTCAATTTCACCAACTGCTCCAGTTGATGCACCCTTATTTCCAATGATTTTTTTTGCACCAATTTGCTGAATTTTTGCAAGGGTAATATTGGCATCAGCAATTTTTGAAGTTGTCACTGCATTATTACCAATTGTTGTAGCAAGACTTCCAGCTGTATTAGAAATATCTCCCGTAAGTGCAGGAAAGCGAGCAGCAGATAGCGTTCCTGTAACATTTGAACCAGATAGATTTACTGCATTAGTTGTGATTGACTGTCCACTAATTGAAACATAATTTTCACCTGTAATTGTCACATCACCCGTATTGGTGCCACTTACATCCGCATTGTTGGATACTGTAAGTACTTTATTAGTTGTACCACCACTCATTGTAAATCCAGTGGCTTGCGCAGCTAGTGTAAGACCATTAATGGTCTTATTGGTCATCGATTCAGTACCTGATAAGGTTGCAAGCGTACCAGATGTTGGTAACGTAACATTTGTAGAAGCAGATGTTGAGGTTAATGTTAATTTATTACCAGAAGTAACAAAATCTCCACCTAATGTAATGGTTTTAGTTCCATTGTTTACACCAGTGCCTCCTTGTGCAGAAGATAACGCAGTTGATAAGCCAGTTAAAGAAGTAATATTTGAATTCGCTCCAGCTGTAGCGTAACTAGTAGCATCTACAGAACCATCTGCTTTTAAAAACTCCGTATTTGCACCCGAAGGTGTTTTGATAGTATTAGCAATAAAAGTACCTCCAACGGTTCCATTTCCACTAATATTGAAACTGGCATTGTTTTGTATGGTGCTTCCATTTGCAATATAAGAACCACTTCCTGCCGGAACATCTGCTGCCGTTAAAGCTCTAAAGCTTGGTGCCGCAGCAGATCCAGAAACAGGACCTGCAAAAACCAAATTAGCTGCAGCAGTAGCTACACCAGTACCCCCTTGTGCCGGAGTGACCAATGCATTTGTTGTAAGTATAGTTGTGTTAGCATCGGGTAATGTGTATACTTTCTCTGAACTAGTTGCTCCTGTGAATTTTGTATAAGCATTTCCAGTCCCGCCATAAGTTGATGTAATCACTTGAGCAAGATTTGCAGTGCCATCAAAACTATTTCCATAAATAGATCTTGCAGTTGCTAGTTTTGTAGTAGAAGCTGCATTACCAGCTAAATTTGCAGTAATTGTGCCTGCACTAAAATCACCATTTGCATCACGAGCAACAATTTGACTTCCAATATTTTGTTCTGTAGCGGTTGTTGCACTATTAGCAACTTTACCTGCAGTAGTGATAGCTGCTAAATTTGCATCAGTGATACCTGCATTTCCTGATAAATTAGCATTGGTTAAACCAGTGATTGTATTATCTGTAGCACTAATTGTTTTATTGGTTAGTGATTCTGTACCAGCTAAAGTAGCAATAGTACCGCTAGTGGGTAAAGTCAATACAGAAGCTGCGGTTGTTTTTAAAGTAATTGCACTTGCATTTGATCCAGTAGTTCCTGTAGTAGTAAATGCTGCTCCTGTAAAAATATTTCCACCTAATGTGATTGTTTTACCTGTATTATCAATACCTGTACCTCCATTTTCTGGATTAACAATTCCCGTAATTTGACCACCAGAAAATGTACCACCTGCAATGGCATTTAATTGTGCAACTGTAGCTAAGGTTCCTGAAGTTGGCAACGTCACATTTGTCGCGCCATTCGATGTGAAAGTTATACTATTTGCTCCTGAGGTTACTAAATTTCCTCCTAGCGTTATTGTTTTACCTGTATTATCAACACCCGTACCTCCACTGGAACCTGGTAAAATGCCAAATACTGAAGATGCTGAAATATTTCCAATTGCCCTAGTTACATATTCTGTATTGGCAATGGTACCATCATTTGAACTGACAATGGGAGTAGGTACTTGTGGAGCACCTGTAAAACTAGGACTAATTGCACGTACAACATCTCCTGTACCAGTTGTTGCAATTTCTTCAATGATGCCAGCGCCAGCACTAACTCTACCTAAAATTTTATTAGTTGCACTTACATTTTGAATCTTATCGTAAGTGACATTAGAATTTAAAATTTTAGCAGTGGTAATTTTATTTGTTCCAATACTTGTGATTCCTGTATTGTTAATTGTTACATCACCAGCCATGCTAACTTTTGCAGCTAAATTATTTACATCACCTACAATTATTTTACCGGCATCTAATGCAGATCCAATAGAAGAAACACCTGAAATTGTTAAATTTGACACATTAGTTATTCTTCCTTTTGAATCAACTGTAAAACTAGGCACTTCAGTTGTTGTACCATAGTTACCAGCAGTAACTCCAGAACTAGCTAATGTGGTTGAAAAAGTACCTGTACCTGTACCTGTAACATCTCCTATTAAATTGATGGTTTGATCACCTGTATTAATACCACTAACTGTTGCATTATCTTCTACTGTCATCGTTTTACTATTGGTTCCACCTTGAATGCTAAAACCAGTAGTTAAAGATGTGGGAGTTAAACCATTAATGGTTTTGTTGGTAAAATTCTCCAGTCCAGTTAAACTAGCAATGGTACCAGAAGTGGGCAATATTAAGGTAGTAGGTGCAGTCGTTTTTAATATGATTGCACTTGCATTCGATCCTGTAGTACCTGTAGTAGTAAATGCTGCACCAGTATTGATATTTCCACCCAATGTGATTGTTTTGCCATTATTTGCTATACCAGTACCACCATTAATACCAGCTACGACACCTGTAACATTTGTAGCATTACCTGATAATTCAGCAGTGATCGTGCCCGCTGAAAAATTTCCATTTGCATCTCTTTTCACAATGGTATTAATATTGTTGTTTTCTGTTGCAGCATTTGCTAACAAAGTAGCAGCATTAATTGCAGATGCTGTAGAGCCACCAACACTTGCAACAGAAGGTGCAGTTGCAGTTCCTGCTAAATCTCCAGCTAATTGTACTTTACCTTTCACTAAAGTAGTTGCATCAGGGGTTGCAGTACTCACTGTACCATCAACATAATCTTTCACTGATTTTACTGTTGGATATTTTGTATTAGAAGTGGCATCAGAATTAATATTGGTACTTTTATTACTTAGATCCTCTTTAAGGTCAAGCGCTATTTGTGCTGCTGTACTAATAGGCTTTGAAGCATCTGATGTATTATTAACATTTTCTAATCCCAGATTTACTTTCGCATTGTTTACAGATGTAGCTCCAGTACCTCCTTGGTCGATACCCAAAACACCAGAACTGGTCAAGCCATTATTTGCATCGGTAAACACCGGCTTAGAAGCTGTTAAACTAGATACGATAGGTTGAGCACCAAAAGTGGTAACACCTGTAACACTCAAAGTACCTGCTACAATTGCATTATTGGCAAAATTTGCTACGCCACTAACAGATAGATTATCACTTAAGGTAGCAGCACCAGTAGCCATTAAGTTGCCACCTACAATAAGGTTATTATTAAATATTTTTATTCCAGCAATAGTTTGATCACTCGTTAAGTCTACAAAGTTTTTTGTATTAGAACCGGTACCACCATTGGCAATAGGTAAAACACCTACCACACCTGAAGTCAAAGGAAGACCTGTAATATTTGTTGCTACACCAGCAGAAGGAATGCCTAAATCAGGAGCATTAAAAATTGGTGAATTTGAAAGAACAACATTACCGGTTCCTGTTACTCCAGATGCATTTGCTAAATAGTTTAATTGAGTTGCTGTTGAAGTAACATTTGTAGCTCCAATTTTAAATGGAGAAGGAATAGTTACGACCCCTGTAAAAATAGGTGAAGCAATTGGTGCTTTTAAGTCAATTCTACTGGAAAGTGAGGCTGTATCTGTTTTCAATAAATAAGGTGCAACAATACCAGCTACATCACTATATTGAACTCGCTGGTTGATTGCAGCTGTATTAATTGCAATATTAGACGCGTTGATACTAATGTTATTTGCATTACTAGAAATTTGAGTAGTATTGGTTGCAATATTAGTAGCATTCGTATTAATTAACCCTCTTAATAATGTAGAGTCATTAATGATTTTAGTCATTAATGTGGTTGAATCCGCATGGATTTTTTGGAATACCGCAGTTGAATCAACTGTTGATTTATTTTTTGCTCTTACAATCTCAGCATTCAAATTTGAAGCAATTGTATTTTCTGCATTTGTAGCCCTAGTAATTTCAGCAGCCAAATCTCCTCCAGAACTTGCGCTTAATGCATTAATCCTATTAGATAATGAAACCGTATCTCTTGCAAATCTATTAGACAACATTGAAGCAGTGTCAGCAAGATTTACTTTTAAATTTAATCTAGCATCTGATGCTGTCTTATTGTAATATTTAGACAACATGGCTGCTGTATCTGCAACATTAACTTTCGTATTGATCGAAGCTTCTGTGTTGGATTTAATTGCATAAGCTGAAAGCATCGTTGCAGTATCCGTATAATTAACCTTTAAATTTAATCTAGCATCTGATGCTGTCTTATTATAATATTTAGACAACATCGTTGTAGTATCTGTAAAATTTACCTTTAAATTTAATTTTGCATCTGATGCAGTCTTATTGTAATATTTTGACAACATCGTTGCAGTATCCGTAAAACTTACTTTAGTATTGATGGAAGCTTCCGTATTGGATAAAATCGCATATGGAGATAGCATTGTTGCTGTATCTGTGACATTTACTTTTAAATCTAATTTAGCATCTGCTTCAGTTTTATTATAATATTTCGATAGCATTGCAGCCGTGTCAGCTATATTCATTTTCAAATTTGATCTAGCATCTGCGGCAGTCTTATTGTAATACTTAGACAGCATCGTTGCAGTATCTGCAATATTTACTTTTAAATTCGTTTTCGCATCTGTTGCAGTCTTATTGTAATAATTAGACAGCATCGTTGCAGTATCTGCAATATTTACTTTTAAATTCAATTTTGCATCTGATGAAGTTTTGTTATAATAATTTGACAACATCAAGGCAGTGTCTGAATATTTAACTCCTGTAACAGTTTGTAAATAAGGGGCAATAATGCCAGGTATTTGAGCTGAATCTAATTTATTATTGATTCGATCAGACAAAGAAATAGTGTCTTTACCTATACGATCTGAAACATATTGTTGATTTGCTAATAAACCTGATGTTGGAAATGTTATATCAGTAAGTCCTGTAGTTCGTACTGTCAAATTACCAACCCCAGCTTGTCTAAAATTGTTTGCAATTGTTATTGTTCTCGTTCCATTATCAATACCTGTTCCCCCTTTATTTCCTGGCACAATGGTACTAATTGCGCCAGTAGAATCTGCAAAAGTAGCTTTTGAAGTATATAGTGCATATGGAACGGACCATAGTTGAGAAGTACCCATATCAACATATTCTGAATTAGGACTCCATCCCGGAACAGGAATTGTTGGCTCTATAGCAATTTTTATATTTACAAAATAAATTGACGCACCCCAATCAATAGCAGATAATCCAGAAACACCAGATGTTCTTGTTCCTTTACCAATTACAATTGTAAAAATACCATCATCTGTAGATACCACTTTAAAAGACTCTTCATAGACACTTGAACCTGTTGCCGAACCTGACAATAGCGCTATTTTAGCATACACATTCCTTCCAGAAGCGGCATTGCCATTTGCATCTCTAGCAACTGCCTGAAATAATATACCATCAGGCATTATTTGTGCAAAACCTTTTGTAACAAAAGTCAGCAATATTATTATAACTAGATATTTAAATCTATTAAGCATAAATTAGGTTGCTAATTTTTAAAAATTTTATATGTCTTAAGTATTCTTGGTGATGCAACCTGCACATAATAATAACCAGTAGGCAAATTGGCCATATCCAATCTATAGCCTACTAAAAGATCAGCCTGAATGACATCTTTAGCAATAACTGGTTGACCGATACTTGAAAAAACAGTAAGCCTAAATTGAGACTCATTTTGAAGCTTTTGTAAAAATTTAACTACTGCAAAGTCATTTACAGGGTTAGGGTTAACACTAATACTAAAATTGATATAGTCCATGTCAACAAGACAACTGGTAAAAAACTCTCCTTTATTACTCACCCAAAACTTTGAAATGGTATTTGATACGTTAAAACAGTTTTGTCCAGTAATCAAAAGGGGGTTACTGTAAGTAGTCGTTTTCATATTTCCCCCAATAGCACCAACTGAATAACTGATTTTAATTTGTGCAGAAACGGAAGAACATATGCAAAAAAATAAAACTATGAAGAATTCCTTCAGATAGGATATATTTTTAATGTATTTGGTTTCTTTTGACATTGATGAATCTTGAAATAGAATTAAAGATTCGTCATATTAATCCTATAAACAAAATCTTATAGAAAACAGAGAAAAATTGAAGAAAACAAATATGAAACACTTTATTTCATTTACTTATACATATAAGTATAATTACATATGTATAAGTGCAATAGAAACTTTACACCAGAAAATTATCGAATGTAAAGCTCAACTCTAGCTTTTCTATTCATTCCATATTGACTTTGACAACATCCAATATAATCTCCAGCCGAATAAGAGCCATATTGCATACCAATACCACCACTTACATCATTGGAATTTTGGTCTGCTTCATTATTCCAAGCAAAGCCCCATCTAACTTTAGCACCCGAATTTCCAGTGTAATTAAAGCCATAAAATGTATAACCTACTTGATTACTAAATGAAGAACCAAAACCACTAAAAGTCATTGTACCATTTGTAGATGTATAAATGGCTGACTGAGTGGGGGTGGCTGCAAATTTAGAAATAAGGGTAGTTGACTGACCACTACTATGAAAATTATTTTGTAACCAAGTCCAGGTGGAAAGGTTATCAATACTTCCACTTTCTGCTGTTGTAACTGGTATATCAGGCCAAATAGCAAAAATGTCTTTAGCAGGAAAATAATTCATAACATCATATTTCGCATCTGCATCATTTCTTGTTAAATCTGTTTCATTTAATGTATTTGCAGTATACCAATAATTTGCACTATAACTAAATGTGGTACTATATGTGGAAGATTTCATAGCCATCATCCATCCTCCTCCATCATATTTACTGTCCATCAAGCAGTATACTTGCTTTGGTCCAATTGTAGGTAAATTTATCCAATATACACCATCAGTTGCATCAGGATAGGCAGCCTTAATTGCTTGAGCACTAATTGCTGCTGTCGCAGCACTCAATCCATCTTTAGCAGTATATTTTATTTTGGATCTTGTATATAAATAAGACAAATCACTATGAGATAAATCTCTATTATAGGTCATCATTTCGCCAAAATAATTTGAAACATTACCAAATAAAATCATGTTATTGGATATAGTATTTAAAGTCCTTGCAGCTGCAGCAGTTGTTCCATTTAGATGTAATTTTATTTGACCAACGCCATCATAAGAAACGGCTAAAAAATTCCATTCATTTAATTTTAAAGCAAGACTAGTGTTAAAATCACTATTATGGCCCCAAAAACTCAATAAATTAGTGCTACCAGCATATACCGCGAATTTTCCAGAATTATATGTTGTTCCTCCTGTATTAATAATATTAGTACTATTTGAACTAACTACATATGTGGGGAAAAACCACATAGCTACTGTTCTTTTGTCAGTTCCAGAAATGGGGGCAACATTTACAGTTTGCAAAGAATTAGTGGAGCCATTTAAATAAAATACTCCCCCATAATTATTTGAAAAACTTGGACTACCTATTAAATTGATATTATTGTTATTAAATGACAAATCGTTCATTACAGTTCCTGATCCAGCATAAGATCTTTTCATAGATGGATTAATATGCATCACTAAATTGTTTCTAGGAATTCTAGACTCAATTACACCAACACAATAATTACTAGTTAGTCCACTTAATGTAAAATTTGTAATCGTTCCATTATAAGATCCTGCTTCATCATACAATGTTGTAAGCGTATTCACATCATTTGCAACACCTTGTTTGAATGGGAAGTAACTAACCAGGCCAGTCTCATTACCCAATAATTCAACTTTCATGTTGGCTTGTATTTCAGCTTGTGTTCTCTCTCTATTCCAAACTCTTACATCAGCAATTTTTCCTTTAAAAAATTGATTTGGTCCTGTTTGTTGAGAAGCGCCAATGGCAAATTTAACTGCCGAAGTATGGGAGCAAGTTGGACTAAACGAATAATTAAATTGAACCCCGTTTTTATAAAATACCATCCTTCCATTGGCTTCGTCATACACTATAGCGATATGTTGCCATTGATTTAAATCAATATCTGTAATATTCCAATCAGCACAGCCATATCCTGCAACAAAACGACCTCCATTAATAAAAACATTTCTATCCCACCCCAAATCTTCAATGCCAAAAATAGTTCTCCATGTGGCATCATTTGCAGTAGGATATACCCAAGCTTCCCATGTTGTGATTGGCATGACAGAAGTATTCACATCTAAAGTGGTAATGACACAATCATTAATGCCATCGAAATCCAATGCATTGTTTAAATTCTTGGAGAGAAAATTTGCACCATGAAAAGAAGGTGCAACTAATTGTGCATTTATATTTAAGGTTGTTAGAATAAATAATACTGTAAAAAAAGTTTTTTTCATTAATTAGTTACTTATTGATTAGTTATCTTACCCAATAATAAATTTTAGTTGGTCTTGGCATCGATCCTTCCACCCAAGGAGAAGTTGACCAAGCAGACTGACTTGTAACTAAAGTGCCCCACCAATTACCTGCACCATCATCGGTAGTTAAAAATCCATTGTTAGCCATAGTCCTCCATGGCATCCTAGGTTGAATCGAATTTGTCATACTCAAATCATAATCATATACATCCCAAACAAAATTTCTAGTAATATCGGTTTGTGTATTGACTGTAGCGACAAAAGAATATGCCTGATTTGCTGTCCAAATCCCTCCCCAACGATTTCGAGCATTTGCCTCCATCATATATTGAAATCCACTTACAGATTTTTTAATATAATCCGCCCATTGAACAATTGAATAATTTGTAGTCAATGATGGAGTATTACTATTTCTAAGAACTGCATTATCATAGGTCCATCCGTTGTATCCAACATTTGTTAACAATAAAGTCCATCCGCCACCATCAGTAGTCATATCTGCATAAATTTGAAATGCAGCGCCGCCATTGATATTGTCATTTTTAATCCAGTATAAACCATCTTGGGCATTGGGAAAATCTTTTTTTATTTGATACGCGCTTGAAGATGCTGTATTAGCCGTCAATCCATCTAATTTATCTCTATTGATGGGCGTAAAATTATTTATACTGAAGAGATTTCTTTGTGCATGAAGCGAAACAAAATGTAAGATTGTACAAATTAATATAAAATGATATTTCAACTTTATAGTCATTATGGTAATCCTAGTTTTAATTTATACTTATTATATAAAGATGAAACTTCTGTGGCCGAAAGCGCTCTATTGAAATAAAGTACAACAGCTACATTTGCATCCATATTATAACTTGCTTCATTATCACGTAACCATCCAATTGCGAATTTATTATTCGTACTAATTGGAGTAGTAGAAGTCATTGTCGCTGACTTATCTAATTGGCCATCTACATAAACATTTTCAGTACCACTAGCTCCTCCTGAAAATGTGGTTGTAACACACCAAAATTTATTTGTTGTTGGTGTTATTCCTATATTTGAAGACCAAGTTCCTAAACTTCCACATGCACCTCCAGCAAATTTACCGCCAGTTCCAATACCAATTGGATGGATAATGGAACCATCACAAGAATTATTTGCCGGTCCAAAGCTCACCAGCATCTTCGAATTTGTAATGGCATTGGGCTTAAAAATTGCCATAACAGAATAAGCCCCACTTCCTTCTCTTAAATTAGTGTAACCGGTTGAAAGAATTGATCTCGTTACTGAAATTGCATTTGTTGTAGAAAAACAACTAATTCCATCAACAACTTTAAAAGTGGGGGCAGCATTTGTTGACCACTGAATTTCATTTCCAGAAGCCAAATCTGTCCAGGTGGTTCCATTACCATCATAAGATGCTTGACTGGAAGCATCTAGATTAAGCATCAAACCATTGATGGTAGTTCCTACTCCGTATTTATTTGATAAATAATTTTCTACCAAATTGATTTCTCTATTATTCAACACTTTGGGATAAACAATCAATTCTGCAATTTCAAAGTTTGATAATTCGGCAGACCACCTTCCCGTTCCGCCATTAATAGCCAATTGATTAAAACCTGGTGAAGGGCCGGGACTACCACTAGTTATATCATATGTATTGCACCTTGCTTTGTCCGTTTGATCAGTCATCATTATCCAATCAAGTGTTCCTAAATTTTCCATGCCATTTGGAACTGAGGTAATCCAATTATTATGATGTGCAACGCCTACATAACCTTGCCAGTGTCCGGTCAGCCAATTGTTGTCAGTATTATCTGTAAGGATTCTTTTTATGTTTATTCCATTGGTATAACGTTCGACTACAAATAAAGTATACTTAGAATTATATGTCCAATTATTAAATGTTGGGAAAATAATAGATGAGGAGGTCGTCCCTTGAAGTACTAAATTTTTTAAAGTAGTGTTATTGACCACTGTAATACCACTCATTGTTGCATGATTTCCATTTCCAGATTGATCAGTCCACTGACTTGGCGTAGTATTTTCAGCAAATTGACTAGCCATGTAATGTGCAATGGGACCACTCACTGGTAGTATAGAAAAAGTAAAACTTGCTGAACTTCTAAAAGTATGAATCGTATATCCATTGATAAAAGACACATCACCTCCTTGGGCTATTTGAGGTCCTTTATATCTAATAATAACAATACCATTACCTCCACTACCTGCAGCTGTTAAATTAATTAAACCACCTTTACCACCTGCCCCTTTATCGTTGTAATAATCAAAATTACTTGCGTTAGGAATAGATAAAGCGCTTCCTCCATTTCCATTTGCTGGATTACCTGAACTATTATTCCCTATATAAATAGTGGAGCTTGATACAACATTTGAATTGACATAGTTCCCACCACCACTTCCAGTGTAGTCATAAGTACTTGAATTCGGATTTTGACCAGCACCACCATAGTAACCACCACCACCTCCTCCTCCACCACCGCCATCTGTTGCAAATTGTACACCGTCTCCTCCATTCATACTTGTACCATTTGCGCCACCTGTTTGGGTTCCACCACCAGGTGCAACACGATCATTTGCAAGACCTTCATAAGCACCACCTCCGCCTGCTCCACCACCTGCAACTACAATATAATTTGAACCAGTTGATACACCTGACCATCCTCCTCCTCCTCCGCCGCCGCCAGAACAACCACCAGTACCAGCATTACCACCTTTACCGCCACCATTTGAACCTGCAGCACCACCACCAGTACCAGTTACACATTCACTACCACCACCGCCACCGCCACCAACGCTAATAGTAAAATTAGTTGAGTTTAATTTTCTTGCATTGATTGTTGCAATGACTGCTGCACCCCCGCCGCCGCCGCCAGCATAGTTTGCCTGATCTGCTCCACCACCTCCACCGCCAGCGCCAACAACAAGAATTTCAATAGAAGAAATTGTTTTGTTATAGCTGTCTTTAAAATTAACAGGATGAAAGCTAGGCGCAATCATTTGCGCTTGCAAATCAAACAAACAAAAAATCAATAATCCATTCAGAAATAATAGCTTCTTCATTTTTTATTGCATATCGCCTCCAGTAATATACACATTTGAACTAGGTGAAACAATGGTTGCAATAGCATACTGTCCACCTGTCTTTGTATAATTAGATCTATTATATATTGTCACCCCAGAACCGGCGATTGTTACAGACCCTGCTGCCATTTGAACAATCATACAGTTAAATCCTGCAGTTAAACCAGAAGGAATAGTAATAGTTAACGCACCTGTGTTTGCACAGTTTATTACTTTGCCATTATCTGATTGTTGTAAAGTATAAGCAGTAGTTGCTGCAGCAACTGAAGCACTATTCACTGCTGCACTTCCTCCAGCAACTGTTTTATCACTAAAAGAAATGGAAGTACCATTATCGGTAATACTACTTGCTCCGATGGTTGATGCACCAGTAAATTTAGGAAGGGTATTGGCAACACCACCAGATGCGGTTACTCCACCCGAAGGTGTGGTCCAAGTTAAAGCTCCTGAACCATTTGTAGTTAAAACTTGATTCGCAGTTCCATGTGTATTTGGATAAGTGACAGTTCCAGCAATTAAATTTCCACTTGCTGAAATATTACCTGTTGCACTAATGCTACCTGAACTATTTAATTGAATTGCAGTTGTTGTACCTGCTGTAGTTTTACCATTTTTAACAATTAATCCATTAGTAAATCTAAAGGATGCTGCTCCATCATTATTATCTACGATATCACCATCATCAGATAAAACTAGGCCTTGACCTGTAAGTCCAGCTGCATTTACATATAAATTATTATTAGCAACAACGGAATTACCCGATGCAGTAAATGTTTTTGTTCCATCAATTGATTGCGCGTTCGTTAGATCAACAAAATTCTTTGTATTTGATCCTGTACCACCATTAGCAACAGGTAATGTTGTTATCCAAGCTGGTGCAGTAGTGCCAGTAGATGTTAAAATTTGTCCAGAAGTTCCAGCTGTAGTGTATCCTGTTGCACCACTTGCAGTTTGATATGGAATGGCTCCTGCAGTTCCACCTGATAAATTAGTTGCTGTTAAAGATTGATTTAATCCATATCCATTCCCAACATTCCAATAAAAATCGGTACCATCATAATAAAAGCTCACAATGTCTCTTGCATTATTTGCAGTAGATAAAGTTATACCAGATGAAGAACCTAACACTTTATTAGTCTTTCCTGAAACAGTAGGCAATGTCAAAGTGAATGGTCCACCAGTAGCTGGCTGAGTTACAATCAATGTTCCACTGGAACCAGCAGGAGGTGTTGCACTAAATGATAAAGTACTATTTTGATTTAATGTCACACTCGTATTTAAACCAGACAATGGCGTCCAACTAATTGTAGCACCAGCTGTCAATGCTACTGGCGTGCTAGAATAAATTGGTGCATTTATTGCACCACTTGTATTCACAGCAGTTACACTTGTATTACCAAGCTGAATAGTATTATCAGCAGTCACAGTTGCACCATTACCAATTGCTGTGGCATTGGTTCTTGCTGCATTATCAGCATTAGCACTCTTACCAATAAATGTGTTATTTGTTCCTGTTGTAATAATTGCGCCTGCACCCTGTCCTAAAGCCGTATTGCCAGCTCCAGATGTATTAGCATTTAAAGTATTACTACCAATTGCGGTATTATTAGATCCTGTATTAGAATATAAAGCTCTATTACCAACACCTGTGTTATCATTGCCAGGTGCACTCACTCCCATCACTTCATTACCAACTGCCACGTTATTAGAAGAAGTCGAGCTTGCTTGTAATGCATAAGCACCTAAACCAACATTCCATTGTCCAGTTGTATTAGCTGCTAAAGCATTTAATCCCATTGCAATGTTTCTTCCATTTGTTCCGCCAGCACCACCACCTATTCCAAATCTAGCTGATCCAATTAAGATATCATTTGAAAAAGTTTTTGTTCCAGCAATAGTTTGTGCAGTTGATAAATCCACAAAGTTTTGAGTAGAAGTACCAGTACCGCCTTGTGCTATTGACAAGACACTAGTCCAAGTTGGCGCACTAGCACCATTTGATGTTAATAATTGACCAGAAGTGCCTGCTGCTGTAAATGATGTTGTACCTGTAGCAGATTGATATACTATAGCGCCAGCAACTCCGCCACTTAATGAAGCAGGTGAATTACTTGCCCATGAACCAACACCATTAGCATCTGATACCAAAACTTTACCTGCACCTGGTGTGCCACCAGTCAATTTCAAACCTGCTGCTTCAATAGTACCAGTCGCACTAATATTTCCGGCAGCTGTCATTGTAATTACTGAAGTTGTTCCTGCGGTACTTTTTCCATTGTTTACTTTTAAACCATTCGAGAATCTAACAGTAGCATAACCATCATTATTATCTACTATGTCACCATCGCCAGTAAAATCAATACCTCCACCCGCTGCACCAGAAAAATTTACTTGTATTTTATCATTAACTGTCAACAAGCCCAAAAATCTTTTGTTACCATTAAATAATTGAGCACCAGTAGTCATAACACCTCCGTTGGTTTCATCTGCAGGAGTCAAATTTAATACACCAGAAGTAATCGTTGCCCCATTTGCATTAGAAGTACCTCCAATTGTACCAACAGATGAAACAGCATTTAAGATTGACCAACTTGCATTTCCACTTGCATCAGAAGTTAAAACTTTTCCAAGCGCAGGTGTGCCTCCAGTAAATTTAAAAGAAGGAGTCGATAATTTAGATATAGAAGTTAAACCACTATTATCAATGCTCATTGACTCTGTATTGTTTGTACCATCATAATAAGAATAAACCAATCTTGTTAGAACACCACTACTTGTATTAGTTGCAATTCTAAATTCTTTACTTCTATAACCAAATTTCAATGTACCAACTTCTCCACCATAATCATATTTTAAAGGATTATCAAAACCTCCATCACCTCCAATTTGAAACATAGAAGTTGGCGCACTTGTAAAAAAGCCTAGTTTATCGCTAGCAGTATTATAATATATTTTATCTGAATTCACTGCAATATTCGTCGTATTTACAGAGGAAAATGTAGATGTACCTGTTACATTTAAGGTTTCTGGAATACTTATTCCACCTAATGAACCAATAGTTAAACGATTAGCTTTAGTCGTTCCATTATCAAAGGTAAAAAGCAAGTCGGTTGCTACGCCAGAATTATTTGATGCTCTTATCAACCAACCAGTTTGACGATATCCTAATTTTAAAGTGTTGTAATATGTATCCATTAAACCATATTTCAAATTTTCTGCTGTCTCATCCCCAATTTGAAATGTATTTTGAGGAGCAGAAGTATTAATACCCAATCTATTGTTCGTATTGTCCCAAAATAAATTGCTATTTTTCTGAGCAATTGTTGTTCCATTAGAAAATAAAATTGATCCATTAGTCAATGATGGTAAAGTGAATTTGCTGTTAAATGTTGACCAATCTGTATTGGTTAACAGTCCAGATGAAGATGCAGAAGCATTTGAAATAGTAGTCCAAGTTGGCGCATTAGATCCACCCTGACTAGTTAAAAATTGACCAGCAGTACCAGGCAAATTATTAGGTTTTAATGCACCACTAAATCGAATATTACCAGTCACATCTAGTTTTTCTGTTGGAGCTGTATTATTAATACCCACATAGCCATTTGGACTTAACATTGTCATAATATTTACCATGGTTGTAGGATTGCCCACAAAAGAATTCATTCTGATATCAAATTTTGTTGAATTGTTTCCACCTCTGGTAACGAAATCCACAAAGCCAGGAACAGAATTTCCATAATATAATGGACGTTTTAAACTCAACATGGTTTGTTCAGTTGCATCGTTTGTCCTTCCAACAATAGCAACAATTGGGGTCAATGTTCCTGATGGAATATCACTATCAACTCCAGATTGAGTTACACCTTCTCCTATTTTCATAATTTTATTGGTATTGTCCCAAACAAAATTTGGTGTACTTCCCAATCCTGTAGCCGTTAACCAATATGGCATCTGCCCTGCAGTTCCCGTACCAGTTACGGTTCCACCGCTTCCTGTAGCAGATAATTCACCGGTAGTTGCATTCAAAGACAAGCCTGATCCAATAGAAATTTCACCGGGAGCACCTGCTGCAGATGAAGATTTATTTCCCAATAATTTTTGAACTGATATAGATGCAATTTTATCTAAGGTTACTGCAGAAGTTGCAATCTTTGCTGAACTAATCGCATTGTCTGCAATTTTAGTTGTGGTCACTGCATTGTCTGCGATTTTTGTATTCGTTACTGCATTGGCACTAATTGTTGTAGCAACAGCACCAGCTGTATTAGTAATATCACCAGTCATTGCCGGGAATCTTGCAGCTGCTAGAATACCCGTTACATTTGCACCCGATAAATTAACAGGTGAAGCTGTGATGGTTTGATTGCTAATTGAAAGATAATCTTGTCCACTTAAAGCAACATCTCCCGTATTGGTGCCAGCCACATTTGCATCAGATGCAACTGTCAATGTTTTGTTATTAGTTAGTCCTCCCGCAATAGTAAATCCAGTTGTTACTGCAGTAGGCGTAACACCATTTACTGATTTATTCGTTAAAGATTCTGTTCCAGTTAAAGTAGCAAAGCTTCTTGAATCTACAGATCCATCTGCTTTTAAAAATTGAGAAGAATTTCCTCCTTGTCTTACAATAGAGCCAGCAGTTAAACTTGTCCCAACAACACCAGCACCACTGATATTAAAATTTGAATTGGCTTGTTGAGTTTGAGTATTCGCAATATATAAGCCACTTCCAGCAGGCAAGTCAGCTCCAGTTAAAGCTCTAAATGTTGGTGCAGCATCCACTCCGGAAACTGGGCCTGCAAAAACAGTATTAGCTGCAGCAGTCGCAACACCTGTTCCACCTTGTGAGGGTGTCACGAGAGCATCTGTTGTTAAAATCGTTGCACTCGCATCTGGCAAAGTGAACACTTTCTCTGTACTTGTTGGACCAGTGAATTTGGTAAATTTATTTCCTGTTCCGCCATAAGCTGCACCAATCGCTTGATCTAAATTTACAGTTCCATCAAAATTGTTACCATAAATAGATCTTGCAGTCGCTAATTTAGTTGCAGTTAACGCATTACCTGCCAAGCTTGCTGTAATTGTTCCAGCAGCAAAATTACCACTTGCATCTCGTGCAACAATTGCATTCGCTGTATTACTAAAAGTTGCAGTTGTAGCTGTATTAAGTACTTTACCTGCACTGGAGATCGTAGCTAAATTGCCATCGGTAATACCTGCTGTTCCAGATAAATTACTATTTGTTAATTCTGAAATACTATTTGCTGATGCACTAATTGTTTTATTGGTTAAAATTTCAGTGCCATCTAAAGTTGCCAATGTGCCGGTAGTAGGCAAAATGAGTGTTGAGGCTGCTGTTGTTTTTAAAGTAATTGAAGAAGCATTTAAACCTGTAGTTCCAGTTGTTGTAAACGCAGCACCAGTTGAAACATTGCCTCCTAATGTTATGGTATTGCTATTGGCAACACCTGTACCACCATTTGCGGGAGCAATGATTCCAGAAATTTGACCAGAGGTAATTGAACCACCAGAAATATCGCTTAATGTAGCAAGTGTTCCGCTGGTTGGAAGGGTTACATTGGTTGCACCTGTTGTTGTAAAAACTAAATTATTTGCTCCACTAGTCGTTAAATTACCTCCAAGCGTAATTGTTTTACCAGTATTGTTTACTCCTGTTCCACCATTTGCACCTGGCAACACACCAGAAACTGAACTTGCAGAAATATTGCCGATTGCTCTAGTTACAAACTCCGTATTTGCAATGGTCTCATCATTTGAACTTACAATAGCTGTAGGCGCTTTAGGTGCTCCTGTAAATGTGGGACTAATTGCCCTTACTACATCTCCAGTTCCAGTTGTTGCAACTTCTTCTACAATTCCATTTCCTACAGAAACTCTACCTAATATTTTTCCTGTTGTTACATTTTGAATTTTTGAATAGGTCACATTTCCACTCAAAATTTTACTGGTAGTTACTTTATCTAATCCAATTGTTGTATTTCCAGTATTGTCAATCGTTACATCACCAGTCATATCCACAATAGAAGCAATATTACTTGCATCCCCCACAATTATTTTACCACTTGACATCGCAGATCCAACAGGAGATACACCTGTAATAGTTGTATTGGATACATTAGTTACCCTACCTTTTGCATCAACAGTAATTGAAGGAACCTGTGTTGCAGAACCGTAAGTTCCAGCAGTTACACCACTATTGGAAAGTGTTGTAGAAAAACTACCAGTTCCAGTTCCTATTACATCTCCCGTTAAATTAATTGTTTGATCGCCTGTATTCGTTCCACTAACTGTAGCATTATTGTTTACAGTTAAGGTTTTAGAAGATGTTCCTCCAGCAATCGAAAATCCAATTGCTAGAGAAGATGGTGTTAATCCATTAATCGTTTTATTACTCAATTGTTCATTACCCGTTAAAGTAGCTAAAGTGCCACTTGTAGGTAAAATAAGATCAGTTGTACCTGTAGTTTTTAATGTAATGTCAGATGCATTTGAACCAGTTGTACCAGTTGTTGTTAAAGCACCACCCGTATTAATATTTCCACCAAGTGTAATTGTTTTACCTGTATTATTAATTCCAGTTCCACCATTCGCACCCAAAACAATTCCTGTTACATTGGTTGATGTTCCTAAAAGATTAGCCGTAATTGTTCCTGCTGTAAAGTCACCACTAGCATCTCTTTTAACAATGGTGCCATTTGTATTATTTGAAGTAGCTGCATTAGCTAATAATTCTGCAGTGTGAATAGTCGTAGAACTAGAACCACCAACACTATTCACTATTGGAGCATCAGCAGTTCCGCCTAAGTCATTGGCTAATTTCAATTTACCTTTTGTACTTACAGTAGCGTCAGGAGTTGTGTTATTTGTAATACTGGCAGCTACAAAAGCAGTCGTTGCGATTTGAGTAGAAGCATCTCCAGTTGTTGCTGTAGGCGCTGAAGGTGTACCCGTAAATACCGGCGACACTAAAGGTGCTTTCAGATCTAATTGCGCATCTGATGCAGTCTTATTATAATATTTTGACAACATCGTTGCTGTATCTGCATAATTTACTTTCAAATCTAACCTAGCATCTGATGCGGTCTTATTATAATATTTTGACAACATCGTTGCCGTATCTGCATAATTTACTTTTAAATCCAATCGAGCATCTGATGCAGTCTTATTGTAATAATTGGACAACATAGAAGCAGTGTCTGAAACATTTAATTTAAGTCCCGCAGTGCTAGAAACATTTGCCGCTAAAGCATATGGAGACAACATAGCAGCCGTGTCATTTATGTTTACTTTTAAAGCCAATCGATCATCAGCTGCGGTCTTATTGTAATATTTAGACAACATAGTTGCAGTATCTAAAATATTTACTTTAGTATTAATAGACGCTTCCGTATTGGACAAAATAGCATAGGGAGAAAGCATCGTTGCAGTATCTGCATATTTTACTTTCAAATCTAATCTAGCATCAGTTGCTGTCTTATTGTAATAATTTGACAACATAGATGCTGTGTCTGAAACATTTAATTTAAGTCCCGCAGTGCTAGAAACATTTGCTGCTAAAGCATATGGAGACAACATAGCAGCCGTGTCATTAATATTTACTTTTAAAGCCAATTTAGCATCTGATGCAGTCTTATTATAATATTTTGACAACATAGTTGCTGTATCTAAAATATTTACTTTAGTATTAATAGAGGCTTCTGTATTAGATAAAATAGCATAGGGAGAAAGCATTGTTGCTGTATCAGAATAATTCACTTTCAAATTGAATCTAGCATCCGATGCAGTCTTATTATAATATTTAGACAACATTGTTGCCGTATCTGCAATATTTACTTTAGTATTAATAGATGCTTCTGTGTTAGATAAAATGGCATAAGGAGATAACATCGTTGCAGTATCTGTAATATTCACCTTAGTATTAATAGATGCTTCCGTATTTGACAATATCGCATAAGGAGATAACATCGTTGCAGTATCTGTAAAATTTACTTTTAAATTTAATTTGGCATCAGACGCGGTCTTATTATAATATTTTGACAACATCGTTGCCGTATCCGTATAATTTACTTTTAAATTTAATTTTGCATCTGATGCAGTCTTATTATAATATTTTGACAACATCGTTGCCGTATCTGCAATATTCACCTTTGCATTAATAGATGCTTCCGTATTGGACAAAATTGCATAAGGAGAAAGCATCGTTGCAGTATCTGCAATATTTACTTTTAGATCTGACTTTGCATCAGACGCGGTCTTATTGTAATAATTTGACAACATCGTTGCTGTATCCGCAATATTTATTTTAGCGTTGATGGAAGCTTCCGTGTTTGATTTAATTGCATATGTTGAAAGCATAGAAGCAGTATCCGAAATATTCATTTTCAAATTTAATCTAGCATCTGCTGCTGTCTTATTGTAATAACTTGACAACATCGTTGCTGTATCCTCAATATTCACTTTTGTATTCGTACTAGAAGTTAATCCCGATTTCAATGCATATGGAGAAAGCATATTAGCAGTATCGGAATATTTAACACCAGAAATTGTTTGTAAGTATGGTGCAATAATTCCAGGAATTTGAGCAGAATCTAATTTATGATTAATTCTATCAGACAAAGAAACAGTATCAGTTGCGATTCTATTGGAAACATATTGTGTTGTTGCTAAGGTACCTGTAGTTGGAAAAATCAAATCGCTTGCACCTGTAGTGGTTATTGTTAAGTCACCTACCCCCTTAAAAAATAAATTCTTATTGGTAGTAATTGTATTAGATCCATTATTCACGCCAGTACCCCCTTTCGCACTTGTAACTATTGAACTAATAGATACAGCAGAATCTGCAATGGTTGAACGTGATGCAAAAAGCGCATATGGAACAGACCATAATTGTGAAGTACCCATATCAACATATTCCGTTGTAGGATTCCAACCTGGAGTTGGGACTGTAGGTTCAATGGCAATTTTAATATTAACAAAGTGATATGCTTCACTCCATTTTATAAAAGCCAAACCGGCAGCACCCGATGTTCTTGTACCCTTTCCAATAACAATGGTAAAAATACCATCGTCTGTTGACATCACTTTGAAAGACTCAGCATATACTGAAGTGCCCGTTGCGCTTTCTTTCAGGATATTAACTTTTGCATAAATATTTCTACCTACGGCGGCATTTCCATTAGCATCTCTGGCAACAGCCTGAAATAAAATACCGTCAGGTGTTACTTGTGCAAAAGCAACCATTGAATTAAAAACTAAAAATAGAGATAAATATATTTTCGAAATCTTGAACATAATAATGAATTAATTAGAAGGGAATTGATTAACTAAAATTTCTTTTCAATATGGACTTACTTGCTTCTTTATGGCCAGATAATAATTGGTTGAATTCGGCATTTGAGCTAAAACCGCATAATTCAATGATGGATTGTACAGATAAATCAGCATTTAAGGGATTTGTAAATTCTTCCCAGAAATGTCTAAATCGATGCATTTCACATAAAGTATTAAAATTCAAATTGTAATGCTTTAAAAGCAAATGCTCAAACTCAGATTCGCTTATATTAAGAATTTGTATAATACTTTTGAGACTAGCTTGTTTATTTAGATAATATCTATTCACAAAAAAGTGATGTTCAAAAATTACCTTATTTCTTATAGCCTTGCTCCCAAACTTCTTAATGAAGAAATAATTAATTCTATAAAAAAAATTCATAATGCGCATGCTTATGTACAAAATAGTACAGCAAGATTGGCTAATAATTAAGAAGAAACAAATTCAGACAGAAACAGTAGAATTATTGAAGATAATTTATATGAAACACTGATTATCAAATTTTTATATATTATACATTTTAAATTATACTACAAAAAAAAGGGTAATTTTAGCTACCCTTTTTTATCAAATCTTGTCATTATTAGACAGCAATTGCATCAACTATATCAGACGGATTGCCACCATGGAACTTTTTGAAAGGCTTGTACAAATGTTGACGGGAAGAGAATCCAGCTTCCTTAGCCAATGCATCAATTGTATAATTTAGATATTTTGGATTATGGATGATATCAATAAAATAATCCACTCTATTTTTATTCACTAAATCATTGAAAGTCATGGAGTATTTATAATAAATAAACTTATAAAGATCGTTAGAACTGATATTCAATAATTTAGCCAAATTCTCTAATGAAGCATCATTTTTTGTAAAATACAACTTCGTATAAAATTCATTGATAAATTCTAATTCACTAATCGCATATTCTGTATCTCTTTTAAAATTATCACCAAACGAAATTTTAAGTGCTGATCTATTTAAGAAATTGGGACGATAATATAATAAAAGAAGCACATAAGAATAGGTGAAAATATTTAAATAATAAGGCAACAAATGATAGCTATTATAAATATTCAATGGAACATAAAAAACAGCAACCATCATACACAAAATCAAAAAATAAATGGTCCATTTTCTAATCTTATCATAATATATATTGTCATAACGATAGCGCTTGATGATGTTATAGCAATAGTAGAACATTAAACCCACAAAACTGTATACAATGAAAAACCTTAAAACCTTAAAACCAAAAGGTATTTTTAAATCATGATCTCTAATTATAAAAAGTGATCTTTTGTTTAAAATTTCAAATTCCTTCGGTAAAATATGACTTAAGTAAAGAAAATAAACTATGGTTAAAAAAGAAACAATGGTTAATAAATAAACCCACTTTGCAGTTTTTGGAAAATAAAGAATTGCAAAAATATTCAAAATACAAACAACTGAAGTTGCCCTAAAGACCGCATAATAAAATACAAAAAACGATGTCTCATTTTCAATAAATCTAAAAAAAGCCGCAGCACCAATAACAGTAACAAAAAGTGATAAATAAAATTTTAATAATAATGGGCGTTTAAATTTTATTAGCAAATCAAATAATACAATGATTGCAAATAAAAAGATTGAGAAGTAAAAATTTTTAATTAAATCCATTTCTATTATTAATAAATTTACTGTCCGGCTGCTGTTTAGAATACTATAAAATTACAACAAATAGATAAAAGTCTATACATATAGATTTTTCTAATTTGATATAATAAAGAAGTATTCATATTTGGAGGTGGTTCCTAAAAGCTGAATATTCAATTGAGCTGAATTCACTTCCAAGATTTTATAAACATTTGTCACTTTGGTACCAGTAGTTGAGGTAGATGTGTGAGTTAGCTCATCTAATTTGGCTATTTCCCAGACCCCTGCAAACCCATCACTATCCATATAGGCCCCATTGTGATTAAAAGTTTTTGTATACTTTTTTTGATTAGTACTTAAAACATAAGGTTTTCCATCAATTGCTAAAGAATCTAATTTCCAAATCTTTTTGGTATTCTCATAAGTGCCAGTGCCCGCAACTAAATGTCGTTGAAAGTCTATGTCATCAACAGGTACTTCTTTACTACAAGAATGAAAACTCACAATGGCTGTTATGAATAATAAAACTACAAGCGTTTTTTGTTTTGAATATACTTTTTTAAGATACATTATATTTTATTTAAACAATCTACGTGAATAAAAAATTCCTAATTGAATAAAGCTATCAGATGCTTTATTAGGGCTATTTCTTAATTGACCAATACTAGTAGGCCTTGAAGTTGGATTAGAAAAATATACAGCAGCAGCGCCATCTGTTTTAGATTTTTCTAACAATGTCAATGGATTAGGATATACATCAGAGCCAACATCATCTAAATAATCAGACATGCTCTTGTGAAAAGAGAAATGAGCACCCACACTATTGAATCTATTAATTTGATACTTTAATTTAATTGTTACGAAATAACCTAAAGCCATTAAAGAATAAGGTTTTTTCGCACTATCAATTAATTGACCTCCTGTTCCTAATGTTTGTAAATTATACGTCTTTCCTTTATAAATACCTGTAGGAGAAAAACTAGCGGCATCAAATCCAACTCCAATACTTGGTCTAAATCTTCTTGCTTTGGTATATAATCTATTATCCACAAAATCAAACTGAATAGATGGCGATATACTCATCATAGTAGTACTAAATTTCATACCTCTCGCAATTTGCTCATTATTATCAGAGGCATAATCAGAATTACTAAGTTTGAAAGAAGCAATCGTTAAACCTGCACTAAGATTGGAGTAAATGGTATAGTTAACATGCAATGCATTAAACATATTCATATCATTCTTGAATATATTTTGATTACTAATAGTTCCAGTAAAGATGGCACCACCGGTTTGTACGCCAAGTTCAAATCTGCTTTTAAGAGGGGCTTCAATTTTTTGGAAGGTATTTTTAATTGAATCCATTGCTCTTGCAGGTGCTTTTAAACTATCTTCTGATTTCTTTTCTTTAATTAAATCAGCAATTAGTTTTCTTCTTCTTAAATCATTCAAGTAACTGATATAACCCACTTTTATTTCTGGAACATAATTACCTCTATTATCAACAATATTAGACAAATTGTAGAAGCCTGATTTTTTGGATGCATTAACTTGTTTAGTAATAGTTAATTTAACATCATTACCATTGGGTTGTTTATCAAATGTAAGCAAAGTATCAGTTCTTTTTAAAGTGCTATCATCTTTAAAAAAACTATATGACAATGTTGCTTTAGAAAAATCTAATATATTATTAGAGACTAATACAAATCCTTTCAAAGGGTCTTTGATCTTGATTGAGTCAGGCAATTCTGTTTCATCAATATTTAAAACATTATAAACATGTGACGGATTAGCTCCAATTGGTTGATTTAAGAATGGCTCAAACTCAATTTTAGGCGCATTGTAATTCAAGGTTTGGTCATACAATGATTTTCTAATCTTATCTACAGAGGTAGTACCTAAAAAGTTTTTCTTGAGGGGGAAGGATTTATCAGTACCGTAAATACCAAAATTAGCTGCATGAACAACCGTATCTGTGATATTATCAATTAAATAATTAGAAACAAAGCTATTCCCTTCAATTTTTGCTGTAAATCTTGAAAATAATTGATCTGCTCTACCATAAACTACATTGGTAGATATATTATAATTCTTAAAACCATACACACTATTATTAACAAAAGCATTATTAATAATTTCATAATTAATATGGTCACTTTTTAAATCCTCAAAGTATATCGCTGCGTTGTTACCTGAAAACAAATTTGAATTAAGTTTAAAATTCAAAAAAGAAGAGTCCATGTTAAAATTAAAGGGTGTATTCAATACTTGAATTACAGATACTTTACCAATATTATTAATAAAGTGGTTTTCACTAATATTCACTGCGTCACGTTTCCATGCAAAATCAAAGAATATGGGCAATTGAAGATTTCTAAAAATCACATTTTGAATATCAATTTTGCTTGAATCAATATTTTTAATAATCAAGCCTACGCCTTCCATTTTAGATTTACCATAAAATTCAATATTTTTATTTGCGCCCTTAATATTCACCGCGCCTTCACATACCAGTACCCCTGGTTCAATAAATTCAATTTTAGCACCAGGTTCTGCACTAAGTTCTCCTTTTACAGTTACCACATTTTTAATTATATGAACGCCACTTGCAATTTTCAAACTAGTATAATTACCAGAAAGCGTGTCTTGAGCGTTTGATTCTTGTATAAAACAAACACTCAATAAAACAGATACAAATATGATATTCTTCAATCTTAACATTAATTAATCGATTATTTTATAAATAATAGGGGCAGCTGATCTAGTCGATCCATCTACCAAAGACATATTCACGTTATCAAAAATCAATAAGTCATTCTTTTTAAGTGCTCCTAAAACCTTCTGAGTAGGAGATTGAAATAATTCACCATAATTATTCACAGACTCTTCTTCTTTACCATTGTGAATTCTAACTACTTTAAAACTATTGATACGACCAGGGAAATAATTTAAATTGTTAATTTCCAATTTTGCTTCTAATCTTTCTGCACTTAATAAATCTTTAACGCTTATTGAGTAATTTCCTAAATTATCTCCTTTAACTTTTACTACAGGGTCTGGGATAGGATTTACATGGATTTTCTTTTCAAAAAGTACTTTTTTAGGCTCTTTTCTTAAATCATAAAATCGCAAAATATAATCCCCTGTTTTAGTAAAAATGACTCTATAATTCTTATCTGATTTAACCAAATTTACCCTAGGCGTAATGTCCACATCAAAATCTCTCCCCATCATAAAGTCAAAATCATTCAACAATGTGTTATTCAAGCCAACAAAAATATTTTCGGTATGAAGAGAATATAATATTTTCTTAAATAAATCATCAAACACCTCATCGTTAATGTTCACTACTTTCTGACCTGGTTTAATAATTTCTTCTTCTTTATATTCTTTTACAGAAGACTTTAATACGTATAATTTAGAATTAAACTGAGAAAAATAGGTTGGCTGATATCCGATTTCTGATAATGCCGCTTCTTGATATAATAATTGTGTTTTTGTGATCAACAATTTAATACGCTCAAGCTGCATATAACTAATAGAAGTTGGCTTATGATAAAATAAATAATATGACCAATTTTCTTCTTTACCCTTGATGGTAGTTACCGTTTTTTGTAAAGGAATAACATCATCTAAGGAAGCTTGTAGTCTATAGGGTGATTTCTTAATAAAATTAGATAGATCAAATAAATCTTGTTCTAAAACCTTTACCCCTTTTTCGGACTTTAAAATCTCTTCAATTAAGTTTCTGCTATTAAATTGTTTTAAAATGGTAGTCTTTTCTCTTACAAATTCATCGTCAACATGCTTTAACACATTATTGATTACGCTATAACTTTGTGTAAGTCTAGTGCGAATTTTTAAATAGCTTGCCGCCTTAGGACTTTTATTAATCTGAACTAAATTATCTGCGATAATCTTATTACTTATATCTACTTTCTTAAGTTCTTCTTTCTCGATAGATTGAAGTGACTTAATAGTATAGATATTAGAGTCCAATACCGATATTTTAATATTGATTACTGAAAAACAAATAAAAACAATGTACAAAAGACTTATGATCTGGTATCTTTTGACGTCAACGTGACCTTCAGCCATATACTAGATTTTAAGAATTAACTATATTGTTTGTACAATAAAATAAAGGCTAATTGTGCACCACTTGGAGCGGTATTAGTTTTATTTAAATGGTAGTTTAATTTAGTGAATACATCTTTTTTAGTATCCTGTTCTTTTAAATTAAATACTTCTAATAATTTAGATTTACTTGCAACGCTATCAGTAATTAATTTATCAATAATAGAATTGATGTAATTTAGATTGTTCAGTTCTCCATTGACAAATATTTCACTTAATACAACACTATATTCATTTTTAGGTCCAAAGTAAATAGTATCTGCATAACAATTAACAACATCATCTAATGTTATAGTGCTTCGCTCATCCACTTGTATTTCAACAATATTTTTGAATAATTCTTGCCCAACTGCACTATCCTTAAATGAAAGTACCGATTGCACAACCGTTTTTAGATAAGAGTATCCCGCCGTTGTAACTAAATTGTATCTTAATTTTTTAACCTTGTTGAATAATTTTTTCTTAAGTTCATCAGATTGAGTCAATAAAATTTGGTTTAAAGAAATAAACTCAGCTTCAGATTGAACAGGAAGTTTTTGAATGAATTGCTCAAGCAATAAAGTACCTTTTAATTTAATCATTCCAGCCAAACATTCCATGTTAGGACTAATAATTAAATCTTTTGAATAGAATGCTGTTGCGTGTTGTAAAATAGCTTCGTCTTCACCACCAAATATTTGGATTTCATTAGACTTTTTAGGTCTCAAGCTAACTACTTGTTCACTAGTCTGCTCTGTTACAAAATGATCAAAAAATGCGCTGTATTTAATAATAGTAAAGGCCTTACATAATAAATCCATCTCTACAACACTAATTTCTTGTGCTTTATCAAGCGTCAACTTGCTCATTTCAGGAATGGGCAATTTCACAGGAAATTGAAATAAAAATGGAAGTGCTTCTTTATTCGGCAACTTTTTATCAAAGACTCTTTTTAATAATTGACTTATTTGAGCATATTCTTCAGAGCTTAATTTATCCCATTCAGGTTGAAAGAATAAATCCTTTGCCAAACTTAAAATATCCATTTGCTCCAATTGCCATAAACTATGTGCAGGATTATTAGTCGATCCAGCTGCGTTATTTCCATTTGAAGTAGTATTTACTTCTATAGTTACTGGATTATTTTTAGGGGTACTTGGAGTGGATGTCGGAATCGCTACATTAGAAGTTGTAGTGTCCAATTGAGCAACTTTAGTATTTGATGTAGACTCTACTTGACCAACGGTTGTCCCTGTTTGACCACCAGAACCAGTTTGAATGTTAATATAGGTATCAGTAGTATCACCGGCAACACCAATGCCACTTGTTAAATTACCCAATCCATCTGCCACTTTGGCTAAAGTGGCTTCCGTAGCTACTTCTTGATTCTCTTTTACATCTACAAACTTTATGGCTGATACACCAAATACTAAGGCTTCAATGGCTAGTCCACCTGTAATCAAAGCATCTTGTGCTGGCCACTCTAACAATTTAGCAATTACCCCAATCAAAATGACTACGGCTGCCCCGCTATAAAAAAGATTAAAAATGTCTAATTTCTTTTTTTTCATATTCAATAATTTGATAATTATTTCATGTGAAATCACATATGATGATTACACTTTTGAACATACAATTTCAAATGGTGAAGATTTTTTACCAAAAATTGAGGGCAAATGGAGAAAATTCGGCGAAAACAAATATGATACCTTGCAAATCAGTTATTTACAAAATAAAAATATTTTATATTTTAAATAGATTTAGGTCTAAAAAATCAATTTTAATGGAACTTTAGAAGTCTAAAAGGTCAGATGGCTTACCTCCATGGAACTTTTTGAAGGGCTTATTTAAGTGTTGCCTAGAACTAAAACCAGCTTCTTTTGCCAAGGCGTCAATAGTGTAATTTTTAAAAGCAGGATCTTTCACTATTTCAAAAAAGTAGTTCACTCTATATTTATTGACAAAGTCATTAAAAGACATAGAGTAATTTTTATATATATAAAAAGAGAGATTTGTAGGAGATACACTTATTAAATCAGCCAAACCTTCCAAACTAGCATCTCTATTTTTGAAATACTGTTGTGATTCCATAATGCTCTCTAATATGAAAGAGGTGATTTCTTTTTCATTCTCTACATTAAATTTTCGGCCTAACGCAATTTTTAGTGCAGACTTATTTAAAAATCTTGGTCTAAAAAGTAAGAGAAGCAAGAAATAATAATACATAAAAATGGTTAGCACATCACCCCAAAAGTATTTATTGATATTAATGGTTTTTTGAATCAATATATTACCAACTAATGCAATTATAGATAAAGCAACCAGCCAATTGGTCCATGATTTAATTTTTTGATAGTAAATATTATTAAAACCTTTTTTAGTAAAAATAACATACCAAAAATAAAACATGGTACAGCAAATAAAGAAAAGGAATATAAATCGAATTATTTTTACAAAATCATTCACTTTGAGATTCAGGTTATCATCAACAACCTTTGCCTTAAAGGCATCTAATATTGACCCAGAGCCCAACATGCCTACATTCACAAGTGACCAAAAAATTGCGAATGAAACAATTGCAATGGTAAGCCCTGCAACCCATTTTACATATCTTGGAAAATATAAATAGCTAAACAAATTCAAAATGGATAACGATGCGGTTGCTCTAAATAGGGCAATAAGAAAAACAAATTGCTTTAATTGCTGGGAATAAATTAAAGAAGTCATTGCTATTGAAAAAGTCAACAATAACAATAATGATCTAAGTACAAAAGAGTTTTTGAACTTTACCAATACATCAAAAAAAACGATGGTCGAGAATAGTGTAATCGAAAAATAAAAAGAATGTATATAATGGTATGCTTGGTCCATGATCAAAAAAATTACCATCCACTAATTTCTAGAATTTCTTCGGTATGCGCCTTGGTATCAGGCTTTTCAATAATATGCTGCACGATACCCGATTCGTCAATCAAAAAAGTAGTTCTGGTAGTACCCATATAGGTTTTGCCCATAAACTTCTTCTGACCCCAAAGATTGTATTTGTCTACAATTTTCTTGTCTTCGTCGGCAATCAAAGAGAACGGTAGTTCGTATTTGGCAATGAATTTGCCATGAGAAGCTACCGAATCTACGCTCACCCCTAGGATGGCGATGCCTTTTTTCAATAATTTCTTATAATTATCCCTCAAATTACAGGCCTGAGCCGTACAGCCTGGAGTATCGTCTTTTGGATAGAAGTACAAAACCAGTTTTTGACCTTTAAAATCGGCCAAAGCCACATTTTTTCCATTTTGGTCCACCCCTTTAAACGCCGGAGCTTTAGACCCTTCTTTGATAACTGCCATAATGCTTTAATTATGGTGAAGATAGCAATTTAAAGGCAGAAAAATGTTTGGGCTTCAAAAGGGGGAAAATGCAACCCAATTTTTGTAGATTTGCGCAATTTATATTTTTGTACCATGCCTAGAGACACATCCATTAAATCCGTATTAATTGTAGGTTCTGGACCCA
>JACCDG011845624.1_pt1 | contig 43155 bp, 50 predicted proteins | sample 7442471 | NCBI WGS metagenome assembly JACCDG01 (sample SAMN15323444, study PRJNA562643) | freshwater metagenome | isolation source: river surface water | place: USA:Blue River Watershed | collected 2017-08-17
GATCAATGTGATTCTTGTAGCTTGCCACACACTGTGCAACTCCGCGAGACTCTAGTCCCAGCGTCGCCCGAATGTGAAGCGACTGTCCGGTGTCCAGAGCCAGAAAGATCCCGGGCGTCTCCAGATCCCGATCCTTGAGCAGAATGTCCTTGCGAGGTCCAGTGACAACAAAGTCGTCGGTTGTCAACTCCTGGGGCTTCTCTGCACGAACCACTCGGAGCTCCAGCTTGGTGTCCCGAATCACGCCTGTCTCCGTCGGCATCACGGCAACGGGAATCTGCTCTACACGATGCCGAAGCATCTCGTGTGTCATATTGGTTGTATTCTCCACAATCTCCACATTGGTCAAGACGACCGCCGGAATCTCGGCAGTCAGAATGCGCCGAAGTCCATTCACAAAGGAAACGGGGACAGACTTGACGTCTGCCGTCAACGTGTATCCAGAATTTGAGAGGCTGATGTTCTCCATACTTATCTTTGAGTTACGGTATTCTCTTTCCGTTTTTTATCCCTCTCCCCGACAATGAACAATCAACCGTACCTGTTTGTCCACACTCGGGATGCAAACTGCCAGAAGATCCTGGAGACGCTCAAACAGCTCAACAAGGACTCGCTGTGCCGAATCATCACCATTGACAACAAGCAGCGTGCAGAGCTTCCCGCGTTCCTGAAGAGTGTCCCCACGCTCTATGTGCCAGAGTCCAAGGACATCTATGTGGGCAAGGATATCTATTCGTACATCGCCAAGCCTGTCGTGGCCCGTCGCGAGATCCCCACGCAGCAGCAATCTCCGATGACACAGTCGGCTGGACCCAAGGACTACACGCCTTGGTCATTTTCGTCTGCGAGTGGATTCACTGAGTCCTATTCTTCATGGGAGGCTCCTGGTCGCATGAACATGGACGATCAGCTACACTATTCGTTCCTGGGTGGGGTCTCAACTCCTGCTGGAAAGCCAGAGCCCCAGACAAAACAGAGTTTTGAGGGCAACAAGACGGGTCGCAACGACGACATCAATTCTCGCATGGAAGCCATGAAGAAGGCGCGCGAAAGCGAGTTTAAAGGAATCTCTCGTCAGTAAATCAACATGTCCCGCAAGATCTTTATGGACGCCTTTTATGGTCAGTTTCACGACTTCTTGGACCAGCTGGTCCGTGTCTTTCCCGATGACTCTGACTTTCCAACCTACAAGACGGGACTCACTCTTCTTCAGAAGACCAATCCCAAGCTTGTGCCGGAGCAGGTGGCACTTCATGTGACTCCCTTTGAGGCCAGCATCCGATCCCGAGATGAAAAATTCTTTTTGGAACATCAGTTCCCAGAATACACAGACGACAATGCACTAGACCTTATTATTTCCAAGATGAAGGGACTGTGGACAACGCTCAGTGCGACGAGCAAGACTGTTGTCTGGGATTATCTAACTCTTCTGCTTGATCTTGCGAAGCGGTGCACTGCGTGAGTGTGTCGTTGAGAGAATCACGCACCGCATCCAAGAATCCGTGAGGACCCCTACGACTGAGATCAATCACGCGGAACGTTCCGCCTCCAATCCATGAGTTGTGGAAATGCTCCACCATCGTGTCCGTGAACCGTGTAATCCGAACAAATGTATAGTGATATCCTTGTTGAGACCATTCCCTGATCATCTGCCGAGGATCAAGGAATTTCGGGTCTCCCTCTGGATACCGATCACTCACGTGTCGTCGTGTGAAGAAGTCTCCGTGCGCAGGAGCATCTCCAATGTGGTAGATCATCTTGACGCCCGCTTCCCCCCAATTCAGCTTGCTTGCGTAGAACAATCCCCACGCAACATCTTCGGCCTCGTCATCTCCATCCTTTGGCTTAATCGGACGGATGTGCCGAACCAACTCCTCGGGACCCATAAAATCAAACACAATGTGCTGTTGTTTGCTTCCGTAATCGCGATATCCGACAAACGCAACATCAAACGACGCATCTAGGTATGTCTCACGCGCATCATAAATCAATTCTTGAATGTGATCTTTTGCAGCCTGCATCCAGGGCCCCATAGACTCAGTGCAATCCATGACGAAACAGATCTTGACGGTTGTCTTCATTTCAATCGGTAGAAGGTAGGACTGCCGTCTGCGCCGATCCGTTTTCGTCCACAAACCCACAGAGATCCTCCTGCGTGAAGGTTGTCAGTTCGTGAATGGCCTGCGTGGGATTCGTGAAATTGCGGAACAGGATCTGATTGACTTCCGCAGGAGACCACTTGTAATCCAACGATGCATCGTCGGGAAGTTCTACCGTCTGATCGTAGAACGATTCGGTCATCTCCTGAAGAACAGCGCGATTGCACTTCTTGAACTTCACAATCATGTCAATACGTCCCGGGCGAATGAGAGCACGATCAATGCGTTCTGGGTAATTGGTGGTGATAATAAGAATCCGACCGTTGGCCTCCAACGTTCCGTCCAGCAAATTGAGAAGGAACGCCAAGTCCAAAGTTTCCTTTTCAGATTCCTTCTCACGAGCAAGCCATGCGTCCTCCTCTGTTTTGGGAACAGCCACTGTGGTAGGCTTCTTCCACTCCCGCCGAAGAACCGCATCGCCCATCGCATCTATATCTTCAATGACATAGAGCCTCTCTGAAACTGGGATTGTATACTTCTCCGTATTGACTCCATTGTACACGTGAATCTCATCATTGAAGAAGAGATGCTGAAGCTGACTCTTGGTCTTGATCTCCGACAGCTGGACATTGATGATGTGGCGCTTGCCTTCGTTTGCGATGGCCTTGACGCTAGACGTCTTGCCACAACCCGGCGGACCGTGAAAGAGAAAGCCCAGTGTGTACGGAATACCCTTCTTGTCATACCATTCGCGATTCTCCAAAAAGAACTTCGTGCGTCCCTGAACATGCTGCCGCTCTTCAAAGAAGACATTGCTGAACGTGCGATTGGTTGTGAACTTGGATTTGGTATACACCAAGTGGCTTGTCGGCAACGTATTCTGCATGGATCCCTTCACCTTGGTCTGAACCAATTGATCAAAGAAATATCGGTTGGTTCCCAGCTTGTTGGCCATGCGACGCTCATAATCCAGGTTACAGGTCTCCACGAACGACTGAAGATGCTGGATGTCATGGTCATACGACAGGAGACGGAACTTGATGATCTCCAGCGATCCGTCGTGAGTCTTGAGATCCTGAAGTTCAAAATAGACGTCAGGATCCAGTTGAATCGGCTCAAACTCGTTGGGCAGATAATCGTGATGCGTGACGGCCAAAAGACTCTTCATAGACGGCAGTGTTGTGGCGTACTGAACGACTGCATCCATCCGAGTCTGATACGGAGTGGTTGTTCCGGGCTGGCGATTCACGGACGTTGACGTTGTTGACACACCACGTTCACACGCAATAGACGCCTTGGGTTCACGCGACTGAACCGACTGACCACGCCGACGACGACAAAGAACAGACTCTACCTTTCCCCACCACTGCGGATAGGTCTTTGTGAGGATCTCTGCGAGATTGAGCGACAGAATTCCCAAGAATGGATTGCGAGACGATCCAATTCCCAAAATCATCTGGGTCTTGAGAATGTCGTTCCACTGCATTGTAGTTGAACTTGGCGCCTACGATGTAAATGTGGGAACCATGCACTTGTCCAACGTGGCCACGCTAGAATGCACGGGCTTGGATCGCTTGAGACGAAGCTCCTTGGATGCCTTGTCCACGGTCTCCTGCGAGAGTGCCACGAACTTCTTGACATCGCGCACAGGACCCTGAACATTCATAGAGGGAACGTGAAGACGAAGCGGGGGCAATTGAACCGCAATGATGTCGTCTCCGAAGGCCGTGTGTTCACGGAACTGATCAATGCTCAGCGGACCCCCAAAGAGACGGAGAGACGCACGAGGAGGCGCAGGAATGAGATCCCGCTTGGAGTAGAGAGTTCGGTAGAGATCCGCAAGCAATGCATGGCGAGTCCAGCGATTCACATCCGAGACATGAGGATCTGCGTAGAGATAGGCCAGTGCGCACTCAGGCGAACAAAAATGCCCCTCGCAAGTGTACATGGTCTCGTAGGCATCAAACGACGCAGGAAGCACACAAGGAGTCCATGTGAACGCGTGGCAACACCAGAAACACGCGATTCCGGGTGAATACGTCGGAGTCTTGGTGCGCGCCAAAATCTCCTTCATGACATCGCCACTGAAACGTTCGGCTGCGTGGGAGACTTCTACGGTCTGAAGAATGTCGGAGTAATTGGTGGACGAGTCTGCAGGAGTCGGGACGCTCTCTTCAGCGGGCAGACGAAAGGAAAAGATGACAGGCGCTTCCGGAAGATGTTTCTTGGGGGGCATTTAATGGTTCAACGCGCAATCAGTGAAAGTCTTTCATTTGTGAGGAGCTCCTCGCAAGTGAAAAACCCTGCCCTGACAGCCAGGAGGATCGCTGGGATCTGACGAATCCCGTGTCCTGTTTCCTGGATTTGTGTAAGCGTTGACTGTTGAGTTGGATGGCTCTCCGCTACAAAGCGGAATCGCATCCTTTTGAACGTTGGTTGTTAGGAGTTGTTTCTTGACATCTAATCGCTGAGGACTGAGGCTTGATCGTTTGGATCAATGGGACGAACAACCGTTCATCGCGAATTGTGATGTATTTGCACCGTTATCGGACGGTGCCACCGGTCAGTTTGCGATTCGTCAGAGCAGGGTCGTAGTGCGTATTTACCGGTGTTCGGAACAGATCGGTTTCGTTCCAATTGTAATCATAGTCTTTCCATTCGTCTCCGAGAGCACCCAATCTACATTGGTCTCAAACTCCTCAATCTCCTCCTCCAAGGCCAACGTCCGCATTGCCAAATCCAGAGGGTCCACCAACTCTACCTTGTTGTTCTCTCGGAAGGTATTTGTGAGGGCGGTAATCGTCTCTGGACTTGTCTTCACGTCCTTGCCCAACTCGCTATGCAGCAGCTTCTCTAGGCGTCCATCCACTGCCTCCTGCTGGTTCTTAAAGTCCTCCTTTGCTCTAAGTAGCTGAGAGCGCATGATGTCCAAGAGTCGCTTCTTGTAGAAGATAGACGTCTTGTACTCAATTGCCTCGGCGACTGTTCCCTGCCACGTTCCAATCTTCACGCGCGTTGTCGCATTCGCCTGAACAACTGCTCGCTTGATTGTGTCTCGGCGCTTGACCAGATCCGTAAAGGACTGGTACTCCGACCTTACTGTCTTCGCAAACTTCTCGGTGTCAACTGGGCGAGACTTGGTCTTCACATCTGCCCACGTCACGTTATCCAATGCCTTGTTGATACGCTTGTCAAGGAGCTTGAGCTCCGCAAGTGCCTGAGTGATGCTCATCTGCTGTGCCATTGTGTCTGTAATAGAAACTGGACCTCCAACTCATCGATCCGTTTTCGGAACTTGGGACGGAAAAACGGATTTACAGTCGCGTCCCTCCACCCTTCAGTATCGCAATGGATCTCGCATCAGCGTATCGCAAGCAAACCCACAGGGAGCACATTCTTAGTCTCCCCGACACCTATATTGGATCTATTGAGACCGCAGAAGAGGATGTGTGGCTGTTGGAGAATGACAAGTTCGTGTCTGCACGCATTCCAGTGAATCCTGGGTTCTACAAGCTCGTGGATGAACTGATCGTCAACGCGCACGACCACGTGATTCGTCTTCGGCAGCGCAAGTCGGAGACTCCCGTGAAGCACATCTCTATCTCCTGCGATGGACATACGATTGAGATTGAGAACGACGGAGATCCGATTGACGTGGCCAAGCATCCCGAGCATGACATGTACATTCCGCAGCTGATCTTTGGAGAGCTTCTTACGTCTACCAATTACGACAAGGATGAGAAGAAGCTGGTTGGAGGCAAGAACGGGTATGGAGTCAAGTTGGTCAACATCTTCGCAAAGAGCCTAAAGGTCCGAATTGTAGATGCTGGCCGCGGCCTTTCCTATGAGCAGACCTTTACGGACAACATGACGAAGGTAACTAGCCCCATCGTAAAATCCACGAAGCAGAAGTCGTGCGTAATCCTCCGCTGGGAACCGGACTATGCTCGTTTCGGGTACAAAGAGGGGTGCATTCCACAGGAAATGATTCGTCTGATTGAGCGCCGTGTATATGATCTCGCGATGACTGTTGGCAAGGAGGTCAAGGTCTCCTGGAACGGAACTCTCATCAAGTGTCGGAGCCTCGTTGACTACGCCAAGGCGTATGGATGCGATCCCGTCATCTTCGAGAGTCCAAACGACAGGTGGAGCATCGCTGTGGCGTCCTCGCCAACAGACGGATTCTTCCAGATGTCCTTTGTAAACGGGATTTGGACAAGTAAGGGGGGGAAGCACGTTGACGCGGTCGCAGAGCTTGTTGTTTCCGCAATTTCCGAACATCTGGAACAGAAGAAGAAAACCAAATGCAAGAGTTCCACCGTAAAAGAGCATCTTGCTGTATTCATCGTGAGCTTGATTGAAAATCCCTCTTTCTCCAGCCAGACGAAGGAGGTTCTCACGACCAAGGCGTCTGCCTTCGGATCCTCCCACAAGCTCTCCGAGGATACACTGAAGAAGGTCATCTCCAAGCTGGACATTGTGGAGAAGGTGTTGGAGGTTCAAGCGGCCAAGGATTCCAAGGACAATACCAAGACAGACGGTCGCAAGCAGTCGCGCATCACAGGAATCCCCAAGCTGGACGACGCTGTGTATGCGGGAACAACCAAGTCGGCGGAATGCACGCTGATTCTGACGGAGGGAGATTCAGCCAAGGCGATGGCGCTGTCTGGGCTCTCGCAGGAGCAGCGCAAGTTTTACGGCGTGTTCCCGCTCAAGGGCAAGGTGCTGAATGTGAAGGATACGTCAGACAGCAAGGTGGAGCAGACAAAGGAGATTGCGGAGCTGAAGAAGATCATTGGTCTTCAGTCGGGCAAGAAATACACAGACATCTCTAGCTTGCGCTACGGTCGTGTGTTGGTGATGACGGATCAGGACTATGATGGAAGCCACATTCGGGGATTGCTGATCAACTTGTTTCACGAGCTCTGGCACGAGCTCATCGCGATCCCTGGGTTCCTCACGTATATGGCCACTCCGATTGTCAAGGCGACCAAGGGAAATCAAGTGAAGAACTTCTACAGCCAGTACGAGTACGAGGAGTGGCGCAAGACGGATGCATCCAAGGGGTACAAAGTGAAGTATTACAAGGGATTGGGTACATCCACTCGCGACGAGGCTCGCGAGTACTTCACACATGTGAACGCTGTGCGCTTCGTCTACGACGAGAAGTCGGATGAGGCAATTGACATGGCCTTCAACAAGCAGCGCGCAGACGATCGCAAGGCGTGGCTTCAGGGCTACGATCGCACCGCACTGCCAACTCCAGGACCTGCTCTTCCGTATCCCGAGTTCATCAACAAGGATCTGATTCACTTCTCCAACTACAATCTGGAGCGATCCATTCCGAGTGTGATGGATGGACTCAAGACCTCGCAACGCAAGATCCTCTACGCCGCCTTCAAGCGCAACCTCTCTCAGGAGATTCGCGTGGCGCAGTTCGCAGGCTATGTGTCGGAGCACACTGGGTATCACCACGGCGAGGCGTCTCTGAATGAGGCGATCATTGGAATGGCTCAAGAGTTCATGGGCTCCAACAACATTGCGTGGCTGATGCCACAGGGACAGTTTGGAACTCGCCTTCAGGGAGGCAAGGATTCTGCATCCCCAAGGTACATTCACACCTACCTCAACCCGAAGTCGCGCAAGCTGGTTCCAGCCGACGACTTCCCCGTTCTCCGCTATCGCGATGACGACGGTCTGCCTGTGGAGCCCGAGTGGTATGCGCCTGTGCTTCCGATGCTGTTGGTCAACGGAGCGCGTGGCATCGGCACGGGATATTCCACATACATTCCTCCCTGCGATCCCAAGGTCCTCAAGCGCATGCTTGTGGATTGGCTCAAAGGCAAGGCAGGAGCGCTAGACGAGTCTATCCCCGTCTACTTTGAGGGATTCAAGGGACTGATTGTGGGAGGCGATCAGGCCATTGGAAACTGGAAGAAGCTGAAGGATGGAGAGTATCTCGTCACCGAGCTTCCGCCTGGAACGTGGACGGCGGACTATCGCGAGTGGCTGGAGAAGGAGCTCGCAGAAGGGCGCATCCGAGACTTCGTGGATACCTCCACTGACAAGGATGTCCACATCGTGATCAAGGGCATTGACGAAGGAGTCCTCCAGAAGTCGCTTGTCTTCATCGCAAAGAAGACGAACATGCACGCCTTCAACCATCGCGGCCAGATCACCAAGTATGCGACGCTCAATGCGATCCTCAAAGAGTATGCCGAAGTTCGTCTGGCGCTCTACGGAACTCGCAGAGAGCATCAGATCAAGGCTCTGGAGAGTGAGTTGCCGTATCACACCAATGTCATGCGATTTATTGAAGACCAGATTTCGGATGAGCCCGAGGTAGATCTTCGTCGCAAGACGGAGGTGGAGTGTTCCCAGATCCTCGCAGGAAATGGCTACGCGCTGATTGAGGAGAGCTACGACTACATTCTCAAGCTTCCTGTTCGGTCCTTCACTGCAGAGCAGGTTGCGAAACACAAGAAGGCATTGGAGACTCTGCGCGAGCAGCTTGCGACACTGCGAGGAAAGAAGGCTGCGGATCTCTGGCTTGAAGATTTGCAGTATGTATAAGCAATGAGCTACCAGCAGATTATGATGCGCGAGCAGGCTGCTGCGCGCAACCACTACACATTTGATCCCCGACAGATTCTCACAAACACTCCTCGTGCAACTCGCACGATTGAAACATTCAACCAGACTCGGCCATCCAATCTTTCCGAAGTGGATTACTCTGGAATTCCGGAAGGATCTCGTTCCGACCCGAGCATCGTTCAGGCAACTCCTGCGACAAAGACATTCAAGCGATACGTTATCATTGACGCATCCCAACGCGACTGGGTTAAACAACCAAACCCGTTTGCCAATTTGGTCTATACGTTTGGCAGTCAGTCAACTGTTGCGTCAAATCCTCCTGTCTACACGAACAATCAATTCATTCCGACGTTTGCGTTGGAACAGCAAGCGCTTCCTGCTCCGATTCCTGGCATTCCGAACTTGACCGGTTGGACATTGCCTGCGGGTCTTGCAGGCACAACCGCAGATGTTTCGTATGGTCCGTACAATTCTAGTCTGACCCGTGGCAATTTTTTGGCCTATGACACGGGCTATATTGTTCAGCCCTCGGGGTCTGGATTTGGAAGTGTCTTCACACCGTCCAATGTGTCCTCTATTCGTCTGGTTCGTGCAGTGTTGCCTCAGCGCCAGTTTTTTAGCATTCCCATTGATCCAGGTACAAACTCCGTGGATGCTTCTACGTCCGAGTTCATTCAGTCCAATATCGTCGGCAAGCCGTATTCTACGTTCTCAACCTATCCCTATTTGCTGTTGTACCTTAACGAATACTTTGGCCAATACATTGGAGGCAACGAACCGATGCGCCGATCGTTTTCTGTCATGACACAGAGACAGCGTTCGCAGACCGATTTCCAGATCGCAGTCGGTGTTCAGCAATATGACTATGAGCCGTGGGGAGAGGAAGCACTTCGTCTGCAGAGTCCAATCACTAACTTCCAGCGGATTGCGATCACAATTACAGACCCAATCGGAGTTCCCTTTGTGCAAAATGACAATCTAACAGTTTCACTGATTCAGGCTTCGTCCAATCAAGTGTACCTGCGTTGCTTCACGGGGTCGTTCCAGTACTTCAATAGCAATGAACTCCGTGTCGGTGACCGAGTGACATTCTACGCAGAGACCCTGTCAAACATTCTAAAATCGCCCGTTTTGGCCGCTCTCAACATTGAAAAGCGGAACTTTGTGAGCGCACTGATCGGAGCAACGTTTCCCGTGCTTCAGCTTCTGGACTATGTTCCAAACGAGAACGGTGTGTATGTTCCACGTTCCGATGTCTCGGGATTCACTCGCACAACTCCTTATGTCTCGTCGTACAATGGGTTTGTGATTCCAAATTTCGTCACCATTAACCAAGATGGCGGCGCGAGCGCGACGTATTCCAATGCGATTGATTCGGGCACGGGCAATGTATTGGAAATGGACATTCTGGTCGGTTCCAACATGCCTTTCTTGAACACGAGCTTGCAACCTGTGTACACACTAGAACTGGAGACCCAAGAACCCGACACGAGTTCCATCGGTGGGAAGATTGTGTTGTAAGAAGGACAAAGATGTCAAGAGTTGCTGACTATACAGTTCCGAACTTGGCTGCGTTTTACACTCAGACCGCGATTCCCAACGCACCCAAGCACACGGGTCGTTTGCCTCTATCAGGATCGGAGGAGTACAAGAACGTGCCTCCGTCTACGCTGTATGCGCCGGAGCCCTATCTGGTTCCCAACAATGTGGCAGAGCAGATCCAGTATCGTCATTCTGAGACTCCTCTGAACCGTCTCTTCTTCAGCCAGGGGAACATTGACAAGCTTCAGGCCGACATTCAGACGACTGTTCTTCAGATGGTAAATGCGAAGATTGATCGCCAGAGTGATTCCGATCTCATTCTGGTTATGCGCTCGTACTATCTGCAGTATGCGCAGAACAATCCCAACAAGCTTCAGGAAGAGTTGGACGAGCTCAACAAACGTGTTGTCAATTTCTGCTCCAATCGCATTGCTGTGGAAGTGGAGGCCTACCGCTATTACCGCAAGGACATCATGGATTTCCCAGCCCCGATTGCGAACCCAGTGGACACTCATATCTACGGAACGCGTACAGGAGAGCTGAAGAGCTTCTTCTAGACAGACAATGAGTCTCTACTCCGTTGGAGGAGCAGTTGTTTGCCAGCACAAGACCCAATGGTTTCTCTGGGAACCCGCATGGGAATCGTTTCGCCCCATAACATCCATTGCCTGGGATGGAACCTCGTATCACACAGACGATCGTGCTTTTTGTTCGGATCCCTTTGACCCTCTGTATGGATATGGATCCGCAGAGATGAAGAAATACTGTGAGAGTCTCACAACTGCCTTGAGCGCAAAGGTCCCCAATGCAACAGTTGTGCCAAGTCTGGCAGTGGGACCTCCCGAGTGGTTCTATGACAGAATGGTTGCCTTGTCTCCGTGTGCTCCCCGAGACAGGGATTCGTGGAAACGCATGACCCGAGGTCGGTACCGAACCTTGCGTCGCGCACCGCGGAATAAGCTTACAAGACGAACTCTCCCTCACTCATAATGCGAATTAACATAATCGGTAATCATCGGAAGGGCACTGGAGTCGCCCAAGACGTCCACATTCTTCATGGACTTCTTGTGCATGCGCTGGGAGACGAGATTCAGGTTCGTCACGTTCCTCACTTTCATCCGCAGTGCCATGAGGCAGATGTGAACTTTTTCATTGAAGTTGTGAACCCAAGTTTGATGATGTATGCGGGCAAGAACATCTGGCTTCCTAATCCCGAATGGACATACAATACGTGGGAGCCGTACGCAAAGATGATGGATGGAATTTGGGTCAAGACGCGGGAGGCAGAGAAGCTGTTTCAGCAGTGGGTGGATCCTAGCAAGATTCGCTACATTGGATGGACATCCATTGACAAGGTCATGTCCGAGAAGAAGAACTACTGGAAGGCGATTGTTCCATGTGGCAAGAACATCTGGCGCAATCCCACTCCGATTCTTCAGGCGTATGCTCGGATCAAGCGAACAGATGCGACTCTTTACAACGCACTTCCGGAGCTCAATGTTGTCTATGACCCACAGGCGATTCCGTTGGCGCCAGTCCCAGAAGACTTGGCAAAGAAGATCAAGCTTCGGACAACCATGTCGGAATCTGACTATGACGAACTTCTTCAGGAATGTGGCCTTTGTATCTGCACCTCGGCAGCCGAAGGGTTTGGCCATGCGATTAACGAGGCAATGTCCGCAGGGTGTATGCTCATGCTGAGTCCAATTGATGCGTTTCGCGAGTTAGCCCACGAGGTTCTCTGGGTTTCCAATAGCAAAGTGACTCCCAATCCTCACTGTCTTGGCAATCTGGAAGACGTGGACGTGGACTCTATCGTTGATGCTCTGATCGTCTACACGACCTCGCAGTTCGCATGGAAGAGCAAGAAGTCCAAGATCGTGCGATCGGAATACGAAGCGCGTCACAAACTGTTTGTGGACAGTTTTGCGGAGATGCTCAAGACGCTGGCTACAGATGTCCCCGAGTTTTCGCTTCAGAAGACTCTGCCTCCCGAAGCCGATCTTCCGAAGGTCTCTGTGATTACGATTACTCGCGACCGTCGTGCGTTCATTCCATTGGCCAAGTACTGCATGGTCGCACAGTCGTATCCAGAAGACAAGTTGGAGTGGGTCATCGTAGACGATGGCAAAGATCAGATCAAGGATTTGGTCTCTGATCTTCCCAATGTGAAGTACATTCTCGTGGACGATCCCATGACCATTGGGGCCAAGCGCAATCTTGCAGTGGAGAAGGCATCGCATGACATTCTGGTGATGTTGGACGATGACGATGTGTATCCCAACAACAGCATTCTAGCTCGCGTGGCCCATATGTTGGCGTCTCCACAGAAAGAGTGTCTGTTCTCCACAGTCATTCCGTGCTACGACATTCACGACAAGAAGTCGTTCATGAATGTCCCCCCGATGCAGTTGGCGATGGCAGACCGTGTGTCAGAGGCCACGATGTGTTTCACGAGAGCATTCTGGGAGGCTCGCAAGTTTCCCGATCAGCAGATTGCGGAAGGAGGCGCATTCATTCGCGGTCGCGAAGGCATGTGCAGGGAGATGTCTCCCCAGGAAATCATTGTGAGTTTGACGCATAAGAAGACGACATCAAGTCGCAAGCCACCTGCGGGGATGGCCCAGAATGGATGTCATTATGGATTTGCGGATGAGTTGTTTACGTTGGTATCCGAGATTGGAGATCGGATTTAATAGAGGAGAGTGCTGCGGCGGGTCTTGCGCGAGCCCCTCTTCTTGCCAGAGCCAGTGATCATGGGGTCCTCCTCACCATTCTCATCAACACCACCCTTCATCAGCTTGGCGAGCTTCTTCTTGGGCATCGCCTTGAGCATCTTGAGCACCTTCTTGGAAAGGCGACGAGTGCCCTTGCGCTTCTTGCCTCCCGTAAGAGGGAGGGGCACGATCGCAGCACCGCCCGCCATGGGCTTCACGGTGGCAGCCCCGCCACCCTTCGTCACAACAGCGGCAGTTGCACCTTCAAAAGACTGAGGAGAAAGACCGGGCATTTGTTTGTTTTAAGCATCACAGAAAACTTTTACGCGGAGCAGGTGACACACGCAGGCGGTTCCACTGTGAATTGCTGAGCCTTGGCCACCGACTTGGTTCGGAGATAATAACATCCGGTCTTGAGTCCCTTCTCCCACGCATACATATGCATGGACGACAGCTTGGAATACGAAGGCTCGGCGACGAACAGATTGAGGCTCTGCGACTGGCAAATAAACGGAGCCCGGTCGGCGGCCAAATTGATGAGAGTCTTCATGGGAATCTCCCATGCCGTCTTGTACAACTCCCGAATGTCAGCGGGGATCTCTGCAATACCTTGCACAGATCCATTGTTGGCGATAATCTGCGTGCGAACATCCGACGTCCACTTGCCCGCGCGCACAAGATCTTCCACGAGATACTTGTTGATGACCACGAACTCTCCGGCGAGAACACGGCGAGAATACAGGTTGCTCGTGAAGGGTTCAATGCACTCGTTGTTGCCCAGAATCTGAGAGGTTGACGCAGTGGGCATGGGCGCCACGAGAAGACTGTTGCGCATTCCAAATTCACGAACGCGATCCTTGAGTCCCGCCCAATTGAGGTAGATGCTCTGAGTTGGCTGCTGATTCCAGAGATCAAACTGGAGATCTCCCTTGGAAGCCGGGCTGCCTGGGAAGGATTGGTAGGCTCCCGAGTGTCCAATGGGGATGCCTCGCCACATCTCCTCACAAAGGTCTACACTTGCCTCTACAGCAGCGTAGTAGATGTTCTCAAAGATCTCGCGATTGAGCTTGGTCGCAGACTCAGATGTCCAGGGCATCCGGAGCATCGCAAACACATCGGCAAGACCCTGAACTCCCAATCCGATGGGACGATGGCGCAGATTGGAGCGGCGGCACTTCTCCGTGGGATAGAAGTTTAGATCAATGACCTTGTTGAGATTGCGAGTAAGAATGCGCGTGTACTGACGAAGCTTGTCAAAATTGAAGTAACGGGTTCCACGAATGTCCTCCTGCTCCACAAAGCGAGACAGAGCCAACGATCCAAGATTGCACACGGCCGTCTCCTCGGGGCTAGAATACTCAATGATCTCCGTGCAGAGATTGGAACTCTTGATGGTCCCGAGATTCTGCTGGTTGCTCTTGCGATTGGCGGCGTCCTTGTAGCACAAGTAGGGAGTTCCGGTCTGAATCTGCGCATCCAGAATCATCTGCCAGAGCTTCTTCGCGGGGACCTGACGACGGTACTTCTTCTCGTCCTCGTACTTGGCATACAGCGCCTCAAAGGCCTCTCCCCACGAGTCATCCAGGCCTGGGCACTCGTTGGGACACATCAGAGACCACATGCCATCCTCACGAACACGCTTCATGAAGAGGTCGGGAATCCAGAGACCATAGAAGAGATCGCGTGCACGCTCTTCGTCAGCTCCCGTATTGAGCTTGAGGCGCAGGAACTCCTCAATGTCCGCATGCCATGGCTCCAGATAGATGGCAAAGGATCCATTGCGCTTGCCTCCCTGGTTGACATACTTGGCCGTGTCATTGAAGACCTTGAGCATCGGGACGACCCCGGTGGACTTGCCATTGGTTCCATTGATATGGCTGTCCCGAGCCCGAATGTTGTGAATGGACAATCCGATGCCGCCTGCCCACTTGGAGATCTGTGCGCACTCACCAAGCGTGTTGTAGATTCCCTGAATGGAGTCTGACTCCATGTTCACGAGGAAACACGACGAGAGCTGAGGGTGATTAGTGCCACTGTTGAAGAGTGTTGGTGTTGCGTGAATAAAGAATCCCTGGGACAGAGCATCATACGTCTCGCGAATCCTCTCCACATCTCCCTTGTGCAGCTGAATCGCCACGCGCATCCACATGTGCTGTGGACGCTCTAGCACACGACCCTCTCGGTTGCGAAGAAGATATCTATTGAGAAGCGTCTTGAATCCAAAGTAATCAAACTGTCAGACGCGAGAATAGTCAATCATAGACTCCAAATTGGTCTTCTGAACGTAGTTCATGTAGTCAGGCGATACCACTCCGATCTCTCCGAGTGCCGTCACAACCTCAGCCAATGAAGCAGGCGTATTCTTCTGATGATTGTCAATCACAAGACGTGCCGCAAGCTTTCCGTAGTTGGGGTGGTGGCGAGCCTGCATCATGGCACATGTCTCGGCCGCAAACTCATCCAACTCCGATGTCTTGATCCCATCTGCGATCTGCGAGCAAACCTTCTGGGCCACAAGGTCGGGATTCACATGTTCCAGGCCAGTTGCGAGTGTCTGGATTCTCCGAAGGACCTTGTCAAAGCTAACGGGCTCACGTGTCCCATTGCGAGTTGTGACGTAAATGTGATCAGACATGCTAGATACTCTTTCCATGTTCCTTACCTGTAAATACTGCGTCAAAAAAGTTAGGCCGGCGTCTCCACATGCACGTCTATATGCAGCGCCTCCAATTCCTGCGCAAACAGCGCCATAGAATAGGGAACATCCAGCTGATCGCGAGACGTATCAAATCGGCCCGACTCCTTGTCAAACTGGATGGTTGCCTTGTCCGAGCGCTCCATCATGGACTCCTGAAGGAACTTGGACATTCCATGAGAAATCAACGCATCACGCTCCATCTCTCCAATGCGAAGGCCTCCTTCGTCTCCACGACCCTGCGTGGGCTGACGAGTCAGGAGCTTCTTCGGACCTGTGTCGCGATAGTTGATCTTGTCCTCTACCATGTGCTTGAGACGCTGGTAATAAATCGGCCCCATGAAAATATCGGCTTCCATCATCTCGCCCGTAGATCCATTGTAGAGTACTTCGGATCCATAGGGCTCAAATCCGCGCTGGAGCAATGCGACACGCAGTTCTCCAATGCGGTTTGTCGTTGTGAACGGAGTTGCATCCGTAAAGGCTCCCAGAGACACACCCAACTTGTTTGACGCTGCTTCAATGAATTGACCCGCCGTCATACGTGTCGGAATGCCGTGAGGATTGAAAATGAGATCCGGACGAGTTCCCTTGGAAGTGAAGGGCATATCCTCTTCGGCCAATACTTGACCCACTGTTCCCTTCTGGGAGTGACGAGAGGCCATCTTGTCTCCAATGATCGGACTGCGGGCTTCCACAATGCGAATCTTCACGCCCATTCGTCCATCGGCGGTTGCATAAGTATACACGGCATCCACGCGCCCATGCTGTCCTCGCTTGGATTCCACGGAAATGTCGCGATGGCCTGTGAGCTGACCCGTGGCCGAATAAATCGGCGACAGATGACCCACCAGAATCGTGTCGGCGTCCACCATGGAATTGACCTTGATAATTCCAGCCGCATCCAGGAGATCGTAGTTCTTGCCGGGCTTGCGCTTGATGGATTCGTCGGACACAGGATTTGCGATCTTGGTCTTGACGAGGGCAACCAGTGGACTTTCGGAAGTCTTTTCCTTTCGGCCCATCTCCAGGGCTTCCTCTTCAATGCTGTAGCTGTGGTAGTACATGGTTCGGTACATTCCACGCTTGAGAGAGCCACCGTTGAGAACCACAGAGTCCTCCTGATTGTGGCCTCCATACATCGTGATGGCGACCAACGCATTCTCACCATACGGCATGCAACCTCCCCGTCCCATCATCTCGTGATAGATCCAAGTTTGCGACAGTGGCTTCTGGGGGCAAACAGCCATCATCGCAATCGTGTCAAACCGCTTCATGTAGTTGGTATGATACCACGATGCAGCCTGCTTTTGCTGTGCGATGCTGAATACAGAGCGAGTCGCTGGGTTGTGGTCCAGGTAGGGAACCAGATTGGCCACTGCGGACAGATTGAACGACATGTGAATCTCTGAAGGCTGTGTGGGATGAAATGGAGTCAGGGAGATCATGAGAGAATCCGACTCGGACGCATCAATGTAGTCCACGAGCTTTGCAATGTCTGTCCATGTCTTGGCGGACTTGACGGCTTCTGCAGTGACTCCTTCCCGATACACGGGACGAATCGGACGACCTGCATCACTGAAGATCTTGTACTCATTGTTGATGCGCATCCAAGACAACGACACCGAAGTCGCAAGTGCTCCCGAACGCCGAGCCGCGACAAGCGCCTTGTGAAAAGCCTCTGTGTCTCCCGTGACAACACCTACAAGATCGGAATTCAGGGAAACCTTCGTCCACTGTGGCATCCATGTAGAAGGATGAATGTCGGCGGTATCTCGGAAGAGTCCAGTGGCTCGCAGCTGTTCCTTCACTTTCTCTGTGGGAAAGGCCGTAGAGATGCGAGCAAACACGGTCAAAGACTTCTTGTATCCGATGTCCGATCCATCGGGCGAATCCACAGGGCACATAATCCCAAACTGCGACGCAAACAGACGACGAGGAGGAGCTGTGCTGATAGTGCGATCAATCTGCAGAAGGCTTCCGCGCAAGTGATGAATGGCTGCCATGTAACTCGGCCGTGCGAGAATCTGTCCAATGCCCAGACGACCACCCCAACTGGCCTTGAACGACGACACAAAGCGATACAACATCATGCGTCCTCTCCACACCCGATCAATCTTCTCTACTTCAACGAGTGAGGACAACTTCTTGCCTGCGAAATTGGCGGCTTCGTATTGAACACGACTGTCCAACTCCAGGCGGAGCTTGTCTGCAAGTTCACGGTAGTTCCGACGGAATTCCTCAAAGCAGAGCCCGCCAGAGGTTGTGAATCGCTTGAACTGCATGTTGTCACGATCCGACGGCGGACGACGGCCGATTTCCACATCCAGTGCCATTTTGACCATCTGGCCCAACATATACGCCTTGCGACGGAAGAGACCTCCCACATCTTCTGCACTGCCTTCCACATTGGAGAAGAGAGTCTCGTGAAGGGTCTGGACAACTTCTGCCCGAGACTTGGTACGTGTGAATGTCGCCAGGATGTCCAAGTCAGTCTGTTCGGTCCCAGTGAGGTACTTGTCGTGGGACAACAGAAGCTGATAGAGAGTGTCGTCGTACACCGAACGATCTGCGTCGGGAACACCTGCCAAGATTGTCTCGTAAATGTCGCGATCCGATGTCATGCCAAGCGCACGAAAGAGAGACATCACAAGAATCGGATTGGAATAGCCTGGAACCTGAATCATCGCCAACCGATTGTCGCGCCCAAGATTGCCCGTCATCTTGTCCAGCGGTTGCGGAGAGAGTGTTGGAGACGGAATTGTCAGGAAGTGAGGATACGGACCACGGGTTCCATCCTCTGACAGCGTATTGATTCCGACATATGTCTCATTGATCTCTTCGTATTCCAGATCGGGGTCTTCTGTCTGGGCTTCGGCCATGGCAAATAGCGGGCGATCCTTCTCCACTAGCGCAGACATCGTTCCCTTTGGGAGCTTGCGCTTGCGAATTCCCGCGTACATCATGTTGGCTCCCAGCAACTCCTGTGTCACAAGCACACGTTCCGTTCCATCTACAATGAAGTATCCTCCGAGTTCAAACTTGCACTCTCCGATGGTCTCACCAGGAATGCTCGTGAGATAGCAGTATTTGCTACGAAGCATCAGCGGAATCTCGCCCACCAACACATCGTTAAACGTCTTGGTCTCCGTGGTTCCATCTGCAAACTCATACTCAATGTCCACCTTTGTGGCATAGAGACTCAGTGCGTATGTTCGGTTCTCCAGACGGCAGGCGTGGGGAACAATTGCGGTTCCATCACGCTCCTTCGGAGGTTCCCAACGAAGGTTCGTTCCATCCTTTCCACCAATGTAGACGCGAATGAAACGGCGCACATCTTTGGACTCTGTGCGGTCTCCGAGTTCCAGCTGAATCGGATTGGAGGCCTTAATGAACGTCGGGATCTCTGTGTCCACCAACGCGTTGAATGAATCAATGTGATGTTGAATCAGAGGAAATGCCGTGTCTCTGAAGTACGTGTGAAGTACGTGACGGGGTATATCCATTGTATTGTCTCCAGCAATCATTTTCTAGATGGATACGAAGGAGAGACATGTGGAGTGAAACACGTCGCCCTCAGTTTTTGGATGGCGTCGTTGGCCATGTGAGTGTGAAACAAACCCTTCGGACCTATCTGTCTCAGAAGCCATTTTCGTCGGTGGTCCTCCTCCACGGTCCTCCTGGCATTGGCAAGACCACAATTGCGCTGGCTTCCGCTCGTTCGTGTGGGTTTGAGCCACTGGAAATCAACGCAAGTCAGTCTATGCGCAGTTTTGCCGATGTAGAGTCTCTCATTCAGTCCTGTCAGCATACGCGAAGCATTTCATCGTTGATTCGCAACGATCAAACGCCCCTGTGTTTGATTTTGGATGAAATTGATGGATCCGATCCTCACGCGCAACGCAAGCTTGCGGAATGGATGGGCAATCCTGATCGCAAGCTTCCAGTGATTCTCACATGCAACGAAATTCCGCGGGCATTCAAGGACAAACCAGCTGTTCAAATCATCCGGTGTTATCCTCCGAAACCCGTTGACATTCAGCCATTGTTCCCTCACCATGACATGGGAAAGTTGGCCAAGCAATTCAAGCACGATGTTCGGAGGATTCTGCAGTACCTTCAGTATGGAGAGTCGGAACAGTTGCCGTCTGCAACTCTACCGACGGAGTGCTCCCTGGAAGTTGGCCACGTATTGCGACAGAAAATGTGGATCTCCAACGATCCCATGGTACAGGCCATCGTGCGCGAAACACCATCTTCCCGTTGTCTGAATTGACGACCGAAGCCCGATAGCGGTTCGGATTCACAGCCAAATCCGACTTGTCAACTGTATTGCGCCCATGGCCCATCACAACGATCATCTCTTCTGCAGGAACCTGAATAACCTTGGCGGTCCAGTCTTTTGTGAAGGCGCGCTCTTCTCCTCGGACGTCCGCGGGATCAAACCGGTTGGTCTCAAAATACCGACGCCGAATCGTATGTGTCGCAGCCGTTGCGTGGGTCTCTCCAAACGGTCCGGTTGTCATGAGAATGTTCTCACGCACAAGCAGGAGATACATCTTGGAGGATCCAGAGATGTCTGCGTCTGGATTGGCCTCCAATGCCGCAACTCCTGTGGAAATGCGAGTGGGGGGATAATAATCATCGTCGTCCCAGAAGACGAGGTAATCTGCTCCCTCTGCTATCGCCAGTTCAATGCATCGGTTACGGAGCCATGCGACGGGCTTCTCTCCCTCTACATGCTCATAGATCAAAAGGGGAGACCAGTTTGCAATACTCCAATCTTCGTCTGGATTCGTGGAATTGTCAACAACAATCCACGCATCCGGCTTTCGGATCTGGGAGTCCATACATGTCTTGGACCACTCCCACGCCCATCGTCTATTCTTGGTCGGAGTGCACGCGACGATCTTCATTGCTCTCCTGTCTGCGAGGAGTCTGTAAGTTGTCGCGAATGTCATGACGACACACGGGGCAACGAGGATTCATTGTGAACCACTGTTGAATACAACTATCGTGAAAGCAATGACCACATGCCCGAATGCGAGTGGCACAGGTCACAGAGTCTTGGCAGATGGCACAGTTGGTGTCGGGAATGTTGACATGACGTTCGGTTGCCAACGTGATCTGCTGTTGACTCGGCGCGACAACGACTGGATCAAAAAAGTTGCCACTCAGATCCCGATCCAGTCCAATCGGAATGTTCAACACCATGTTGGTGACGCGATTGGGCTGAAGCATATACTGGCGAAGAAGACCCACAATTCCATTGGTATTGCGAAGGTGGGACGCAACCACGTGACCACGAGTGGCCATATCAAAAAAGCGAACTGTTCCATAAAACGAGCGCTCCAACTGAATCAGCTCGTGCAAGACATCCAATACGTCAATCTCGTCTCTGTCTGACATTGTTTAGTGATGGGCAAGAATCCGAAAGCTACTTGCGAACGAAGAAGGACGTAATCTGCTTCTGTCCGGACAGACGAGGACTTTTCATGAACATCAGAGAATCCAGTTGCCGTTCCTTCTTGTCCAACAATGCGATTGTCGCTGCTTCTTCGTCTCCTCCATGCTTCTCCAGCATCTGCTTGTAGATTGCCTCATACGTCGGGCTCTTGGGAGGCGTGTATCCATCCAGTCCTTCAATGCACAACGCGAACAGCTGAGCCACAGGATTCTGAATCTGATTGGTGATGTAGAACTGCGTGTCAGGCGTCAGGCCGTTCTTGCGCACATATCCGACTTCTTCAATGCGATCCCCCTGCTTGGACTTCCCGCGATTCTCGGCGACGTAGATGTACTGAAGGCGATCGCCAACCTTCGGTGCTGTGCCTGGATCCCGAGCTGCCATTCGGTCGGCAAGGACCCGGTGTGCAATCTGATCGGGGTTCTTGTAGTCATCTCGCAGACTCTTGCTCACAATGAACTTCTCCAGTGGTACGCGATTCTCCAGTACCTTCAGGAGCATGTCGTTGACGAACGCCTGCGCCTTGCGAACATCCTTCTCTTGGAGCAGAACATCCAGCGCTCCTCCAAACACGTCCTTCACGATGGGTGCGTTATCTCGGCGCTTGAGAACGATCCCCATGCTTTTCCGCTTGGGCTTGGCATTGGCGTCCTCTTCGTACATCATTCCGACGTAGCGCTTGCGACAGAAGAGGATGAACGGATAGAATGTCTTTTCATACGCAATTTTGTACGGGCGACGGCACTGCTCGGTGATCCGTTTGCCAGCTGCGATACCGAGCGAAATGGATTCGGCAAGATTCGTGGTGGGGAACTTGACGAAGATGGAATCGGTGTCACCGTAGATGACATCCGCCCCAAATTCCGACTCCACGACCCGGCGTGCGATACCCAAGGCTTTGCGCCCGGCAGCGGTAGTGCAGGCTGCGACGGGGAGGATTCGGATTGGCGAGGTTCGGGAGCCAGTCTGGCCGTAGACAGAGTTTGCAACGACCTTGTAAGCAAGTTGGAGGCCGTTGTAAACGCTTCGTTGAGCCTCATCGTATTGTTGATCTTCCATCTTTTCTTTGAACTCCTTTCGCTTCTTGAGGAGGATGTCCAATGTCAGTGGGAGAACACCCTTTGTCATCGGATTGTCGGGATTGGGCTGAATGTATGTGCAGATGGTCTTGCCTACAACAACATCATTCTCCTTGTCATCATATTCCACCTCATCCAGAACATATCCCGCGTCTCGCAGACGATCAAAGTCGGCCTTTGCGTATCCCCGATCACGTCCCACTTTGTGACCCTCGCTGTCAAATCGCCGAACGGAGACCAACGTGTCAGGAGAGAGATTGTAGGCAATCATGTTGGTTGGATACAAACTGTTGAAGTCCAGAACAGAGATCGGTTGGTCCAAATACATCCCGATCTTGGGCGAGATCACGATAGCGCCTTCGTATCCCGTGTCTCCGTCCACTGACTCCTGAACACGAATGATCTGATTGCGCTGCGAGGCATAATACAGCACTGCGCTGAAGATCTTGATGCCCTGACCACGTCGCAGAACATACTCCATCGGAACCTTGCAGACATCGGCCATACCACGCGCATTGACGATGGTATCCAGCTTCGCCATCAACGTCAAGACCAGATCACAGTCCTGAATGCAGTACTTGGCGATACGCGCACGTCCCTCGGGCCCTCCCTTGGCGTGAAGATGAAACAGCTCTTGCGGTTCTACGTCATCTTTGGTGAACGTCCACTCCAGCGATTTGCGCTCCCGGTCAGTGAGGTCGGCGAAGAGACTGGAGGGAGCCTCAATTCGGAAGCCCTTTGGAGTAACCTCTGTGACTGGATACTTTTCTCCTTCGTGGTATGGATCCGTCGTGTTTCCAACCAAATCAAACCGGACATAGTTTCCAACGCGAAGACCGCGAGTGCTCTTCGTTGTGACCACATTGTCTTTGTAGTCAACAACTTTGTCGCGCAGAAACACGCTTGCCACGTTGTCCAGCTTGAAACTGTCCAGACTGTGTTCCCGGCGCATATTGAGTAGAAGATCCAGCCCAAGACGTCCACGCAACGTCATGAATCGCAGATCATACTTGCCCGACGCCAACTCAAACTTCTTGGTCTCAAAGGCCTTCTCGCCACGTTCCGCTCGCTTGCGAGACAGATCAAACGGAATCCCCAGTACCTGCGCACGTCCCTCTAGATACGCATCGTCAAAGCCGAAGATGTTGTAGCCACACAGAATGTCCGGATTCTCTGTCTCAATCTCAGCGACAAACTTCTGAAGCATCTCCTTCTCATCCCGACACGCCACGAAATCCACACCTTCCTCATCTGAGGCTGCAACATCTCCCAGAACAAACACCAACCGAGCCACTGGGTCCAGCATACGATGCGACCAGCGATACGAGACGCCAATCTGAATGATCGGGTCTTTGGAGGCCTGGGGGAACAGTCCCGATGCCGAATACATCTCCAAGTCATACGACGCGACCAAGAGCGGAATCTGGACATCGGCTGCGGACAGAGACTCCCAATCGCATGTGTAGAACTCGTCCACTGAATACATCGGAGTTCCGTCCTCGTCTGTGGGAATCTCGTCTAGCAGTTCCATCTCAGATGACTGGACTGGAGACGCGGGACCCAAGTTGCGATCGTGAAACAACCGAAGGAATGGAGGAAGGTTGCTTTCGTACTGTTGGCGATCCGCGAACACCTTCTTGGCCGCTCGGAACGCAGCCAGAGATCCACATTCCACTTTCCACACGGGAACCTGTTTCAGCTCCTGAAACCAACCAAACACATCGTATTTCTCAACCCGAGACACCGTGCATCCTTTCATCTCGGGAATCTTCCGACTCAATTTCCACGCGTATTCCATCTCTCCTTTGGTGGGGCCATACTTGGACTCCCACTTCATATTGATCATATCATACACACCTGCAACAGAAGGCATCTGAGTGCCATCCACATAGAAGTACGGCTTGAATCCAGTGACACGAAGACACGCAATCGCACTGGTCTTCGTGCGACCAAAGACTTCCACCACATACTGGCCGCGCACGTCGTGTTCATACCAATCGCAAGGCTGGAGCATTCTGTTGTTGTTAGAGGAGAGGAGCTTGAAAGTGTCCGTTTTTCCTTTCTACGATTTACAACAAGATGAGTTCAACCAATGTTCTTGATTATTTCTTTGCTCCAACCCGGATTCGGTCGGATGAATACGACCAGGCATCCAAGACATTCGCCAACCAGTCTGCGTTGACTCGTCAGACCAATGCGACAGATGCGGGATGCTCTGCGACACTCAATCCCGCAGCGGCGATGGCGGACCAGCCTGGAATGATTGCGATGGGTGGATTCGGAAACCCCGGCGCCTGCAAGATTGATGAGAATTCAGAGCTTCGTTGGGGAACTCCAGGAGCTTGGCGTCAGAAGGGTCCCAAGCAGCTTTGGGCGCGTCCGTTTGCGACCACTCCCAATCTGAGTGGCGGTGACCCTGCGGTTGTGGAGGACGAGACGGGACTTATTTTTAGTGCTCCTCCTCGCAATCGTAAGGAGGCCTCTACCATCATGGACAAGGCCATCCCTAATTTCTACCAGCCCCTGATCACTACCAAGGCCTCGGAGTACAGCAACCCCACCAACTGGGTGGAGGGATGGACTCGGGGTGGAGATGCAACGCGCCTCGTTCAGCAGAAGCGTGTGTCAGAATAAACACAATGAAAGTTCTCATCTTTTGCAACCGAATGCCAGATTTGAGTGGGGCGTTTTTCCATGACGTGGAATTGGCCAAGGAACTCACGAAGCGCGGGCATATGGTTGTCTTTCTCTCCATCAAGATCCCTCCGCAGGGAGTCAATGGAGGAACCTATCGCGGATTCCGCTTCCTGCATTACAGTGCGGCATCCTCGTTTCTGGACTCGTCTGAAATCTGGATCACTCCGCACGCCCCGGCACTTCCCGATGTTCGTGCGTTGAATGCGCGGGGCTACAATCGTCCCATCGTTGCGACATGCCATTACGATGGCAATTACCGTACCATCACGCGCAATGGCGGAACCGGATGGTCAGAGATGCTTCTGTTTATCAACGACATCATGGAGTCCAACTATCGCAAGAACATTACCCCATGGCCTCGTCAGATTGTTCGCACTGGCGTCGTTCGGCCTATTCTTCATTCTGAAGAGATTGTGATATCAGAGCCGTTTGAAGGAGACCACATTACGCTTGTGAACGCCAATCACAACAAAGGAGTTATGCAGTTCTTGGAACTGGCACGCCGGATGCCCGATCGCAAGTTTCTGGGTGTGCTTCCGTATTATGGAGAGCTCCAGGTTCCTCCAGCTCCTGCGAATGTGCGTTGGGTTCCCTTCACGGATGACATTCGGGAGGTTCTCAAACAAACTCGGATTCTGTTGATGCCGAGTTTCTATGAGAGTTATGGTCGGATTGGAGTGGAAGCCATGGTCAATGGAATTCCCGTCATCTATTCTCGTCCCGTGAAGAACGATGCGTTTCCGTATGGAACCACACAGGGAATGCTCGCTTGGACCGGCGATGTTGGAATCATGTGTGATCGTGAAGTTCCTGAGCAATGGATGAGCGCAATTGAGTCGCTGGACGATTCGGAGACCTATTCTGCGCTGTCTGCGCGATGCCGGCAACAGATTGCGTCACTGGATCTGTTTAGTGAAGGTCCTCGGATTGTTGAGTTGGTGGAGTCGTTTGCTCGGGCGAATCCGGTTGTGATTCGGCAGACACAGGCACAGTCACAGACTCCGAAGCAGGAGGCGCGACCTGCGGTCCTTGGGATGTCTCGTGAGCCAAAAGGTCCTGTTGGGTTCGGGTTTTCGAATGGGCGACTGAGAATACAACGTTAACTTGATCCTGAAGCCAACGTCCTCGCTTGCACAGAGCCTCTTGCTCGGGAGTCAGTCCTGTATTGATCTTGGGCTTCGCAGGAATATACTTGTCCCCCGACACCATTGGCTTCGGAAGAAGACTGTCAATTGCTTCCTCCGTCGTCTCGTAGTTCAGATACGCACGTGATGCCGTCTCTTCATCCACACCCGTCAAACTCATAATCATTGCCACTTCCTTGTCGGAGGCCATACTCATTTTTCGCAGCGTATTTGTAAATGCGCTTCATTGAAGACCTGTGCTCACCGGCTCTTCTGTATCTTATCTTCTTGGTCATTCAGCTCGGTCTGGATGTCTCACTTGGTCTCTGGGTCACGCTTGTGATCAAGGCTGTTCTTGGTTTGGCCGTTGTGGTTGTCCTGGACATGTTCTGTGGCGTGGGGCTTGGCGTTGTCTCTTGGTTCTTGGTCGCTGCGCCGTTCGTCATTACCGCACTGGGAACTGCAATCGCAATGGGTACTCAGTTTGATGCTCGTGTTCTGGGAGAGATGCGCGAACATTTCATGGACGGGAAGGCGAAAACGGATGACCTCCCCGCTGACTCCAACGCTATTACCTCATCAGAATGATTTGGAGACTTATCAACACAATTGGATTTGAAATCCTTCGCTACACCACGATGGTGTACAACCAATGCATGTCGCTTTGGAATGCGTTTTGGGAGTGGCATGATTCTATGCCCCTCCTCCTCCCTCACAGACAGTACTTCCTGTCTACATCTACTCATCAGTTCAATCCCTCTTGTCTTCGTGTCCCCGAGGGATGTGTATATATTGAGGAGTGGGTTCAGCATGGAGAGAAGAAGTGTGTGGTGCGCTATGAGAACGAGGTGATTCCGGCTGCGTGGGTCCGGACACCGTTTGACCAGCATGCGCGATGCCCGTGGATCTGGGTTGGAGATCGGGCCACGGAGATTGACCTCACACGAACATTTAACAAATTCTTGGTTCCGGGAAACCGAATTACGATTGACCTTGTAGAGAAGCTGATTCAGATCAATGACCGAACAGACCTCGTCTATATTGAGACGGGGACGTTCCGAGAGTTAAAATTCCCCGGAGAGGGTCTTCTGATTAAAGCAAATGGCGACGAGTAGCCCGTTCGCAATGGCAGACCGGTATATTGAACTTCGCAAACATTATGCATCCCCGTCGTGGGGAGACACAATGATGCGAGTGAACGAATTGATTTTGACACCTATTCTTACACTCTGTATGGTGCTGTTGGACAAGACGGATTTTTTGTCCTTGATCTCGTCTGTCTACAACATCTGGCGTTCGTGGAATGAATGGATTGAATTCACGGATCTTCGGTTCAAAGTGCAGGAGATGTATCTATTGACGATGCGAACAGGAGGCCCACACATTGTGACCAATGACCCGACTTATTTGCCCTATGTGTATGCGGATGCTGTGGTTAGACATGCATCGCGCCATCCGGGTTCTGCGAGTGTGCGCCAGCGGGAGGGACCTTTGAAGTGCCAGCCGACACGTTGATGAGGCCACGCTCGCCCGATCCGTGGTACTCTGCGCGAGTTCCCGCAATGCTCTGCCACTGGGCGCCTCCACGCATGACCTTGCGACGAGTCGTGCGACGGCTCTTGCGCATGGACTTCTTGCTCACCTTCTTGGACTTCTTGCCCTTGCGACGTCCACCCGTCACAGGGGGGCGGCTGGCCGTGTCATAAATCGGCTCTCCACTCTTGGTCACTTCTCCTCCCCACGAGGGCGAGTACAACGCACCCGCAGTCCCGATTGTTCCGTTCATTCCATATCCCATTCCGCCCCTCATTGCGCGCTTGCGGCGACCGCCAGTGAATGGACCTTGGCAAGACATTTATTCCTTCACAGGAAGAAATACGCCCAGACTGCCAGGAACATCGTCATAGCATTCGTGACCCCGAAGCACCAATTCCCACGACGGAACTTGATCCACTGTCTCCAACGCAACCAAATCAGGATGATGAAACGCCTCCAAGAGATCTGCAACGCGAGCCGCTCTCTCGGCATAGGTGTGAGACGAATGAAAATCTACGCCATTGAGCCACACCAGATCATACACAATGTACCGGGTTGGATGAATCTTCACTGCCCGAAACACTGTATCGGAGAACAACCGCTCATCCATGATCGCATGAAGCATGGTAAGATTCTCCTGTCTGTCCGCAAAAATCAGAAGGGGTTGGCCATCTGAATCATGCGTTAGAAGAAGGTGCCCTGGACTCCCCGCGTATTGAGGTACTCTCCGCTGGTGGCGGTCCTCTGCGTTCCCCTTCTTCACGAGGGGCTTGAGCGGACACAGGCGCTTCATACGTCGGTATGGTAACATTCTGTTGTTGTGTCACGGGTGGCTCTGTGAAAGAGACTGTGGGCGGAGGCGGAGGAGGAATGTAGACAGGAGCAGGAGTAGGAACAGGAGGATAGAGCGTCTTCACGACCCAGTACACGGCAAAATGGGCAACGACAAGAACGATCAGCGACGCAAATGCGATAGACAGAAGATCGCGGAGATCCATTGTTTGCTCGTCATTTTTTGTATCGTGTGAACAAACCGCAATGCAAGAGAATCCAATGCTTTTAGATGCTCGTATTGATGGACTGTATCGCCTGGTGAAAGGACGTATCAATTGGGACAACCTGATTCCCACATGCATTGAAGTGGCGCGAGAGCTGGAGGCCATGACCCATTTGCGTGGACCCGAGCGTCTGGAGCTTCTTCAGAAGACGCTGAGGCATGCTCTGAAGGAGTCGGACAACTCCGCGGAGGAAAAAGAGAAGATTCTGTTTGTGATTGATACGGTCATTCCGGTTGCGATGCAGGCAGCGATTCTGGCGTCCAAGAATCCTATTGTTCATCGTGTTGTCTCTGGCTGCTGGGGCTGCTGCATGAAAAAATAGACAACCTCTGGAGACAACTCCTCTGCCCAAATCTTGGGCGACTCCGAATACACAGACACACGGACAAGTTCGGTAGCATATCCGCGGGAAAGAATAGATCCCGTATACGGGACTTCGCGATAGACAAGACGATCTCCTTCCTGGCGGAGAGATGAAATTAGATTCGCATGAACATCATAGCGACTCAGTCCAGTCGCAATGATCTGAGTCTCATACACGCGGAGAGGGCGTGTCGCTTTGAACTCGGGGGGAACGTGGTCCAGGAGTCGCACTTCCATTTGATTGAGTACACACCGTGTTTGCGAAAACGATACGCTGCAACTCCTCTGGATTGTCAACTGCCTCATTCAGAGTCACCACTGCCTTCTCAATGGCCTCCTGAATCACTCTCCACTTCTCAGGATCATTGAGAAACTTTGTATGACGAACATCTCCTGTGGGAAACCGCTCAATGAGCTCTGACTCTGTGGCTCCCGACATGTCCATGTAGCATCGCAGCTGAATCTCGTCGTAGAGTGGAACCTGTGCCCAGAACCGAGTGCGATCCTTGGAATCCACGATGCGATTCTCCGACGCAACATATCCATCTGTGCGGCCAATCAATCGGAAGGATCCGTAGGTCTTCTTGAATGTCTTTGTATTGCGATCCGTGACCTTGACATCTCGCTGCGTCTCATACTGGTCCAGAATCGTATTCTCGTTGTTGAGCCCGCGCTGACGAGACACCTTGCCTCGGATCTCCGACGCCAGCTGATTGCGAAGCTCGGGCGTAAAGGAATCCCTGCGCAGGTCCAGAATCAGCTTGGCCTGCTGCTCAACCTCCTCCAAGACAGACGATACATCGTCGGTTGCCTTGGCGGCATCCAATCCAGATGCGATACAATCCAACACGGGTTGATCGCGCATGACCTCATTGACAACAGAGGTAAAGGAACGACGATTGTGCTCCTTCTCAATAGCTTGAATTCTCTCCTTGATAGCCTTGTCCTTGCAGAGGAGATCATACTGGATCTCAGCAGGCTTCTGATAGCGATGAAGACCGATAAGGCCGGCAACCTTTGACGCAGAGATCTCGGGAATCATTGTAATGGTACTTTCAAGAGCATTCCATGAAGACCATCCGTTTTCAGATGTGCATGAGTCCATAGACGATGCCACCAAAGACAATGGAATGAACAATCAATCCCATTGGAGTCGGACATCCTGACGAATTCGCAAGTCCTCCTACAAGACTGTTCGTCAACCGATACACGACAGGATGCGAAATGATATAAAACACGAGAATGGACTGAATCGTCGCAGATACCTTGCGGTCTACCATTTGTGTTAGGACGAGAAACTCTGCTGCATCTTGACGATGGCTGCGATCCATGACGGAATACCATTGAGAACATTGGCGACTGCGATGGTTTGGCTCGTTACGGGAGTTGTGTCCAAGCTCTGTCCTTCGCACACGAGAACGATTGCCGCAAGAACGAGTGCTTGGCGACTCTTGGCATCTGACGGCGTCCAACGCAGGCAATACATCTTGTAGAGAATGTCAATGTATGCCTTGACATTGGATCCACCCTGTTTGCGAATGGCATCCCACAGAAGCCAAATAACATGACGCCCATGATCAGCCGACACAAACTCATCGCTCCGATCTGCGAAGACCAACGCTGTCTTCGTCTGTTTCTTGTGTTCCCGACAATAGGCGAACAACCAGGCCATCCAGTACAATGCGCGCGTGGTGTCACGAACATCGGATCGCAGACAATAGACGAACTCGTTCATGGGAACCGCAGCTCCTAACGGGTCGTCCCGACGCAACACAAGCTTGCCATACATCACGCTGGGAGCTTTCAAGGACTCCTGAATCGTGATTGCGTCAAAGTCGTGCATGGGTTTGATTGTCGGCAAACTCGGAAGCTTGTTCTTGCGACAGAATGCGACTGTCGCAGCGGCTTCACAAATCATTCGTCGGACTTCCGGGTGATTGCGAATGGCGGTCATTTGAAGTGCAGAGAAGTTGGCCTCAATCGGAGCATACTTTTCATAAGCATCAGCCAGATACAAAAACACATTTGGGTTGGCTCGGTTGATGTGGAGCGCAGCTCCTTCAAATAGCGTCATCCAGAGACTGTGAACAAGACCCGAACATAGAAACTCCAGAGACCAATAGCAGGCGTAGTCTGCATGTCCCAATTGAATGTTCTGAAGAATCGCCTTGGTTACGTGCGACCGATTGTGTCCGCAGAAGGTTGTCTTTTGAAAATCAACCACGGTACGACTGTCTGTGATTTCCATTGCTGATGAACTACAGAATTCGAAGAGGAGGACGAGCGCGAATCATAAGATACCAGATTGTTCCAAGGACACAGACCAACAAGGCCGCAAGCGTCGGTTCCGTTCGTGTCAGCGCATACACAACGATGAATGACGAGTAGAAAGCAGCAGCAAAAATCGCCAACCCTGCCAGCAAGAAACCTGTAGGGACGTACATCCACATCACAAGCGCAGTGAAGACCCCCGTGAACGATGCGAGGATCCAGAACAAAGCTGCCTGTGAGAAAAAGAGAAACGACGCAGAAAGAACCATTCCAATGACCGCATACCGAAGTGGCAAGCCCCGAATGCTTAGATAATAGAGAATTAGACCCGCTACCAGCATAAGATACATCCCGCGGGGATCCGATGGAATCGTACTTCCATACGCAAGGGCGAGCATCCATCCAAATGTACCAAAGCAATATGGGAAATCGTCATGGGTATATTTCATCTGTGTCCGGCACACACGGCAAACCCCATCTGGAAAGTGCCGAATATACAACGCAAGGCAATGCGTGTGAATATAGGCGTGTGTCCCCCGACAGTTGCAGGGGGTTAGAAAGGGTGTTATTTCATCTGTTTCAAAACAAACTCGGCATTCCCGATTTCGTTCCATTACTTGATAGTGGGAGATGGTGTATAAGCCGACGTTGCGCGTGTGACAACGGTCCGTCCAATCACAAACACGGCGACTAACAATACAACCACCAACAAACCGTTGAGAAGCATGTCAACCCATCCAACAACATTGGCAGTCGTCTCTTCTTTGGCCTTTGATTCCAGTTGAATCTGGTTTTTGAGCTCGGCGATCTGTTTGGAGAAGACATCTGTCGTCATCACGAAATCATCCTTCATAGACAGCACTTTGTCCTTGACCGCAGTAACAACGTCCATTGTCTGCTGCTGTTGATTGCGACGAGCCGTCAGATCCATGTACTGCGCAAGATAGTTGTCTGCCTTGGGTTTGGCCTCCGCCTTGAGAATTCGTTCCTGTTCTTGGGCGGCCCATTCTTCTCCTTCTAGAAGTGTGTAATACCGAACCCGAGCCTCTTGATAGGCTTCCGGAGATTGATCGCGAACATTCTCGGCCGCCTGCAATTCGCGAAATGCATCTGCGAGTTTCGCGTTCTTGTCAATTTTCCCGAGAGCGAGTGCAGACTCTTTGTCGTAGTCTTCTTTGGCCGTCCTGTATTGTCCAACAAGAGCCGACCATATGGGGTTGTTTGAATACCGCATAAATGCATCGTAGTCCGGAATCTGCTGCACAACACTCAATGCCATTGCCGAGGCAGACTTTAGGGAAAAGTATACGTTGGAATCAGACTTGTAGACGCATGCAGGGACTCCATTTCGCATCTGAAGTTCAAAGTTAGATTGCGTCGGACAATTCGGAACACACCGAGACGAGTCTGTCGGGCTGTTCTGAAATCCTTGAAGACATGATGTTCCGAGGATAGTACTCATTACTTACTTCTTCAGAAAGATTCCAAGTGCAATTCCCACAGCCAACAATACGATTGACAGACCATGTGCGACATCCAATGGAAGCAGTGCATACCCAATCAAGCACAGGACAAGGATCCCCAGAAGAATCTGGAGAAGAAGAATGTTTGGGGCAGACGAGTCCATGATCGCTTTGCGAGACATGGCGATGTCCGATGCGGGAGCAGTTGGGGGGCGGAGGGGTTTCAAACTTTGGTTCACCTCTTGGATCGTCCGAAACGTAGCAGATTGGCTAGTTGTTTCACTGTATGGATCGACAGATGCCATTGTTCCTTATTTCCGATTGGGAATAAAAGCATTGAGGCGTCCCCAGATTGGCGCAATCATGCGAACCTGTGCATTCAGCTCAGGGGACTTCCATCCAAGGGTCGGAGCTCCAACCGTGCGCCCGCTCTGGATATACGGGGCAGCGGTCGCCATAATCCGCAGGTAGCGGGTGTGATCTCCTGCGGATGTCGTGAGTCGTGCGTGGCGAGGTGTATCAATCTCAAAGAAAGAAAAGACGGGCATTTTGTTTTATGGGAAAGAAGTAATGTCAACGGCTTCCAGTGGACAACCAACCTCGTTTCAAGACGCGTTGGAACGCTACAAGACGAATTACACCCAGTATCGGACAACTGGCAATCTTGAATACAAGGTAAAGTACCAATCAGCAGAGTCCTACATTGTTGACTATCTGACAAAGCTGAATCTGGAGATCTCAACCGACGCCACTCGCATAACCAATTTTCTTTCCGAGTATGCGAATGCGAACCCAGAGATGGCCGCACTTCAGAGCAAGTTTGCGACGATTCGCGAAGAAGGTCCCAAGCTTCAGGACAAGTATACAACGGTTCGTCGTGCGCAGCGAGAAACTCCGCCCGCAGATTATACGGCTCAGTATGTGAAGCTGGGCCTTATTGCTGCAGCCGTAGGGCTTGTGGTTGCGTTCTCGCGTTGACGAAGAAACAAGATCACGAGAAAGAGAATGATCGCCAACACAAAAAATGCAAGCAGATGAAATGCGAACGTCGGTCTCCAGCTTTCGTCTTGGTATGACCGAATCCGACGGAGTGTTTCTACTTTGTCGGTGTTCTGAAGGAGTCCACTGTAATCCTGCTGGATACGTTGGAGTCGCCTCACAAGTTCGTCTCGTTCGGCTGCGAGGTCATTGGATGGATTGGGAACCATCGCAAGGTCCTTCGCAGCAGTGTCCAGAAGAGTTGCGATCCGACCCGCCAAGGTTGTCACCTGCTGAATCTTGTCCCCCGATGTAGTGGGGTTCGCCAAGATCTCTTGGATGAGCTGAACATATTGCGTGTTCAGCGACGCATACTGTGTCCGATAATCGGTCATCGTTGTGTTTAGGCAACATTTGCGTCTTCCACGCAGAAGCGATAATAGCGCGTGGGACCAGCGTCGGTCTTGCGCTGAATCTCCAGAATGTCCCCAGGGATCGCACCAACGACTCGGGCAGGATAGTCCTGGGAGTCAATGGAGGGAAGCTGGTTCGGGTCCTTGAGCTTGTAGGTTGTAATCACTGCCTTGCGCTCTTCCTCATTCATGACTCGGTGAGGAAGGTAATACCTGTGCTGTGTCCAATCGGTCTGAAGGTGCCAGATCCAGAAGAACTGGACTCGCTCCTTCGCAAAGGACTTGATGACACGCAGAACATTCTCCGACGGCTTGGCCAATCCCACAATGATAATTCCATTCGTATGACCGTTGTCAGTTGCAAACTTCACAAAATTGCGGATGTCGCGATCCATGAGGCCCTTGTCCTTCTGGCTAAAGACGACCAGAACAGGACCAATCGTATACAAATTCACACGTTCAATGTCCTCCGTGACGACACGACTGGTAGTTGTGTCCAGTCCACGACGTCCAAGAAAGAGTCGCAACGTTTCAAGAGCTTTGTCCTCCATGTGCTTATTCTCTAGTCCAGACAGAAAGCGGTTCGTTTTTTCGTGCTCTGTTAATAATGAGTCCGACCGTCTACCTTCTAATTGGAATCGTCGTCCTTGCGTTTGTTTTGATGTCGTCCCGCGAGCGCTTCCGTCCCGAGTTTCTGGACACTCGTCAGGTTCAGCGGACAGTTGCCACTGAAGATTCGCACTACGAGCAGTACACGAATCACATGAGTGCCCCAGGCGGATTGCCCGGAAGTGTGGCTGGAATGCCCACTCCGTTCCGTGTGAACCAGTATACAGCCTATCTTCAGTAAATGACCAATGAATTCAGAGTTTCGCGATGTTCCAGGGGAGCCCTATCGCAAAAAGAAGATCCCCAAAGCCCTCGCCGAACAAGTCTGGATTACCCACATGGGTCATGTCTTTGAGGGCAAGTGTCGTGTGCGATGGTGTCGGAACAAGATCTCTGCGTTTGACTACGAGTGTGGTCACAATATCCCAGAAAGCAAGGGTGGCAAGACGTCTCTTGACAACCTTGTTCCAATTTGCGCACGCTGCAATCGCAGCATGAGCGATACATATTCCATTGACGAATGGAATGCTCGGTTTGGTCCTCCCGCTGTTCCCAAATGGAAGCAATGCTTTACTCGGCGATAAACATTTCCTCCCATCCGGAGATCGGAACAATTGACTTGTAGCCGATTTTGTAGAGGGTGTCAAACAACTCCTTCCGAAGCGCAGATGCTGGAATGCCCTCCGCATCCCTTTCAGGTTTCCACGATTCAAACAAGATCCGAGGATAGTTGTTTGCTTTCAACGTCTCTTGTGCGCCAAGAAGAACCTTTGTCTCAAATCCCTCAACGTCAATTTTGATGAGTCCAATGTTTCGCAAGCGAAACGAGTCCAACGTTGTCACGGGTACATCCACGGACTTGCAGACCTTGTCCTTGAAATCAATACAGCTGTTTCCGCCTCCATCCACCGGAGACCGAAGGTAGTATGGAATTGTTCCTGTTTCAGATCCCAGCGCAGTCCTGTGCGGTGTGATCTTTGATTCTAGTTCCTGCAGTGCGATGTTCGCACAAAGATAATTGAACGTGCGAGGAGAACATTCAAAGCTATGGACCCCCGCACATACCTTCGCAAAGGCCATAGAATAGGTTCCAACATGGGCCCCGATGTCAAGGAAGATTGTTGTTGGGTCAATCAATGTCGTTGCCCATTGAATGATGGACTGTTCGTAATTTCCACGAAACGCAAAATCCCGCGCGATTGTCGCATCGTCTGGGAACACAATACAATCCTTCCGCAAGCGAACAAACACAGGATCGTCAGTTGTCAACGAGCCCTCGCGAAGATAGTACATAGTCTTGTATGCGATCCGTCTGTTTAAAGGGACCAGAGTAGGATATAGAAAATGAAAACGTGTATTGTCACGATGTTTTTCAACTTGGCCAAAAGTCCCGACGCAACGAGTGCGACGCGTCCATTGGAGTTTTACTTACAACATGGTGCGCCAACACTACGTCTTCCGTACGAGATGGTCATCTTCTGTGACGAAGAGACGAAGCCATTGATTGAGTTCTTGCGCGGAGACCGCCCAACTACCTATGTTGTCAAATCTATTTTTGATTATGATCATGTGAAACAGTGGCTTCCGAGCGTCAAGGCTGGGCGACTTGATCGGCCGCGCGCCAATCCGCGAATTACCCCGTCGTACTTCGCAGTGACAACCTTCAAGCCGATGGCCCTGTATCTAGCAAAACAGCATGTGGCCGCAGACACCTATATGTGGCTTGATTTTGGAGCCAGTCATATTGCACGTGGGTTTCCAAGTGCCGTCCAGAAGATCGTAGACAATCCACGACCCAAGATCGCGGCATGCTACATTCACTACCGCCCCAAATCGGAACTGTATCCGATGACGAAATATCTTGCGACCGAAGGCCCTTGTGGGATGGCAGCCACAGCGTTTACGGTTGAAGCGTCCTATGTGGAGCGGTTCTTCTTTTCTATGATGGCCGTGTGTTACGAGCAGGTTGCATTGGGAGTCGCACACAACGAGGAACAAGCGATGATTTATGTCTATGATCGCAACCCCGAATGGTTCTCACTCTACTTCGGTGACTATCAGTCTACTCTGACAAATTACCATTACGTAAAGGAGGACACCGCGATCGTTGAGTCATGTTTCATCCAGAAAGTCAAGCGAGAGGGAAATATCGACCTCTTGAATGCAATTTCTACCTACGGGAAGGAAGACATTGACAATGCGGTCGCATGGCATCCCAACAGCAAAGCGGCAAACCTAATCCGAGATGCGTTTGATCACTTTGTGTTGCTGGGGGATAGATTTCACCCAGGATGGGGAAGCTACATGATTGATGGAGAGCGGTATCGGTATCACCTTGCAACTCTGAAAAAACAAGAAGCCCTTGTTCGGGTCGGAGAAGTGTCCAGTCACGTTCTTGAGATTGGAGTCTATCTTGGCCATTCGCTATTGTTGTTGCTTCTTTCCAACCCGACATTGCGAATTACATGCATTGACAATGATTCAACGTTTTCACCGAAGGCGGTGAAGTACCTAAACTCTCAATTTGGAAATCGCATCACATTTCACCTTGGAAATGCAGCGGACATTCTTCCAACTCTGCCACCAATGACGTACGATTGTGTTCACATTGACGCAGATCATTATGATGAAGCCGTACGTCAGCAATTTGCGCTCTCAAAACCACTCGCAACGCCCGGAGCGTTTTTTGTGTTTGATGATTACGATGCAGTTCATACTGTTATTGACGATCTTCTGGCGACACACGTGTTAGATGAGATTGAGCGTCCCGGATGCCTCTGGACAAACATAGTGACACAGCTCCGTCAGTAAACGTTCGTTGTGATCGGCGGGATAGGTTGTAAACAAGTCTTCCATGAGACACCAATAATTCACTTCCCACGTGAGTTTGGGAAGGTGTGAGGTCACAATGGATTGTTGTCTTGCATACAACGCTGGAAACTGATCGCGATGTCCAAGAAGAAACGTCCCGCAAAATCTCCAGCAAATTCTGTCCCAAATCGGATACTCTCCAGGCGGCCAGCATGAAGGTGCGAAAACCGTTGTAGTCGGATAGGTTCGGGTTGCGATCCGTCGCAATGCCAGCGTGGCCAGAACTGTATCTTTAAACATATGGTACGCTCCGAAATCAATCCATGCAAGATATGGAGTGGTTGCCATCGCACTCGCTTGCGCGAGGCAATGAAGCTTTTCCAATTGAATCCAAAGATAATCTGCAGTATCCTTTTGGACACTCCGCTCTGGAGGAAGACATACATCAGTGGGGCCCGACGGACGAGGGACTTGAATCACTGTCAAGTTGGGCGATGGTTTGATAAGACTCACGTCGTCCGTAAAAACAAAAAATGGAAGGCCTGTCGCAGACAGCTCTGCGAAGTATGTAAGGTAGGATTCAATAGATCGGTACCCATTTGTTGGGCGAAAGAACATCGTCACAAATGTAACTGTTGTCACACATCCAGGCATGGCAACTTTTTTTCTTCAGGACGCGTACCTGAAGACCGATGCTGTGTGACGTCGTCCCAGAAACTCTGGAGTTGAGGAAGATGACTGGACAACCACTCAGGATCCTTGCGAACAAAGTCCTCTTTGATGGATGTCAAGACCCAGTAGACAACCTGACAGTCTTCCGGAGCATCGTCAATGTCGTAGACACATCGGCCATCGTCGTAGACACCAAAGCGTCCCTTGGTTCCTGTCGCCTTGAACCATTCGTTGAAGTTCACCTGCTTGAATCGGAACTCCACATATTCACATTCGTCAATGCCAGTGCATTCCATCTGCATCTGCATTTGGTGAATGTAGGCCACAGGGATCTCGGGCTTCTCCGCACGAGACATCGGACACTTGAACTCTACAAGACGTCCATGTCGCATCGGATCGCCTCCTGACTTGGGTACAATAATGCCGTCTGGAGACGCTCCTAGAAATCCATACCGAGGATGTTGAACACAGGACACATCCAAGATCGTGCAGTTGGTTCGCTCTTCGTAGAGCTTCTTAGCCACAGGCTCAAACCGAGTTCCCCACAGCAATGCAGGAATTGGATTGGGAGACGCAGCCGAGGCAGTCATTGGCGGTTCCAACTTTCGCAACAAGAGCTCTTTCCGACTCTCATCCGTGCCGAAGATCTTGTAGACCTCTGAGGCCGTGATCATTTCACTACGCTTGGCATGCCACGCATCCGTGCGCTGGTCATTGACACCATACAAACGAAGCACGCGCTCTACATTGCGATCGCGCGTCCACAGACGACCTACTTCTCCGCTTAGAAGTTGCTCAAGATGCTCACCCACAACTCGCCTGAGATAGGAATAGGAGAGTTCCGGTTGGAGCGTTCGACAATAGAATATGAAATGCTTAATACGGGTGTGTAGATGAGTATAGGGGCGATCGTCAAGAAGCCACGTCGCCAATGCATTGTCCATTAGAGGGAGACTGTTCGTTGGACGAAAGTTCGTTTTCGGCTTCTTTGCGAAGATCCTCGTACGATGGAATCTCTGTGCCTTCCAACAGACGAGTCTCTTCAGGAAGCTTCTCAAACATCTCTTCCACGAGCTTGTGGAACTCTTCTGCGTGAGTCTCTAGTTCGTCAAGAGATGCTCCAACGTCAGGGGCTTCCAGTTCGGCCGTGCACTGATGGGGTGTCTCCAGGTTGTCCCGCTCTGCAACATACGCCTTGTATTCAGCTTCAAACGGATTTCCACTTGCGTCCTCCATTTCTCTTTGAACTATACAAAGCCATTTTCAATGAAAACGAGTTTGTTTACCATGGACGTGATCCGAAGCAAAGAAGATATGGTTCTGCAGCGTTTGGCTGCGTTCTACTCCAATGAGGCAACCCTGAATCGTGTCAAAGACATTGTGACGTCCAGTTCTCGCATCAGCCTTCGCCTTCTGGATTGGCTTGTGACCAATTATGCGAAGAAGCACAACATTGCGTACCTCACGAAGGCAGGTCGGGATGTGAATGTGTACCTTCGCTACAAGGCCAATCTGCGGGCGTACAGCAAAAAGATGTTTGATCCCTTCTGCCGTTGGAAGAAGATTCAGTTCATGGGAATGAATACGACCGTGGGGCAGCTGAACTTCTTTCATTGGGTTCTGGAGGATGAGGTGCTGGAGTATCTGGAGGCCAATTTTGATGCCGTTCAGGCCGACATGGACGAGTGCTCCACAAGTGTCCAGCCGATGGATGGAGGTCGTCGCAAACGGCACGAACTCTCGCGGTCTGCGACCAAGTCCGTGTGCCATTCAGCGTTTCCTGTGTCCGTAAAATTTGAGTAAGAAACACAACGATGTATTCCCTGTTGAAGCCTGATTTTGTGTATGATGATGTGTCCGGAGACATTGTGGAAGCCGACGTGGATGTCGTGTCGGATCTCTGGACCATGGATGGACGCAATGTGTACCGAGGATCGCGCGATCCACGATACACACACGCAAATGTGTATTGGCTCTATGACGAAGACCTCCAACGAGTGGGATGCTCGGAACATTCACTCACCGACCATGGAGACTTCCAGTTGTTGTGGTTTCAGGAGTCGGAGTTTGGAACTCTCTTGCAGGAAGAGGGATGGACAACGAGTGGAGACATCTGGGGCCTGCTTCCTAAACAGACCTTTGAGCGCTTTCTGAATGAAGGCTGGACAAGTCCAGAAACCATTCTGGAGCAATGTCTTCACGGCCAGCGACGGATTGTAACTCCCAACATGATTGTGAACCGTCCGCAGGTGTATTCCTGTTCACGCTGTGGACGGAGGGCATTGACCCCAATGAAAAATTGTTTGAGTGTGGCAGAGCCACTTTCGGTGGCGTCTAAAGACGCTGTATTGTTTGTTGATTCTGATTTAGTTGTTCATCATCCTCCTCTCAATTCGTCTGTCTGGTCTAGGCTGGGGCTGCACGAGCCTTCCTCCCACTTGTCGCCTTCGCAGCAGCAGGCGCAGGCGCAGGAGCAGGGGCAGGAGCCTCCGAGATCTGAGGAATCGTCACTGTCTCCTCCTCACGCTGAGGCGAGCTGACATCCTCCTCGGGCTGAATTCCGCCTCCGAGACTGCGAACGAGGAACGGAGGAGGAGGGAGATTAGAGAAGCCAGGCGCCTCCTGCTCAATCTCGTCTGCGAAGACATCGGCTGCGGACATCTTCTGGGGAGGAGACACGCGCGCATACGTAATGCGCCAGGTCACACCCCAGCCCTGTCCCGAGACATACACGCTCGGCGACACGACGATTGAGGCCTCGCAACGCTTGGGGAAGATCGTCGGAAGATTGTCAAGATCCACTGCGACAGGCTTGCCGTCAGTTCCCACAACATCCATGCTGACCTCTCCGTTGTAGACAGGAACCTTCATGCGGAAGCTGGGAGGATACTTGCCCGAGGGAACCCACGCTCCATCCACCTTCTCCACACTCGGCGAGAGGATCTGCTTCATCGTGTCAAGCAGAACATCGCGACTCCTTGCCTTTCCAAACCACTTCACACTCTGTGTGTTGGCCGTCTGAAGCAGCTTCTCCTGCATATCCAGGAGGAAGTTGTACAGAAGACCATGCTCGCCGGCATCCGAACCGGCACGCTCTTTCGCATACGGATCACATCCCTTCAGAGTCAGAGACATCTGATAGGTCATGCCGTTGTCATTCTCCTTAATGTTCACTCCCATCGGGTACATAGACTTGGGGATGCGGATCTGAAGGTTCTGGCCATTGTACTTCACGGGAACAGACTTTCCGCCCTTTGCATTCTGGCGGATCTCTCCAAACGAAACCTTGTTGATATCAAGATTGGCTGCTGAAACAATCGCAGGCGTAGACATATTGACTGGTGTACTTCAGTAAGCGCAGCCATCGTGTAGATCCGTTTTCGGCGCATGAAACCAAATTACTTTCGCGAGACCCTTGGAGATCAAACAATGAAACAATGCGCTGCGATTCGGAAGCCAAATTCAGATGAACCCTGTTCGTCGTACGCACTCCCTGGTTGCACTCTCTGTCTCCAGCATGTTCGTTCGCGAAACGTTGTCTTGTGGAGAACTGTTCATGAATCCAAACGATGGGCAGCCACGAAATGCCAAGCTGCGATCCGAGGATGGATGGTTCGTCTCCGTCTTCACCTTGCAGGTCCTGGTGTCTTGCGCCGCAAGGGTCTTGCGAATCAAGAAGATCTAGAGACATGTGAAGATGTTTCGCGAGTTCACCCTCTTCAGTATTTCGCATTTGAAGAATCGGGCAAGATCTGGTGGTTTGACTTCCAGACAATCTGGAAATGGGTCTCACGCAATCTAGACCCGAGCAATCCGTACACCAAGGTTCCATTGACGTCAGACACACGGACTCGTCTTCGGTCTATCTGGCGCTACAAACGACTGTACGAACGAGACATTCCCGCAGAACCTGGAAACATCCCATCCGATGACCGAATTCGGTTTCGGTTGAACATCGCATGCCAACTGTTGGCAGACCATAAGTTTGGTGCGATCTCTCCAGATGTGTTCACACGATTGTCTCGGGCCCAATGGTCTGCATTGTTCAAATTGGTTCAAGACGACTTGCCGATACTTCTCCAGTCTGCTGCGATTCGGACACGAGAACTCACAGACGTGTATCTTGGATACATGCGAGAGACAGCTGCCGAGATGCCCACTCCGCAATATATTCAGGAAGCCAGTCGCATGCTCTTTCTGATGTTGATGGATCCGAAGAATCCCTATGTCGTGGCATTCGCAGTCCTGTCTGCACTCTATCGGGTCTAGAAAACGGATTTGTTCGTAGGAGGCTCTGACTGCCTTCCCCCTCACAATGAATATCTTTCTTCTCAGTCTCTGCCCGCAATTGGCGGCGCAAATGCATTGCGACAAGCATGTCGTCAAGATGATTTTGGAAACAGCTCAGCTTCTGTATTCGGCTCACCACGTGGTGGGAACACAGAATCTGCCAGACGATGCCTACAGGATGACCCACAAGAATCATCCGTGTTCCATTTGGACTCGTGAAAGTGTTGCGAACTACAAATGGCTAGCGGAGTTGGGTTGGTGGCTCTGCAAGGAGTACCAGTTCCGCTATGGAGAGAGCAAGGTCCACAAGACCGAGCGTCATATCGTGTGGCTTCGCGAGAATCCTCCTGCGATTCCCGAGGGTCCACAGACTCCCTTTCGTCAAGCGATGCCGGATCCGTTCAAGTGCGAGGACCCAGTGGTTGCCTATCAAACCTATTATCGCGAGTCCAAGCTCAAGGAACGGGGCATCGTAAAATATACCCGTCGTGCCTGGCCCGACTTTCTTGTTGCCGAGCAAAACGCATTTACATGACCGCCGTGGGTAAGAATCATATCAACGCGTTAGAAATGTCCTCCTCCTCTTCTGTTGTTAAGTCAAACAAGATGCCCGCCGACAAGAAGTCTGCCCCCAAGAAGACCGAGACCCCCGCCCCTGCCCCTGCAGTTGCGACCAC
>JACCDG011696633.1_pt1 | contig 43130 bp, 68 predicted proteins | sample 7442471 | NCBI WGS metagenome assembly JACCDG01 (sample SAMN15323444, study PRJNA562643) | freshwater metagenome | isolation source: river surface water | place: USA:Blue River Watershed | collected 2017-08-17
CGGCCGAGGAGGATGGTCCAAGCTATGCCCAAGACTTACGCCCCAATTGTACCGGTGGATCTTGGTCCGTTTCAGGACCTTGGGTCTACAAGAGTACCCACAATCATTCTACCGAAGGATATTGACGAGCTGATCACGGAGGCTTGCAATCAGATCAGCAAGTCCGAGTGGTTGTCCTTCGGCTTCGTCGAGCGTATCGGGACATGCACCTGGGTGGTGACCAACCTCGTCATACCGGACTCGATGTCATGTTCCGCCGGCGAGGCGAACATCAACATGGAAGACTTCGCAGCCATCAGGGTAGGATACCTGAAGGAACAGGCGGCCCTGAACCCGCTGATGGGAAACTGGATCGACTGGAACAAGAAGCTCAGGTTCTGGGTCCACTCCCACCACAATATGCCAGCCTACTGGTCTACTACAGATCACACCGCCATCGAGGAACTCGGAGGCCACGGAGTCCCAGACGAGGGACCAAGTGGCGACCGGTGGTTCACTCATATGGTGGTCAACAACGAAGGTGCCAGAGTTGCCATGTTCAGCGCCAACAGACCGTTTCCACTGAAGGTCGATCTGAAGGTCGTTGTGGCCGACACCTATATCCTGAGGCCGAACGTCAGTGGTTATCTGACAACGATCAAGCAGGCCAACGCTTCGATGAACCAGAAGCTGGAGTTCATCAAGGCAAAGTTCGCCAAGGATGTGCAGGCCCTACGAGTCGCGGCCAACGAGAAGTATCAGGAGGACACCAAGGCCGAGAGGGATGCAAAGGAAGAGGCAGTTGGTGTGCTGACCACTACGAGAGAGCTGGTTACCAGGACCAATCACCATTTTGCTGGTAGTATCCTGGCTGCCGTGAAGAAGGCAGCCCTGGTCGAGCCTGGTACATTCGATCTCGATATCCACTCCATCTGTGGGAGGGGCTCCAAAAGGAACGAATCGAGGTCCGAACGAGCGTCGCAGTCGCAAGGGCCGGAGAAAGAAGTCTCGCAGATCTTCGACCCGGCAGGGGAAGTCCAGCTCGTCGGAGCGAAAGGCTTCACGCCGCAGGAAACCAAGGTGATGATCAACTGTGTGTCCGATGTCTTTTCCGGAGACCGCGATCTACTATCGGCACTCAGGGAAGCTGGATCCGACTACGCACCTGACCCAGACGAGACACAGCGTAAGCGGCTCACCTCGGCTGGTATCACGAGTAGGGCCATGGTAGTCTGTATTCTCAAGACCATCAGCTCGTATACCGAGGCAGACCGGGAACAGATCGCCCAGGAGATCGAGGATCGAAGGGAAGAGATGGAGCAGGAACTCAGCGATCTCGAACAAGACCTTGGCGAGAGATACGGAATACCAGGAATGGGACTCGGAGGCCAGAGGACACTGTGGGATCCACCAACAAGCTGACCAAGGCTGAACCCTCGTTTATCGAGGAGACAGCTCATCCATTCTACTCTCCGATGAACGAGGAGACAGCCATCAGGATGGCTACTCTACTCGGAGAGATGGTTGTCACGTCTCTCTCTGGAAATACCAAGACTCTCTGGGGAATAGACGAGAAGACCGACCAGGACATTGTGTCACGGGTCCTGGAGCCCCTCATCGTATCCGGTAGTCGTGATATACCGGGAAATGTGGTGAAGAGTCTTCTGACTGCCAACCCAATCACCAGATCAACCGCAGCGTTCTTCCTGCTTTGCAAGGTTGATCAAGAGAGACTTGAGGTTCCACCACACAACAATGTACTCCACTTGATGATGATCTATGCGTCTGCCGAGCCAGACAAGATCAAGTGGCTCACTCCGTTCCTGGTGAAGAGACTCACCCAGGATCTCTGTACTGTGTACCGTCTTCTTCGCCAAGCTGATCTTGCGTACCTCCATCTGCCAAAGCCAGATTGGATAGGGGGAGTCATAAGGACCATACTTGGGGAGAAGGGTGTAATCTCCGGCAGAGTAGAGCAGCTTCACCTGGCATTTACTACTGCCATGGTCTTCCAGATCCAGAAGATTGCGAAACGTGATGGGCTCGAGCTTCCAAGGCCGGGATCATTGGAAGAGCGGTGGTATGCCGAGAAAGATGGTTACTCTCTCGTATCGGCAGAGGTTACCACTCTGGCTGATCTCAGCACCCTCAACCGCTTGGTATCCGCCGGAGAGCTGTCCCCCTATGGTATGATGTTGAGATCGGCCAAGAAGTTGAGGGAAGGACTGCTCGCCACTGTTGCACAGATGGAGCTGATACCGGAAGACCGTGCGAGACCAAAGGCACTAGAGCTGATCGCACCCAACTCGGAGCTCGAGAGGAGCAGGGTATTCGTCGAAGAGATACCCAGTCCGAACAACCCATCCATCAGGTTCTGGTTCAGCAAGAGTTCCTCCAAGCTCTCGGTGTTTGGGGATGCTACACTCAAGCTACCATTCAGCAGGTATCTTGTAGAACCATCTGGAGCCAACAAGCTGATCAAGTCAGAAGACCTGGTCACTACCGAGAGCCTAGTGGCCATGTACACCAAGTTCATCAGGACTTTCGCCACTGCTACACCTACCAGCAAGGTTACGAGGTTTCCATTCCGCACCTATCACTACAGACAGAATGGATACCACCTAACTTCACTGTCCGATCCAGAAGATCCGGCGAATCAGCTGGTATCAGACATCTGGTTGTTCTGCTCCTCTGCTAGTTGTGTGCTGCTAGCTTACCTTGGATCGGTCCAGAGATCGGGCAACAAGACAGCCAAGGACGCAGTAGCACCGGATCTCGTCAAGTCGGTACCGGGTGTCGAACTCAATGGAGTATCGAACGATCCAATACCCACGAAGAGAGGCTTCGAGTTTGCAATTGATCGGTTCGACGGCCAGCCTGCCAAGATGGGACAGTTTGCGTTGAACATGAGGGGAATGAGGAACGAATACCGGACATGGTCCATCTCGGAAGATGATGCAGTGCTACGCTATAGGACAGTCAGCAGTGCTCTCAGACTACTTGACTCGATAGTCGTAGCTCCTGAGAAGTCGGACGCGACGAACACCGAGCCTTTCCCAACGATGATTGAGCTCCTGAAGATCGGGGAGCCGTTGCCACCACCTGGAAACGAACGCAATGAACTTCAGACCATGAGGTTCAGGTTCTATCTGGCCATGGCTGGCGTATTGGCCAGTGCATCTAACCCCGCAGAACAGACCAACAAGGTGAGAGAGATCGAACTATGAACCAACCCACACAGTCTTTCTGTGGAGTAGTGGAGCTCCTAGGAATTCGGAAGAAGGAACTCACTCCTGGCGAGATCACCTATATCTTCGACGTCCGCTGGTTCAGTGGTACCGAGAAGAAGGAGACCTACACGCTAGGAGAAGTAATCTTCCTGAAGACCCACGTAGCGGGTCCAGAAAGGTTCATAGCGGGTCAGCAGATCTTCATACACGCCAACAGGCTTCAGGCCGGCGGGGTACAGGATGCCTCTGGGAAATGGGAGCACAAGATCAGGATGTATGGTCTAGCGAGCCCAACTAGCCCCATGATCATCTCGACCAACAGTTCCACTGGAACTGCTGCTCCACTGGCTCCAGCCCAGCAAGCCGTCCCTGGCCCAGCCCCTCGAGCTGCTGCGACTCCAGCTGTGATCCTCAACCCAGAAGATCCCTTCGCTCATGACAACGAAGTTCATCAATCGACGTCTGAGGGATCACCTGACGGCGGTTTCCAAGAGTCTCCGCCCAACATCATTGCCTTCGATCCGGAGACAGTCATACTTCCGGAGTAACGAAGGTACTGCGCTACAGCGGGTAACTGGGCGCCTCCTGGGGAATCTACCCGATTCCCCAGGCCATTTTCTCCGTGTTTTCTGCCATGGAGGATAATCCGCTTATTAGCCCAGCAACCCACTCCCTCCAAAGGATCACTCAGATGAGCGTAACACAGAGAACAAAGTCGGTGACTGGACTCTTCCTTGTCCTGGCTCTCCTCATTGTTGGCATCGCGATCTCCGGCTTCACAACGAACTTCTCGACCGCCGGGAAGAACTCCTACCCCATCGTGATCGCCGACAACTCAGAACTGACGGACGAGTCGAGTGCCGTCGTCATCAACGTCCGAACTGCCCTCGACACCGCCAGGGGAACAACCTACACGGATGCGCAGTGGAACAACGAGACCTACGACCTGACCGTCGAGTTCCAGGACTACACGACGACTGGATCGCTATACGTTCGGCTGCTCAACAAGGACACGACTCCGGTCGCCGGTGACATCGACGGTTCCACGGCCGCCAAGTCCGGATTCCTCGTCTACTCTGGAAGCAGGGTGACCTTCTCGAACCTCAAGACGAAGTACGCTATCTTGCGGGTGAATCATGGAGATGGCATCGTGCAGGTCGTCGCAACGGCCAAGTAACTCGGCTCCTTCAGATCGTTCGAAGTACCAGGCCCCTGCGTAAGCGGGGGCCTTCTCATTGATGAGAGAAGAGGCCTACTGTGGGACGAACCAAGAAAGTCGTACGGAAGGAAGAGCGGGACATGTCCCCGCTTCGTCTGTCCGACCAGGGTGGTTGGTCGGGGCAGAGCGATCTGGTCTTCGAACTGGAGAGAGGCCAGACCGAGGAACTGGACCCACGGATCGTATGGACTCCGGAGAAAGCCATAGAACTGATTAGGTGGATACTTGAGCAGACTGATCTTAGCTTCGACGTGGAGACCACAGGACTAGACATCAAGAGCCTGTCACTGGCCGGCTTTGGTGTGTCAAGTACCACAGAGGGATTCTACGTACCCGTAGCCCACAAACGTATGCCCTCCCTAGCTAAGGAGTGGGTCATAAAGATCCTGAAGGCTGTCCTCAAGGTGAAGAGGATCATAGGACACCACCTACAGTTTGACTTGGCTTGCCTAGCCGTATGCCTCGGAGGAATGTCCGGAGGGGTGGAGATTGTCGCAAGCCTTCCTCAGGTCTTTGACACGTACTGGGCCAGCTACTTCCTCGATCAGGAGAGGGACGGTGGTAATGGGTTGAAGAACATGTCCAGGATAATCCTGGGGAAGCAGCCCAAGACATTCGCCCAGGCGTTGGTCCAGAAGGCCGGCAAGACTTCGAAGTCCGAGTATGCGGATATCCTGGAGTCCGACCCCAATACGATAGCAGACTATTGCATTGAGGACTGTATCAATTCAGCCTGCCTGGTGAAGCCTCTGGAGGAGGCACTGACCAGGTGGGGACTGATCTTCAACTATGTGAAGCAGAAGATGCCACTCCTCAAGCTGCTAGTCAGGATGAAGCTGACTGGCATCAGAGTAGACGTCGAGAGGATCTTGCTGAACGAGAAGCCTCTCCTCGCAGCGAAGAAGCAGCTACTACGAGACATCGAGCAGATGTGTCCGACCCTTGTGAGGCTCAACCAGGGGATTACCAAGGCAGAGCGTTCGAAGAGGATAATAGATAGTCCAAAGAGACTTGGTGAGTTCCTCTTCAACCTAGAGGAGGATGGTGGGCTGGGCCTTGAGATGAAGGCCAAGAGAACCGACAATGGGCAGGCTGACGTAAGTGAAGAGCACCTGGAGATGTTGAAGGATGATAACCCGGTCATAGGCAAGATCTTGGAATACCGGGCTCTCATGAAGATCATCTCGACCTACATTGAGGGTGGTAGGAAGGAACTGTCGAACGAAGACTTCTTCTATCCAGACTGGTCTGGTGCAGATACCAGAACGATGAGGCTTTGCGCCAAGTCACCAAACATGATGAACTGGCCCTCCAAGCCACTGGAAGTCACAGTAGATGGTCAGAAGACCAAGGTTGGAATCCGTGAGTTCATCATCCCGAACAAAGGCTACATCTTCTGGATTGGTGACTACAAGCAGCTTGAGCTCAGGCTCCTCACCATCTTGTGTCGGGAACAGGTCTTCATTGATTCGTTCCTCGAAGAACTAGATCCACACATGATGGTTGCTGGAATGATGGAACTCCTTGAGATCCCAGTAGTCGTAAATGCTTTCGGACATCTGTACAAGCAGCCAGACAACGAGGAGCAGAATGAGCGTCGGAAGAAGCTCTTCAAGGCCAAGGATTCCATAGACCATCTGAGATCCAAGAAGGAAGCGGAGGCCAAGGCTAGAGGAGAGAGGCTCGACAAGCCAACTAAGGAACGGATTGTCCGAGAAGCCGGAGCAGAGTATCTCGAACCACTGATGGGTCAGGGATGGGAAGAGGCCTGGAAGTTCATCACTGATAGGAGGAACGAGGCTAAGACTCTGGTCTATGGAATCCTCTATGGAGCAACAGAGCACAAGATTGCAGCTGAGCTAGGTATCAGACCCGAGGAAGCAGTTGGCCTAATCGACCGGTTCTACAAGGGACTGCTCTCCGTCAAGAAGTTCACTGAGGAGGCCCACAAGTTCATCTTGAGGAATGGATATGCCAGAACAATACTAGGCTCCATCAGATGGCTCAAGGGCTGGGCAGGTAACATGAAGGAGCGGGCCTCTGCTCTTCGTCAGGGATTCAACTTCCTGATGCAGGGATTGGCTATGGAGATGATAACCCTAGCCATGTTGAGAATCGATACGGACAAAGTGTTCATCAGGTCGGCTTCTAGGATCCTGATGCAGATACATGATGAGTTGGTCATCGAGATACCTGAGGACTGGGAGGACAGGTTTCCTACATTGCCAAAGAGGATCGCCGAGCTGATGACTGATCCATTTGGAGGAGTAGTGAAGTTCCCAGTACCACTCGGTATCGATTGGGCACTGAAAGAGAGGTGGAGCAAGTGATCGGACTGTTTTCCAATGAGACTGACCCACTCATCAACTATGTTAAGTCAAAGGCCAAGGGACCGACCAAGCTCAGGCTAAACTTCCAGATCAACAACCAGATCTATGGAGTGTGGAGGAAGCTCCCGAGCTATACGGTCTGTGTATTCCTAGGCTACTGTGCAGAGCAGTTCACCAAGCTGGTTAGGGAGAAGGGCTGGCACATAGTAGCTGGAGAAGTAAAGGGAGTCTACTATGTAGTAGCCGACCACAACAAGCCATACCCCATCCAGGCTAGGGCTCTGATGTTCCGGCGTACCAAGGACTTTGGGCCGGCCGAAGACCCAGCAATCGATTGGCTGATCTCGAACGTCATGGAACTCGACCGTATCAGGATCGCCGGATCCATCCCTGAACTCTCCGTCGAAACCGTTATGATAGGCGGCCGGAAGATCGAGCTCCAGAAGTCTGATGGGGCGGCGGCCTTCCTGGCGGCGTATCTTACCCCCGAAGAACTTCTTACCAAGAAGGGGCCGACATGAGGTGGATCATAGGGCTGGTGATCAAAGCGACCGTCGGAACAGTCATCGGTCGCTCGGTCACTCATTACTGGAACAATAGGACCAGGAGCCCTTTCGACCCGCAGGACGAAGGCCCCCAGTTCAAAGATCACGGTCACAGAAAGGTGCCCCTGTGGGACTACTTGCGAAAGTGATGGCGTATTTCCGGCCCGAGCAGCCTAAGGCTACAGTCGTTCCAATGGAACGATTGGCTGGCCTAGCCTATAGCCAGTGCTCGGACGACGACGCGAAGTGCGAATACCGGGACTATATCGGTGAGCTGAAGCAGCTCTCGCTTCTGATCGATGAGCGGTTCCGGAACATGGACCCGATCCAGCGAGCCGCCATAGCCTCCACGATCAAGGAATGTGGAGGGATCCTCGAGCTGGTTGAGCTCCATCCGGAGTTCGCCAGTGGCTGTGCTGGCATGACACCCGACCAGATGAACCGAGAGTTCTCCAGGTTCATGAAGACGTACTGCACGATGAAGGGGGTCCAGCCGGAGTCCCTGATGAAGGTCACGGCCGCCGGCCAGATCTTGATCACTGGTACGATGGCTGAACGTCCCGAAGAGAACGTCTCGTGAGAGAGATCGTGACGAGCTGCATGTTCGAGGCGGTATTCCTGATATACCGTGCTCCACAGGCTTACTCGATGCTGCTGGAGAAGCAGGTCGCCACGAAGAAGGGACCGAAGAAGATCCATGCCTACGTGTTCACCGCCACTCCAGAAGCACTCGAAGCTCGGGACATCTTCCAAGACAGGAAGAGAGCGGCCTCTGAAGAGGGGAACATTCCCATCGGAGTAGTCCACCGCCTGAGACATGAGCTGGTGAAGAAGGCGAAGAGTTCTGGCGGTGAAGAGTGCTCCGGTACGGAACAGTAGTCCCCACGACCAATGGACTGTATCCTCTTGACCCAGGTACCAAGATTCTGAAAGGTGGATTGACCGGAGAGCCAGAGAACGTCCATGGGCTCGAAGGTCAAGTCAGATCAGCGGTCTATCACATCGTTGATCCGATCAACCTGAACCTAATCTGTGGGAAGGATCTGCTGGTTCTCACTCCTGAGGGCTACCAACCGATAGACCAGGTCTACAAGTCCAGGAGCCGGCTGATCGTCGAGACCAAGATCAACAAGGCGAACAGCCCAGCCTGTCATCTGGTCTACCCTCCGACAGGAGAGATCTACTCGGTAGATCGGATCGCCGGACGGGCGTTGGGTTGGTTCTGGATTACCTACCCACTCACCAGAGGTCCAGGAAAGTCAGTAGCAAACCTAGCCAAGACCATAGAGCTTGGACCCACTTGGAAGGAGAAGCAGTGGAGCAGTTCGAAACGTCTCCTCCACGGCTATGATCTGAACGACCTGATGAAGATGGCGAGGGTTCTGGGATTCTCTAGGTTCGAGCCACAGAAGCCGTTCGCCAGATCGATCCCGTTCTTCCAGATGACGAGGTTTGGTCCAGACTTCCTGACTGGGTTCCTTGAGGGATACTGCGCCCCATTCGAGCGGTACGACAAGAACTTCAAGCACATGAAGATGTCGTACCACTTGGACTTCCCACTCAGCTCGATGATCGGGTACTGCCGCCTGCTGTTCATCCTACTCGGAGTGTTTCCCCAGGTCTTGTCCAACCCCGGTGGGTTGAAGACCAGTCTACTGGGATTCTGCACCGCTGACCTTGAAAGACTTAGGTCTTGGTCCTTCGGAGGGCTGGTGGACAATGCTGCCTTCACCCTCGAAGGATCCATCAGAAGGCCGGAAACGGCGGGCATTCGCAAGAAATACCAAGTGAACAGTGGGGTCGGAAGACTTTATTATCGCCCCCTGAAGACCTCGTGGTTCGGCCTGTCGATCTAGTTCCCTCCGACCGCCGCTCCCCCAATCGCCACCGACAAAAGGACACAACCGTGGAGACTCTCGTCTCGATAGATAGGCCGCTTATCCCCTTCACCTCCGTCGACCAGTTCAAGGAACTCCGGAGTGAGATCGTTGGTCGCCGGACGTACAACCGTCCAAAGGAAGGGGGAAAGGTCGAGACCTGGGTCGAGACATGTGAGAGGGTGATTAGGCATCAGAGGAAGCTCTGGCAGGATGCTCTGGGTAGGCCTCTCGAGACAAAGGAAGAACGGGAGCTACTGGAACTGAAGCGTCTCTTGATCAGCAAGAAGGCCATGCTGTCTGGACGTACCATGTGGCTTGGTGGTACCACCAAGGCCTATGAGAGAAGTGCATCCCAATTCAACTGCGCCTACATTTCCATTCGTACTGTGTGGGATGTCGTAGACGCCTACTGGCTACTGCTCCAGGGATGTGGTGTCGGGGCAACGATGGAGGCGGGCTGCCTCTCTGGGTTTGTCCAGACGGTCAAGGAAATCGAAGTCATCAGATCTACTCGCAAGGGACGTGGTGGACAGCGCAAGAACAAGGAACTGTGGGACGAGGATACAAAGACTTGGACATTGATCGTAGGAGACACCTCGGAATCCTGGTGTCGTGCAGCTGGGAAGATACTGGCCATGAAGTATCCGGCAGACAAGATTGTGTTGGACTTCCGACAGGTCAGGGCAAAGGGCCTAAGGCTCGAGGGATACGGATGGATCAGTGGAGGAGATGAGCTGATCCAGAAGGCGTTCAAGAAGATCTGTGAACTGATGAGCAATGCAGCCGACCGCATACTGACCGAGTTCGACATTCACGACATCTTCAACCTGATTGCCACCACACTGTCTTCCAGGCGTGCTGCACAGATCGTACTCTATCCATATGACTCTCCGAACTGGGAGATTTTCGCTTCCTTCAAGAAGGATTTCTGGGTGAAGGGGAACAATCACCGGAGGCAGTCCAACAACAGTTTGCTCTTCTGGCGCAGGCCTTCCATCGATGAGTTGACCAACATCTTCGAAATCATGAAGTCTTCCGGAGGCTCGGAACCGGGATTGGTGAACGCGGCAGCGGCGAAGAAGCGTGCTCCATGGTTCAAGGGTTTCAATCCATGTTGTGAGATTTTGTTGTCTCACTGTGGGTTCTGCAACCTCATTGAGATCAATGTTGCAGCTTTCAGCCAAGAAACCCAGGAAGAGCTTGAGAGGACGATCTATATCCTGGGCCGTGCCAACTATCGCCAGACCTGTGTCGATCTGGTGGACGGCACACTACAGGAGCAGTGGCACCTCAACAACAAGCATCTGAGACTGTGTGGTGTCTCAATCACCGGTATCGTAGAGCGAGCCGACCTGTCAGCCAACGATCTCCAGAAGATGAGACAGCTTGCTCACGACTCTGCCATCTCCATGGCGGTGGAGCTCGGACTTCCAACTCCCAAGGCTACGACGACAGTCAAGCCCAGTGGTACAGCGGCCAAAGTCCTGAAGTGCAAGGAGGGAGCACACGAGGCAGCTGGCAAGTACATCCTGAACAATGTTGTCTTCAGCAAGCATGATCCACTCGTTGCTAGAATGGTGGCTGCCGGGTTCCGGGTATTCGATGATCCAGAAGATGTATTGAACTGCCTGATTACCATGCCCATTTGCTGGGAAACAGGCCACTTCGAAATGGTGGATGGTGTAGAGGTAGACACCGAGACTGCCATCGAACAACTTGATCGGTACAAGTTCCTGATGGATAACTGGGCGGATCACAACGTCTCAGTCACCATCTCCTACCACCCACACGAAGTTGTTCACATCATCAACTGGTTGTACGAGAACTGGGACAGTTATGTTGGAGTGTCCTTCCTCCCAAGACAGGCAGTCATCGGACTGGCAGGTGCCGATCCAGAGACCTACCTAGCCAACCCACTGCTAGCAGGAGCGAAGCTCGGCTACCAGTACCTTCCACAGGAACTGGTTACCAAGGAGATCTTCGAGGCATATACTTCCAGGTTGAGCCAAGTAGACTTCTCTGACCTTACCGAGGAAGAAGGACTCGAGATCAGCTTCGGCAAGGAATGCGCCGGAGGGGTCTGTCCTATCCGGTAGCATAGGAACAAGGATGCTACAAGCAGCGATGTTCGACATACTCATCTCTCGTGGTCGGGATGAGACTAGGACAATCATGTTCGCCGTAGTGAACAACATGTCGGCCTTGAAGTCCGATACCGAAGTCCGTACCCACAAGATCTTCGAGTCGGTCTTCGGGATGCGGCCGATGGATATGGATGTCAAGGTCGAGAACGGCAATGTGCGCTGCAAGATGTGTTCGGTATCGGTGGGCAAGAACTCGGTCTACATACACTCGTTCCTCCTCTCCGATGAGGAGACCAAGTCGATGTTCAATGCAACGGACATCCTGAAGGGAGGAGCTGGTGGAACCAGAGCAAGACTACTTAGGATTCCGAAATGATGGCCCAACCATCAGGCACAGCCTTGATCTCAGTCTGATCTTGCACACCCTGAAGAAAGAGTATGACTCGGGACCATTGGGTGTCGAGGACTATAGACCGATGAGCCTTACGAAGACCGGAGGCATCATAGAGTATTCCGAACATGGAGTTGATCGGCACATAGCCTCGCTGAACAACACGATGTTCTACATCTTTCCGAGCAAGGAACTACTGACAGAGCTGGCTGCTAGGCCAGTTCCCATGGACCAAAGGGTAGCCATCATCGTTGAGGGGAAGAGATCGACCATCCGAGCCAAGATGGACGACTATGATCGGGTCACCAAGCGATCCAGGTTTCGTGATCCCTTGCTCCACGAGATAGCTACGAAGTCCACGGTGAAGTTCAGGAAGTTCAGGAGGATATTCTGTCCATCTCCTGGAATACGGGAGTGTGCGAGGAAGTGCCTGAAGAACCTGGAGAGTGAGATCATGAAGCTCGGAGGTATCCATCCGGCTTCATTTGGTTTCAAGCGTGGAGATTCGTTCGTCTCTTCTGTCGAGTTCCACACCAAGTCCTCGATGGTACTCTCACTCGATCTGAGAGACTTCTTCGACACGATTACCGGAGAGCATGTTGCCCTGTCACTCATCAGGATAGGAGCAGAGGAGAGTATTGCTAGGATGGTTGCAGGGATCCTGACTGTTCCTAGGAACTACAAGTCGACGAAGGTACCGGAGATCATACTATCGGTACCCCTGGACCAACGCCATCTTCCTCAAGGCTCCCCGTTCTCACCAGTCCTTTCGTCCCTTTGTGGATACGAGCTGGACATCGAGATGTCGGCCCTCGCAATAGACTGTGGGGCTATCTACACAAGGTATGTCGACGACCTGTCTTTCTCCTTTAGATCCAAGACAGACTCCAAGAAGTTCTTCAGACAGGCTGTCTCGAAGATCGAAAACTTGGGGTTCCACTTGAACTACGAGAAGGTCGAGTGGATGCCACGGTACCAGAAGGGGCAGCCAAAGCGGCAAGTCCTGATGGGTCTGTCGGTGAACGACAAGGTGAACATCCTGAGATCCACCAGGGATTGGGCCAAGGCCGCAGTGAGGAAGGTGGAGATAGCCTCCTGGCTATTTGCCATGGTAGGAGAGTCAGTCAGGAAAAGGACTGAAACGATCAAGTTTGCCATGGAGCATATGCTACCAGGTGAAGGAGCCAGGAAGATGATAGCACCACTCTTGGCAGAATATCTCGAGATGAAGGAGGCTGACCCGCTACCAACCTATGAGCCAATTGGAAATACCCTGCTCAATGCAATTGTTGGAAACAACATACCATCTATCAATATGTTGGGAAATACGTCCGATGCAGTTCTGATGAAGACCATAAATACAGTGTTCAGGCCAGATGTTCTGGGAGCCACGATGATAAGGGTTGGCATACACGCCACCCCTGCACAGTTGAATCTCTACTCAGCTTCGTGGAACAGTTCCTCGTTGTTGAGGATTGCATATCAACGAGCCACGGGCCGAGGGCCAAAGGCCGAGAAGGTATTCAAGTTGTGCAGTACGTTGTTGAGCTCCATAATGTCCCGTCGAGGATTGGGAGATGGTCGAGCTGCGAAGCTCAGTCGAATCGGAATAGAAGGGCTACCAGAAATGACAGAGGCCGAAATACGAGGATGGGATGATCATAATGGTGGAGAGCTGTTCCTAATCTATTGGAACCTGCTTCACTACATGATCCATCAGTGGGTTGTCCTTGGAGAGGTGAGAAGTTCCATACAACCAGAGACCGACAAGTCCAAGGACTTTGTGGCCAGGGCGTTGGAACCCACCTACAAGTCGATGTATGGAGTGTTGAACTTCCACTCTATGATTGATGAGAAGAGTTCCAGGCGACAGGCATCCTTCAGAACCGGAAGGACAATGCTCAAGCGCAAGGAAGTATCGGACCTTCTCGTAGGAGAACCGGTTACCCAACTGTTCCGCAGCATCCTACAGAGTCGGGGGCTGCAATGAAGCGGCTGAAGATCTGGCTTAGGGGTCTCCTTGGAAGTCTCTTGGAGTTTGTAGGTGAGAAGCTCTTCGGAAATGTGGTCAAGGCAGTGAACGACCACCGGGAAGAGATCACTGGTTTCAGGATGGACATCGAGCCCATCACGACCAAGGCCGCAACTACCATCGAAGAAGAGAAGAAGGCGGAGCTGGAGAGAGAGTATGGATGTTCTCCAGTACGCCAGGCAACCTCCATAACAGAGCGGGATGCCGAATTCAGGAAGATCAGAAGGAGGTGCCAACAGCATGAAGAAGGCCCTGACCAAGTTATCGGTTGATCTTCTCCAGCCAGCCCCCAAGACTGCGGAGCTGACCGAAGTATCCGACCGTGAAGTGGTCTTGGACGGACATGTGATCTCCAAGACCAACAAGCACCAGGGTGGAATGATCTTCTACTTCAGGCCGATGTCCGAGACCGAGGTGTTTCTGGTCGGCATGTCCGAAGCCGACTTCGCAAAGGTCTTCATGGACGGAGCCAAATTCCACGAACACGTGAAGGCACGGGTGCGTATCCGCTCGACCTTCAAGATTGGGAACCTGTCGTCACTGTTGCTTGGAAGCGATTCCAAGAGCCTACCTGGTGTTTGGGTGGAGAAGATCGACTCCTTCCACTTCTACAACCAGCATGAGGGCACCAAGTTTCTGCTTTACGGAAAGACGAGGGTCGGTACCGAAAACGAGGCAGCAATCACCGACACCCTTGCTTTGGACGAGACTACCCTGCCCTACCTCCCAACAGTCGAAAAGACCAAGCTGCTCATGACGGTTACTACTACGTACAAGGGTTGCCTGTACAAGGCCGCAGAGCTGCTGTCCGAGATCGAGGATCTCGCCGGTCAGAAGGCCACGGAACGGACGGCCGCACTGATGGCCCTAGCCACCACCCTGTTCATCAACTCCACGAGGAAGTGAGACTCAGCACATGGATGATGCAGAAAACGAAGTGATCGTCCAAGAACTTGTGGACGTGGTAGCCGGAGTCGACGACGACTTCATACCAGCAGTAGCTCCGGTCGAAGTGATCGGACGGGTAAACGAGATCGTGGCTCCCGAGATGTCCCTGATTCTCAGGTCCGGGGAGTTCAACGACGATGAAGTTCGGAAGTTGCGGGACATGGCAGTCACCGCGATGAAGGTCCAGAAGACCACATACATCGTGATCGCTGCCATCCTCACCAGGTTCCATGAAGGCAAGCTCTACCGGAAGCTGGGACACGATACGTGGGAAGACTTCCTCAGTCAGCCCGAACTGGACATCGCCCCACCCACGGCCTATCGATACATGTCGGTGTATCGAATTGGCACGACGGCCGGCGTTACGGTCCAGGAGATGGAGGATGTCGGATTCTCCAAGATGGAGATCATCAAGGAGCACCTGACTCCCGACACCAAGGATGGTCTGATCAACCAGGCCAAGTCCCTCCAGATGACCGACCTCAAGAAGGTGGTGGCTACCACCCCAACGAGGGAGGAACTCGAGGCTGGAGACGGACCACTGCCAGTCGTGAGGACCAAGACGTTCACCAGGATCGAGCTTACCCGCATCATCCTACCCAACCGCAAGCCCCGCTACACGCTGATCGTGACAAGGGGTGAGAAGGATGGGGAAGACAGGGTGATGGGAGTGAAGAAGGAGACGTTCACCTCCGAAGAGTTCCAGATTGATCGGGACGGAGGAAACGTGCAGATCAACCTTGTACTTCCAGTGGAAGCACCGCCACCCATGGCACCAGTTCCAGTGGATCTGGGCGAGGACGAGGCGGAGAAGATCGGGGCGGAAGAGCCCATCGACGAGGCGGAAGCCGAAGTGCCACCAGGTATCCCTGAAGGGGATGCAGACCCGTTCGAGGATGTGTTCGGCAACTAGTACGTTTTTCCCTTGACACCTCCGTAGGGGTGTGTTGTTGCTTATGACAACACACCCCAATAGAGGTAGAGCAGCCCATGAGAACAAGGCCTTCACCATCGAGAAGGACGAAGGAAGTTTCCGCAGAATCAAGGGCGCAGTACGAGCAGCTGGATGCGCTGGTCGACGAAAGATCCACCTACCGGAACATGTTGAGGGACGGAGCCTATAACGGAGATCCGATACTCGAGGAGCAGGCCAAGCTGGCCATCCAAGAGCTCAACGAACAGATCCTGGTCCGACTCGAACCCTACTTGGCAAAGTTCATTCTCCTCCTCACTGGACGCTTGCCAGTCCGAAGCTGGAACGCCGACACCTACCGATTCCTCTACCTCCTGTCTGGCAAGAAGGACAACACTCCGGAAGCTCACATGGAGGCGTTGAACTGGGTGAAGCGTGTCATAGCGGAACACCTCAGACCAGATGTGGAAGACGCTACGATCACAGACGATGAGTTCCATAGGGGAGAGTCGGCAGACGCCATACAGCTTATGTCCTCGGCTCAGGTGAGAAGCGCACCGATCTATACCGAGCTCGTAACCATCACTCTCGACATATGCAATACCTACAAGGTCATCCACAAAGAGCACAACAACGAGCGTATCAATTTCATACACGCCTTCATGACCCAGTTCAAGTACAAGCTCAAGCAGTGGATCACCTCCCAGGCCAAGGATGTGATGAACTTCTGCTTCAGGGTGCAGGTCGAGACCGATGAGACCGATGATGGACAGCAGCGCAAGACCAGACCCCGGACACTTGATACGATCAAAGGTGAGAGCTTCGACCGGCCGGTTGCCGGCGTATCCTTCACCACGTTCGAAGAGTTTCTGGCCACGACCAACGAGCCGTGGAGACGCCTCACCGCCTTGCAGAAGGAGCTCATGTGGAACAAGACTATCCTGAGGATGAAGCCGGAAGACATCTCGGAAGAGATGGGAATGCCCAAGAACCTGGTGGCACAGGAGCTGGAGAGTGCCAAGGAGACGATCAGGCAGGCCTGCACGAAGTGTCCCCAGTTGAGGAACAAGGTGAAGGGGTCGGTGCAGGTATTCTCCTGAACGAGGTGGACTACAGCGACGAACCAGGCCCTGTCGACGTTGTGTGGAACATATCCGACGTCGGCAGGGTTCTTCGCAAGGGCCACCCTTATGGCACCTGTGTCAGGAAGCTGCACTACAGTCTGAGTGGAGAACGTAAGGAAGTTCCAGACGTTGTTCGACATATCAATCATGCAGGGTTCAACGAAGGTCTTGTACTAGATATACACTCCCACTACCCAAGGAACTTTGCCCCAGTCAAGAAGAACGGTGTATGGTTCCGCTCACAGGTAGAGATTACTGGCGGATACGAAAAGGAATATGTCCTCTGGCAGATTGTGTGGGGACAACTGGGATCTGACATCGCATCCGACGAACATCTGAACTACACCAGGTTCTTCGCTAACTTCAGCTGGTATCCGGCCTGCAACCTCTGGCTAGTCCATGGAGAAGTGGTGAAGGAGATCAGCTGGAAGATCTTCAACATCGAGGGTGGCTATGCAACGATCAAGCTCTCGGTTGATTCCAATGGAATGATTACGGCGAACGGAACCCCGACCAACATGTCTATGAAGGACGTGGTGGACGGAATGGCTCCGGTGATCGAGCTTCTCAAGGGAGTAGACCAACGGTCTGTTGTCACAACTCCTCTTCCACCTAGGGACTTCAAGCTGCTGAGAACCAAGGCCGACATGGCTCACCTGATGGAGAACACAGTCTCCAGCACCACCAGGAGGAGTGATGCACCTAGGGTGCTGCCTCGGGACTTTACCATACCATACGTCCCTAGATCGTTGTTCCAACAGCACTTACGTGGTCATGATGTCATCGACAACTTCGGAAGGTTTGGTGACCACGAGTGCCGAACCTGCCCGTACCAGATGCACTGTTACAGCTTGCCCCAGAGGTTTCCCAGCGCAAGCCGGCGGAAGCATCACACCATGGCTTCCCTTAGGGTGATGAAGCAACGGATGTTTGATGCACCCCGCCCCACCTTATTGAACAGAGGTTTAGGGAGTGATACCATAGCTCCCGAGAAGCAAGACAGGGCAGAAGGGGATGGATCTCGCACATAATCCCTCGGCCAAGGAGTAGGCGAAAGCCTGCACTGCAACCAAAGGGTGGGTTGGAAACCAGCCCCGCATCACCTACCCGGACCCTTCTTCCCAGATCAAACAGCTGATCTGGGAAGAGATCCAGGAGCTGGATCTCGGATGTACCATCGGAGATGAAAGTGGACCACCACTGCCAAAACTCCTTTCGCCCTGACTCGCTTCAGAACGAGATCATGCTGCCAAGCCCTGAGTATCAGCTCCAGGACTTGGCAGCACTCTCTCGTGCAGAAGAGTACGGAAACCAGTATGTCCTGTTTCCCGTGAGATGTGAGATGGAGTTCTACGTCGACTTCACCGAGAAGACGATGGAAGTCCAGCAGATGCTGTCCGAGCATCCAAAGCTAGGAGACCAGAGACGTCTTCGGCGTATCAAGTATGTTCCTGTGGATCATCTCTCTTCGATAGAGGAGATAATCCTTACACTAACCGCACAAGACTAAACCGGAGGATGTATGATGGCTGAACTATCTGAAATCAAGGTGTTCAACATTGCAAGGCCCAGAGTAGACCGGGAGGAAGTACAGAGATGGCTAGACCATCTCGGAGTGAAGGGTGACATTGGAATGGCTCAGGCCACCGATGCACAGCTTCTGGTCGGGCTTCCGGCCAAACGATGCTACAACTCCTTCGAGCCTGGACTGAATCCCAATGTCACCAAGGTCCGCAAGGACTGGTGCGAATACATCGAGAACATCCTGAAGTCGGGTCACGGATCCGTGCTGGAACATGCCGGCTGGACCTGGGCCATCGAAGGATGTTCCAGAGTCTTCACAGCTGAGATGAATCGTCATAGGGCCGGAGTAGCTATCTCCGAAGCCAGCATGAGATACATCCGGTTCGACGGGGACATTCCGTGGTACCTACCCAATTCTCTGAAGCCAGCAAAGTGGTGGAGCGATGGATATGGAGACGCCATCAGATGGGAAGATAGAGGAGATGGGATTACCAGAGTAACTACCCCATCAAATGGAGACACAGACTCATGGAATTTGCCAAAGGGTGTATCAGTCCAGGACTTCGTCCTTGAACGGAAGAAGTGGAGGACCAGAGCAGCCATCCAGGGAATCTTCGACTCTGTCTCCGAGCAGTATTCCTATCTGGTCAACAAGGTCTGGGAAGAGGAGATGTCAGAGACCTCGGCCTTCAAGACGAAGAAGCTGTTGACCAGTGCTCTTCGACGGATTGTACCTCTGGGAGTATCTACCGGAGCGGTGTACACGATCAACGCTCGGGCACTCCGCCATATCATGGCACTCAGAGGATCCCCACATGCAGAGGAAGAAATCTGCTATGTGATGTCCATGATTGGGAAGAGAATGATTGAGATGGAGCCTTCGATCTTCGGAGACTTTACCCAGGACGAGAATGGTTTCTACATACCCAAGTACCCAAAGGTCTGACCAATCATGAGCTCACAGTTCTCTGGAGCATGTGCCTACTTCATCGAGCTAACAGATGAGTCGGCCCAGAAGATGGGAGTGTTGGAAGAGTGGAAGATCCTCGAACGCTTCATCGAACAGGGCTGTGATGATGCTGTAGACCAGGCCATAACTGAGATCTCGGTTAGGGATGTCATGAACTGGGGAAACGAGATCGATGAGCCGAACGAAGATTCCACCTTCGAAGTTGAGACGACCAAGGCAGCCAAGACGTTGTTGGCCGCAGTAGCTGACCACAGTGGAATTGAAGACCCAGAGTTCTTCGTCTACGATGATGAATCAGTCGGCGCTGAGCATCTCCAGACAGACACGCTGTATCTGTGCTTTGCAGCAAGAGAACTGTTCGATATGACTCCAAAGCCTTTCCAAGTGAAGATGGAAGCATTCCGAGACTGCTGGTGTGACTGGGGATGATTCCAGTGGAACGAGAGCGATATCTCTTGGTCGATGTGAACTCCGTCATGTGCCCGCACTTCTACTGGCACGATGCTCGGAGCACTCCGGAGCGAGCGCCAGGATCCTTCTTCGACAACCTGAAGGTCGCAGTGGAAGAGGTGAGACCCACCCATCTAGTGATGGCCTTTGATCCTCCCAAGAAGTCTGGGCCTACGGTTAGGGCCCAGCTTTATGCGGAATACAAGGCTGGACGAAAGACCCCACCAGCCGGTCTATCTGTATGCCGATCAACGGTCTGGAAGAACGCTCAAGCCGTAGGACTCTGTCCGATGTACGTTGTTGGTTACGAGGCGGATGATGTGATCGCCACTCTGGCCACTTCGAGATCAGCAGCCGGCTGTGGAGTAGTGCTTTATGCCCGAGACAAGGACATTGCGCAACTGGTGACCGACAAGATCCAGATGGTCGATGTCAGGAACACCGAGCAGGACGGGAAGGTGGCCTACACCACGGGCCGGCAGGCAGTGAAGGACAGGTATGGAGTCTGGCCCGAGCAGATCGTCGACTACCTCTCCATGGTAGGAGACCAGAGCGACAACATCCCGGGAGTCCGAGGGATCGGAGAGGTTGCGGCCAGAGCCCTATTGACCGACTTCCACAACTGGGAGGGAATTGTCAAGCAGGCCAAGGAAGCCCCGTCGAGCAAGAGAAGCCGCCAGGTCATCGACGGACAGACCGTGTTCATGCTCGCTCGGAGTCTGGTCCGGTCGATCACTTCGGTGCCTATCAGTTATTCGATGGATGCCTTCAGGATGCCTGATAACCTCGACTGGAAGAGGCTGATCTCATGAGCCACGCACGCCGAGCCACCATCGTAGTGATCTCTGGACCAAAAGAACACGGCAAGTCCACCCTCTCGACTTTCATGAGGGCGATGTTGATTGAGGGGTATGACATCGATGGGGAGATCCAGGGAACGAAGTTCGCCAAGGGGGTCTACGAAGCGGCCGCTGCGTTCACCGGAGACAACGTGTTCCTCAAGAATCCCGAGGGTGCGAAGAAGATGAGGTTCACCTTGGGTGAAAAGACCCGGAACATCACAGGCACCGAGGTACTCCAGCTCGTCGGAACAGAGTGCGGCCGGGAAGTCTTCGGCCATGATACCTGGTTGAGGCGAGTAGTCTCCCAGGCCGAACGGAATCCCGGAGGCGTGCTGATAGTTGATGACTGCCGGTTCCCCAACGAAGCTGAGATCGCCGACGTCAGGATCTGGATCGAGTCTCCTGGAGTAGTCTCCGATCAGAACCAGGTCCATGAGAGTGAAGCCCACCTTCCCCTCCTGAAGGCCCAAGCTCATATCAGGCTGGTCAGGACGGTTGACATGTACTTCAACGGAGATACCGTTACAGACAGGGGCCTGCACCAGGTCTGCAAGCTGGTAGCCGAAGCACACGCCAGGGTCAATACGACCTAGAGGAGTGAGCAATGATTGTGAACCTCGGAATCCCTCTCGAGCATGAGGAGGGTGTTCTGGAGTCCCAGGACTTCGGAATAGACCGGGGAGAAGACCAGGTTCACATCATGAAGTTCCTGCGTGACAACATCTATTCCAACAAGGTATTGGCCGTCATACGGGAGTATACATGCAATGCCTTCGACGCCCACATAGAGGGCCGGAGAAGGAACAAGGCCATACAGATCCACCTCCCGAACATCATAGAGCCCAGCTTCAAGGTGGTGGACTTCGGACCTGGTCTGTCTCCCGAAGCGATGCTTCACACGTTCACCAAGTATGGACGGTCGACCAAGCGTAGCACCAACAAGCAGATTGGATGCTTCGGTCTAGGGTGCAAGTCGGCCTTCTGCATCACTCCTATCTTCGAAGTCATCTCGAAGCATGGAGGCATGAAGCGTTCCTACTCCGCCTACATCGAGGATTCGGGAATTGGCAAGATCACTCTCCTATCTGAGGAGGAGTGTACCGGAACCGGTCTGGAGATCGTTGTTCCGGTGGACCAGTCGAATTTCGGAACATTCGAGTCCACAGTCAAGGAGTTCTTCGCCGGTACCACCCTACCAGTAGACTTCTATGGAGCGCACATCAAGCTCCCTCCTGTGATAGCCAAGGGTGAGGGTTGGGTAATCGCTGGTGGACAGAAGTCCTCGGATGCGTTGTATGGCAAGGTAGGACCTGTGGCCTACCCCATTACTCCGGTGATTGAAGCGATCAAGAAGTCGGAATCTGATGAGGAGTGGATCAATGAAAAGGCGAGGAACTGGATTCGAAACAATGTTAAGGAGAGGTCAAACTACCGACTCACCGAACAGATCTACGTCGATCTTCCGATAGGCTCGGTTGACATCCAGGTCAGCCGAGAGTTCTTGGAACTCACACCAAGAACTATGAAGGCAGTGAGCCAGGCTCTCCAACTAGCCTACAACAGGATAAAGAAGGAAATCCAGGGGCAGTTGGAGGAAGAGAAGAACTGGTACCGCAGGGCCAGATACATCAAGAGCTCGAAGTTGCTGAAGACTGTAGAGGGAGTCTTCAACGAGATCAACGCTTCTGCGGGAATTGATACCAAAAAGAGGAATGAGCTAGTCCGTGTGATAAGCAACTCTGAGAGAAAGGTGAGGAAGTACACAGCTGACTGTACATTCGAAGGAGTCGTCATAAGAGACGCTCCAAGAACTAACCTGGATAATCTTCTCTTGATCAGCAAGCCGGAGGATCTGTCATATGCCCGAGAGAGACTCAGGATACTGTCGGTGAACCAAGATGTATGGGGTGATAGAACAGAAAGTAATAGATACACAAGAACCACAAGAGAACTGGCTGTGTGTCCGGTTGACCAAGTCCCTGTCCTAGCCGCAGAGCTTGGAGTAGAGGTCTCAGACTTCTATGACCTAGCTCAGGTGGAATACAAGAGGATGGTTACCGTTCCCTCTGCTGTTCCAAAGGTCAGGGTAAGTAGAACACAGGCCCATGTGACGATGCACAGCACTCCAGCTTTTGAGAGTGGTAGATGTCCATATGGCATGGACACAGAAGAACTAAGTCTGGATCCAGACTACCTGAAAGAGTCCGGTCTCTGGCTTGGTCATGTTGGGGATAGAGCCAATGCCGTAGCCCTGCTAAGTGGGCAGGAGCAGATGGTTGGGATCCTCAAATACCAGAGGACTCTGAGGAAGCTGTCCGAGAAAACAGGCTTCGAGATCAGACCACCCAATTTGAGGAAGTCTGATGGAGTTCCATTGAGCAGGGTGAAGAAGTATCTCATGGCCAAGGAACTTAACAGCATCCTTGGAGATCTCCACGAGGTAGCTCCTAGGACCAATGGGACATGGCTTGGTGTAGCCCTACGCAGATTGATGGACAGATGTTTGCCTTTCTCTTTGAAGGAGTACGAGAACCTAATAGACCATCAAGTCTGGCTCAATGAAGATATGGGAGGAGACAAGGAGCTGAAAAGGATCTGGAAGGAAGTAGAGTCCGAGATCGTAGAAGCTCTCAAGCCATACGAAACAGAGCTCTACTTGATTATGATGGGTCACACTATGCCACATAGCCTTCTCAAGTTGATTGGGAGTCACAGATACAGAGAAGCCTACATGGCCGATCAGGTTAGGGCCCTTATCAGGAGAGTACCTCCACTTGACCGTGAAGCAGTACACAAGCTCGACTGCGAGGCTAAGCCAGCCGAGCAACTAGAACTTGAGCTCGACTTCACAGAACACGTTGAAGATCCTCCTGTTCCACAGGTAGTAGACACAGTTGAGGACGAAGAAGATGACTACGACGAAGAACTCGAGGAGATGGGTTGATGGCAAAGCCAGCTAAGAAGACTGTGAAAGCGAAGGCCAAGAAAGCCACAGCCAAGCCTGTCAAGAAGGCCCAGGCCAAGGCTACCTATCGCTGTACCTCTCTCGCCATCTCCGAGAAGTTCGTCCGTGCTACGGTCAATGGAAAGAGCTATACACTTCTGGCCTCCAGGACAAAGACCAAGACAGAGTTCCAGAAGGCCGTGAAGGCTGCCAAGAACAACGACTGGGCTGAGTTCATCAGTCTGCTGGACATGAAGTCCAAGTATGTTGCGGCCGAACGGGCAACTGGTCTGAAGATCAGGTCTGCAAAAGGCGGCCTGAAGTTCGGGAATCAGAAGTTGGACATGCCTGTTCTCGAAGAGGTCAACAAGAGGGCCGAGAAGTCCGAAGGTCCAGAGGATGACAAGGCGATCAAGAAGTTCTACGACCGTCTTGGCCACAACCCTGATGAGAACTCCAAGAAGATGCTGTTCAACTTCTTGAAGGCTGGACACTTTCCAATCCTGTCTGATGGACACTTCGTAGCCTACAAGAAGGTCAGGGAAGACTTCACTGACTGCCACACAGGAAACTTTGACAACCATCCTGGCAAAGAAGTGAAGATGAGGAGAGAGGATTGCGACTCGGATCCCAATCACGCCTGTAGCAGGGGACTCCACATTGGAACCTACAACCACGCCAATGGATTTGGTGGCGCTCATCTTATCGCTGTGAAAGTCGATCCAGCTGATGTTGTGGCAGTCCCAAACTACGACAAGACCAAGATGAGAGTGTGCAGATACTTCGTGCTCAAGGAAGTCAGCACACCCTACGTCGAGGAGGTTGGAGTGGCGAGGGATATGACGACCGATGGTATGGGGTTGTTCAAGCTGGGCAAGGCGAAGAAGAAGCTGTTCGCCGTATTCGCCCGTACACCAGAGGAGGCCAAGGCCTACCTGGTGGAGAACAAGATCGTTCCCTCGGCCAGCTGGATCAATGTCGAGAAGAACGAGACTGAGAAGGTTGGGGCCAGCGCCCTTTCCAAGCTGAAAGACCTGTCCACTCCAACTCTGGTGGATCTGGTGAGGAACGTCTGGAAGGCCATCAAACTGCCTAAGGGAAAGCCCAAGTGATATTGATCATCATTCTGAGTCTCATAACTCTACTCATCCTGGAGGTCTGGTCAATCAGGAGGATCATTCAGGTCCTGAAGCTCCTCAGAAGGCAAGAACTCACCGATAGACACAGGAGGGAAAAGATGAAGAGCCGGAAGATGCTCTACCTCATATCGGTTACCGGAGGAGTCGAGGCCGAGCTACACGGTCCCTATGACAAGGATGAGCAGAGGGATGAGCAGGCCGCCTACATAGCCAACGACCAGGACGAAGGAGAGGACTCTCTCTTCCCTCTGGACCTCTCGATCAGTTCCAATGGAACTGTGGCACTCTCCATCGACTGCTACAGCGGTATGGGGATGGACGAGATCAAGGAACGGTGGACTCCAAAGTGAAGCGTATCGTAACATACACCTCCGAAGTTGATGGGAACATCACCGAAGAGTTCGACATGAAGGTCGATGATGAGATGACCGAGGAACAGATCACCATCAAGGCCTACGAGGAAGTTCTTGAACTCCTTGGGTACACTGTGTCTGTGAGTGACCCAGATGAAGACGAAGATGCCCGCATCGCTGAAGATGAGGATGATCTACCATACTAATGGACAGATGCCCAGCAGTCCTCGTCTACGCCGAAGCCCAGCAGGACACAATCGATCTCTACGTCAGAGATGCTTTCGGCGCAGAGTTCGAGTCCGGATGGATAACCGAAGAACTTCCAAGTGGAGTGACACATGCTTTCTACGAGTACTTCCATATCGAAGACTCTCAGAAACTAGAGAGGATGGGGATACCTCACATTGTTATGTGGGGTCGGACACACGAAGCAAGACCAACCATCTGTGTCTTCGACGGTACGACAAGCGAGCAATGTGATTGGGCTGAGGAAACTCACAGTCTGATACCTGGAGCCGAGTTCACCCTGGAACAGATTGTGGACCAGAGGCAAGTCGAAGAAGTCAAGGATCAGATGCGTAAGGTCGAAGCCCTGAAGAATGCAGTCCTGAAAGCCATGTCCACCTGAAGAGGAACTCCCCATGAACCCAGAGAACCACAAGATGTTCCCGAAGCTCTACTCCACTCGTTCCGATGGAAAGATCCAGGAGTGGCAGGCTGAGGTGGCCCAGGACATGTACCGCTTCCATAGTGGTATCAAGGACGGGAAGATTGTCACAACCCAGTGGAGCCAGGCTACCCCAAAGAATGTCGGGAAGTCCAACGAGACTACACCGCACCAGCAGGCACTCTCCGAAGCCGAGTCCCACCACACCCACCGTCTTGAGCGTGAGTATCGTCTGACCGTGGAAGAGCTGGCCTCAGTAGGCGATGTGTTCTTCGAGCCTATGCTCGCCAAGAAGTTCGAGGATCAGAAGACCATCAAGTACCCCGTAATGAGCCAGCCCAAGCTCGATGGTATGCGGTGTATCATCGATGAGCGTGGTGCCTTCAGCCGGGAGGGGCAACCGATCACCTCGATCCCACATGTACTTGAGTATCTTCAGCCTATCTTTGAGAAGTATCCTGATCTCCGGTTTGATGGAGAGATTTATACCGACAAGCTGAAGAACGACTTCAACGAGATCATGTCTCTGGCTCGCAAGGCAAAGCCCAACGCAGCTCAGTTGGCAGAGGCCAAGGAGACTCTGGAGTACCACATCTATGACTGCTACGCAGAGAACACCACCTTCGAGGACCGGTATGACATTCTCAGACAGACCCTGTTCCCAGAGGGTCAACCAACGGTAGGTCTCTCCAAGACCGGTCCAATAGTTCTAGTGGAGACCCGAGTCTGTGTCGATGCTAAGGAACTTGATGAGGCATTTGAGGAGTACCTGGCCGCCGACTATGAGGGTCAGATGGTCAGAGACCCAGGATCGTTCTACGAGAACAAGCGTTCGAAGTTCCTACTCAAGCGTAAGAACTTCCAGGATACAGAGTTCGAAGTCTTCGAGATCCATGAAGGTGTGGGCAACCGAGCAGGAATGGCTGGACGGGTGACGATGAAGCTCCCTGATGGAAGGCTCTTCGGAGTTGATCCTATGGGCAACTCCAAGTACCGTCGTGAACTCCTCAAGAACGCCGAAGCCTGGAAGGGCAAGCCTGGTACTGTGAAGTTCTTCAAGTACACCCCTGACGGAATTCCCCGCTTCGGTAAGTTGAAGGAGGTCAAGCTCTGATGCCGAGGCTCAGGATCAACAACGCAGCAGATTGGGTGAGGGTCGAGGTGGAACGCAGGATCAGTATCCTCCACCGGGGAGCCTTGAAGTTCTTCGACTGGCCCGACCACATGTGGTACATCGAGTTCCTCAGACGGATCATCCCTCAGTACCCGGTTGAGTATGCCGATCTCCGGGACTACCTGGAACTAATCCAGCGTTCCTATCTGCTCTGCAAGGTGTTCTACTACCCAGCAGACAGCAAGCTGGTGAAGACTCTGATCGAGGAGATCCATGCCATCAAGTACAACACAGATGACTGGCATGGTCTGAATCCCACTGAGACTCTCCAGAAGGCGGTCTCCGTTGCGAAGAAGATGTACGATCCAGCCAAAGGCCTGAGACCAGCAGTCCAGTCGTTTGGAACCACGACACTCTACAAGGTAACCTACGACAGGCCAAGTAGGATAGCCTTCAATAGGACCAGACCGTGGTGGCCAACATGAGTAAGACTATCGCCGAGCTGGAAGCCGAGCTGGCCAAGGCCAAGGCTCAGCAGGCCAAGGAAACCATAGAGTCTGACTTTGTCAGGTACAAGGCCGATCTCGAGGGGAAGTGCTTCCGAAATGAAACTGGGTATGCAAGGAACAAGAAGGCGGGAACCCAGAAGCATATCGGAATCCACAGGATAGTGGCTGTCAGACTCGATCCATTCGACGGTAAGAAGGTGCAGGCCTCTTCCGAACAACTGTTCATCCAGATGGGACCAGAGCTCCATGATCTTGGACATCGGCCTCATAGACGTTCTGGGTACGCAGTCTGGGATACGGTAGACACAGCCTTCGTCATGAGACTGGGCAAGGAGATCAGCCTAGAATACTTTGAGGCGCTGAAGGCTGTCATAGTTGGTCGAACTACCTCGACCTTTCTTGAGGTGATGGATGCAGCTATGTACCCGCCAGCGGAACAGAAAGAGGACTGGATACCAAGTATTGACATACCACACATGGTACTCGACGCCTCAGACTCCATCTACGTTCCTGACAACGTGTTCAAGCTGGAGAGGGCCTTCGACAACAAAGCCGTATACCTCATGACTAGGAACTCTGTGCAGGCACTAGAGGAGTACCTGAGAAAGGAGAGGCACACTCTTGAAAGAGTGATACCCTTCGCTCAGGAGTGTGACCGGAACTACATCGAAAGAAAGTCCACCGGTCTGAAGAAGATAGCCGAGAACATAGCGACCTGGAGAGCCACATGCCCAAGGAACTGAAGTCCTCCGAGCAGCTCAAGAAGGAGCTGAAGGAAGCACTGGCCAGAGAGCGCAAGGGGACTATCCATGGCGAGTGTGATGAGTTGAAGGAGAAGTACCTTGGAAAGTGCTTCACCTCTGGATGGCAAAGAGTACCATGGACCACCAGGAAACTGGAGAGGGAATGTTACCTGACCAAGGTAACAGACATAAGGGTGTCTTCGGAAGAGGACAAGATCGAGTACAAATCTGACAGGATCATAGTCTGTTACCGTCGGGACTACCACCACTCCATAGACCGGTGTACCAGAAGTTGGTGGAACGACTTCGAGCCCGGAACTGTGAAGACCCTGGAGAAAGAAGTTCCATTGGAACTATTCAACAGGCTAGCCACGTTTACCGATCTCGTGGCCGAGGAGGGACTCAGGATGATGAACCACAAACTGAAGCCTGTGGAGACTACACCAAACGACCCAGTACCAATGGTACCGGACATCCCACACATCTTCATAGCAGATGGCTGGTCCTATCTGCCCGAGAACATCTACCGGATCGATACCCAGACTGGTGGGTTCTACCTTCTGACCGAGGCCTCAGTTTACTACCTTGAAAACCACATTCGTCGACTCAGAGATCCGAAGCAGAAGGCTTTTCGGGAGAAGATCTCTGGTCGTATGGGACCAGCTGCCTGGGTATCACTGAACAAGAGCTTGGAGAGTCTCGAAGCACAGATCAAGAAATGGAGAGCCAAGTGAGCTACTACGCCGAGTACTCAGTAGACTTCCATGGAATCAAGGACCAGGACCTGTGGGACAGTCTGATGCCACAGGTCTGCAAGGAGATCAACGATCTCTTCGAGGAGCAGGTGGTCGAAGAGGACGGGCAGTTCTACAACCCAATCAAGTGGGCTGGCTTCGAGGACGACATGAGGGAGGTCTCGAAGAAGTTTCCTGGAACAGTCATACAGTTCCATTGGAAGGGAGAGTCCATCACAGACGTTGGCATCAGCTACTTCTGTGATGGGAAGCACCAGGGCTGCCCAGCCAAGTTCGACGAGTTCGACCCGGAGAAACTGACCTAGATGCCAAGAAGTCCATACGGATTCTCCGAGGAGTCCAAGACGATCATACTTGAACGGCTCATGGCTGGTGAGTCAGCCAAGTCTGTCTGCCAGTCTGCTTTCCTGTTGGTCAATGGAGACAGGAGGAAAGTAGGAGTCGACTGCATCAGGAAGGTTCTGAAGGAGTACAAGAAGGCACATGGAGTCGACAGCCTTGAGATTGCCAGGAAGCCAGCTCCCCCAACAACTGTCCGAATGACCAAGGAAGAGATATGGAAGGATGAGTACATGGGACCTAGGACAGGTCTCGAGTTCGTGAGCTGCTCGGACATGGCTCAACGTCTTGGAATCAAGCCGGCGGCCCTTGCACTCCGAGCAACTAGAGCTACACGAAGAGGTAGTGTAGTTCGGTGGATACGAGATGGGAGAGGAAAGGCTTATTGTCTTGCAGATGTCAGAAGATACTGCACTTAGACTGAGAGCCTATGTCCTCCCTCTACCAGCCACTGACCCAGGAAATCAGAGCGTTGATGGCCAGCAGAGCCAAGGAAGACTCTGCGGCTGGGGTGACACCTGAGTACGAGTGGAGAGTCACCAACATCGTTTCAGATGTCGATGGTATCAAGGACATCCTGACTGTCTGGATGAGGATGGACCAGACCGATCAGAGTCTGAGAAGCTGGACATATCTAGGCATTGGGTTTGGAAAAGACTTGGTTGCTGCACAGCTCTTCGCCGAAGATGTGTTCCGTACTCTGACTGCTCGTCTACATGTTCAGCGTATCAGGCGTTCAGCTCCTTAGCTTAACAAGCCTAGCTCTAGGAGCCATGATACATGTTCAGCGTGAGAAAGATCACCCTCTGTGGTTCCACGAGATTCAAGAAGGCGTTCGGGGAATGGAATGCCCGCCTGACCCTTGAGGGTTACGTCGTCTATTCCGTTGCTATGTGGTCCCATGGTGGAAGGATCGATCCCACTCCTGAACAGAAGGAACTCCTCGATCAGGTCCATCTCAAGAAGATCCTCAATAGCGAAGGGATCTTTGTTCTGGACGTTGGTGGCTACATCGGAGAAAGCACCAGACGAGAGATCAACTACGCCACGGCAATAGGTCGGGAGGTCAAGTATCTCAGCAAGGAGTTCCCCACCTGGACCGAGGACGACTGCCGGTACTTCAGGTCAGAGGAACAGCTAGCCAAACTGGTTGGACTCGACTGTCTCCATGTTGGAGAGAATCTCCAGTTCCTGTGGCCAAATACTCCGGATGAAGTTGTGACCCGATCGTTGGATAACACAGAGGGACCAGACAGGACAAAGAAGCTCGAAACCATTGTGGACTTGGTGGTTCAGAGGAACCGGAAGAAATGAGCATTGAACGAACCTGTCCAGCCCAGGTGAAGATCCTTGAGGCCCTTGGGGATGATGAGCTAACTCTCCGCCAAGTAGCCGATAGGATACCTGGAGATCCAGCTCCCAGAGTCTCGTTCTCTCAGACCGTTCAACGGATGGAGAAGAAGGGCCTACTCACTTCACGCCGTGAAACCATGGATACTGTTCCAGGGATCAAGGGTATCCGTACTGTGAAGTACATTCGAAAGCCGAGGTGAAGCATGAAACACTTTGATTTGACGATGCCAGCTGGATGGATCCAGCTTTGGGAGATCGTCGAGACAGGTTGTGAAGGAGCCCTTGGGCAGCTGGTTGAACGTGGGATCAAGGCCTCGGACATCTCATCGGTCAGGTCCTACGTCTACGTTCCCAACACAGACCCAAACGTACCTCCGACCTATCTCAGGAACTGTGGATCAATACTCTACAAGTCCGACGGAGCAGTCCTGTTCTACGTAGCCGAGAGCTATGAGCAGGTCATCAAGCTGATCTCTGGACCTCCAAAGGCCATTGGTTATCACAACAGAGCACCAGTGACACCAAGACCAGATCCGAATCCCGAAGACATGCCGTTCTGAAGTCTGTCATTATCTACTAGAGCTGGGTAGGTGCTCCGACGTCCCCTTCATATCCTCCAGCAGAGTCGCGAGGATCGGGATGCAATCTCGATAGCTAGTGGCCTAGGGCCAGTGGATTCCGGCTATCGGAGCACAAGCCATGAGTGATGGTCCGTTCACCGCCTCGAATCCGCATGAGCGGACCATCACTCAACAAGCTCCTACCCCAACCGAGAGAAGGACCATGACTCCAGGATACGCACGCCTAGCAGAAATCTGCATTGAGTGAGACTCTAAGGGAGAGAAGCCCAGGCATCCCGGTTGGCAGGACGATGGTTCGGGTTCTATGGTCCTAGACGTTGAGACCCTTGGAGTGGTAGTCTGCCAAGTTGAGACGTGGGATGATGAAAAGGAAAAGGACATAACCTTCTGGTCTGCACACCTCTGGGGAGTGGATTCCGATGTTCAGGATGAGGTTCAGGACATCGAATTCCCAACCTCCACATCAGCCCAGCTCTTCGCCGAGGCTGTAGCCAGACGTGAGAGCGCCATTCTCCACTTCCCAAGAATCGCTGTGGCGGCCGCCCAGACTGATGAGGCGTGGGATGGTCGTATCCCAGCTGGCTGCCTGTTCCTAGATGAGAGGGAACTCACTGAGGACGAGCAGAGATATGCCCTGCTCCTCGGGCAGGATGGTGAGATCACTGAGGAGCAGAAAGCCCTAGCAAGGGAGTTCGCTGAGAAGGAGGCTGCCCACAAGAAGCTACTGAAGACAACCGTGCGAGTTTCCAAGGCTTCAGTAGCCATGATGGCCTACATGCTTAGGCTGTGGAAGGACACAGACAGCCCTCTCCTACAGACCGAGCTTCAGCACCATGGGTACATCGAGTTCGATGCTGACAAGGCTCAGTGGGTATTCACCCAGCAGGCCATAGAACTCCGAGAGGTAGCCTCAAGGCTATGAAGACCGAGGAAACAACCACGGAAGTCAAAGACCTGATCGGTGGCCCGTGGGTTACCCATCAGGAGGGCCGCTGCAAGTGTGGAACCATCTGGTCAGTCAAGCATGACATAATCATTGGAGGTCTCCATGATGTTGGAGATTCCAATGGAGACTACTACACTCCAGAACCAGGCAGCGACGAGTGGGCGGCCAAGTACTGCTTGGTAGCCGCAGCCCCCTCGATGCTTGAGACGTTGGAAGAGGAACTAGCATACTGGATCTCGGAGCGCATACATGCTAGTAGTCTGGACCAGCTTCCAGACATCGACAAGAGGATCCAGAACATCCAGGGAGCGATCAACACAGCTAACCTCTGGGCAATGGGGGCGATCACACCATGGTGGAAGGACAAGGAATGGCCCGCACGTCAGAAGACGAAGAGCTGATTCGTCATTTCGAAGCCCTGATCAACGATCTCCATGACGTAGGATTCGGCACAGATGATGAGATCTGTGGTTCCGACCTGGTCGAGTTCATTGGTCGTCACTGGGATGAATCGATGTATGGACATCCTCCACTCTCAGAGGTGTTCAAGGCCCTGAAGGAGAAGAGAGATGGAAGACCAGAATGACAAGTCAGACTATGCAGGATGTGCCAAGATCTTTGCAGGAGTTCTATCCGTTCTAGTCGTAGTTGCGTGGGCCGTAACCTGTGCGACCAGCGATCCAAAGGTCTGGACTGTGGTGGTTCCGAAGGACATTGGACCTCCAGATGTCTACAAGCATGTCACCAAGCCAAGGAGAATGCAGGTTCCGACCAGCAATCCTGAGGCTGATGGTATTGGAGTTCAGCTCTGGGCTGATAAGCCAAACGACTGGATCTTCTACGACTCCCAAGGTTTTCAGATAGACATAGTCGGTCGTAAGATCATTGTGATCCACGAGAAATCAGATGGCTACGATCTGATGTTGACCGGAACAGTGATGGAAAACACCAAGACCACCGAGACTTTGCCTCTCTGGTTCAAGTGGGCTGAGGAGCCGATACCCAGTGGAAACTGATCTGAAGTTCTGGACACCAACTGTGAGGGAGTTCCAGAATGTTCGGATTTATGGAGCTCCAATCACGATCAACAAGACCTATGCAGCCACACTTCCGTCATACTCCAGTCCATTTTCAACTCAGTATCATAACAATCCAGAGTTGGTTAGGAATGTGATGAGTAGAGTTAAAGGAATATGGCACATGGCCTGGATGAGATTCCTAGAGGGTGCCACAGAACATAGGGGACATATACCAGGAATTGGGGCGGTAGAAGCACTTGAGAGATGCAAGGAACTTTCCAAGACGGTTGATTGGCCAGCTCCTCACCTAGAACAAGATCATGGTGATAGCTACACTCTGGTCATTCCAATGACCGGACCAACTAGCCCAAGGGAGATGTTCAGATGATCTTTCACAAGGAGACTGAGAAAGCATTTGAAGGATACGAGAAGAAGTTGTTGGACTCAGTAGATGTTTTTGAAGCTCCAACTCTTGACAAGGATCTAATGTCGTTTAAGACTATGTTGGACGACATCAGAAGTCGAATTGCTCTTGGTGCAGGAATGGATAAAGATCTTGTGGATGCTATGCCTCCGCTAATCGAATCTACTCCAGTGGGTAAAGACAGCTGGATCTATTCTACACTTATGGACCCAGTACTAATTGGGAAGAGCAAGTACAACCTCAAGAAACAGATGAAGGACTTTCAGAACGAGGCTATGTTCAAGCAGGTACATCTTGGTGAGTTCTCTCCATATGAGACGTATAATCCGTATGAGGGTACTACCTACTCTGGTGTTGATGACATATCCTACCATGGTAAGGAAGTAGGTCCTTTGGAACTCGATGACCAGTACATGGCAACTCTGGCAGGTGTGATGACAAGTGGCTATGTTCAAGGTGGCTATGTTCAAGGTGGCTATGTTCAAGGTGGGAAAACCCTTGCAATGATTGACACCATCTGGAAAGCTGCCTGGAAGGGATTCCTAAAGGGAATGGATGTGTACAGAGTCCATATAACCGATCAAGAGAGTGGCCTAGTAGTCAGAAGAATCACAGAGCTGGCGGATATGGTTGGATGGCCACGTCCACTTGTCGAGCAGTCACCTAGAGGCCCAAAGAGCTACTCCCACATCCTGCTTATCAGGATGACTGGCCCAACCAGCCCCATCGAGATGTTCGGACCTTCACCGTTTCCAAGGATTTCCCCATGACCTGGAGTTCCAGTGGAACCATCCCGATGGATGGAACGAGGTTCTTGGCTTGGGAGAAGGGTGCCAAGCTCCACAGGGTAGCCAAGGTGATCAACAGATGGTTTCCAGCCGGCTACCGGAAGATGGTGGAGGTAGATGGCCGCACAAGAGTCATGACCCTCACAAACTTCAAGGGGCAATACCCCTGGTGGTCTGAGCTTCCAGATCCACCCTCAGGAGAGACCAGTGTCGAAGAACAAACCGACCCCCAAGCCTGTAGTAGTACCTCCTGAGGCCAGCCTACTCATCAATCGAGTTGATGACATGATCTCGAAGTCCAGAGCGGCGAAGGATGGCCCATACATGATGGTACCTCTTGCCGAGTGGAGGCAGATGAAGTATCAGTACGACAAGGCAAGAGATGAAAGGAATGGACCACGTGGATAGCCGAATCATGGGTCCTGATGATCTCAAGGCTGCATTGGAACACGCCTGGGACCTCGAGAACACTCCTTCAGTCATTGCAGCCGAATCAGCAGTAGTGATACACAAGCTACTTGAACACCAGAAGGCCCTGGCCGAAGAACTCGAGGACTACAGGAGGTTTGCGTGGGCAGCTACCAAGGGGGCAATGGTATCCCGGAAAGATGTACCAGAGGATGGAAAGGTTGGGCCCATGGCCTATCTTGTACTCAACGGATCCAAGGGAACGGGATTCCAGCTACAATGGTCAGAGGCTTTCGACACTACTGCACCAGCGAATGTGGAGCCTCTGGTCCATGGGTGGATCAACTTCGGGTGGATCCCATTCAGCGAGTGGAGATCCAGGATGACTGATGAAGTGAGGGCTGGAGTTGATGCTGCCATGAAGGCCTCTGGGTTATGAGCGACAACCTCCTCGCCAGAAACATCAGGACTGCCAGGGCTATAAGGAAGATGTCTATGGCTGAGATGGGCAAGGAGACTGGGTTGAGCAAGGGTACGATCTCCAGGTTGGAGAATGGGAAGGAGCCAGATCTACCCACGCTCCACACCATCGCAAAGTTCCTGAACATTACCATGGACCAAGCCTATACCTGCCTGAGAGTTCCAATGGAACCAGTGGAGAAGAAGTATGGGTGATTGCCCTCAGTCCAACTTTGAAGAGCGTGGTAGAGAAGAACCTAAACCCAGTGGCTTCAATGAAGCAGATTGGAAGAGGCTCCAGAAAAGGGAGCAGGAGAGGGACCGCTTCATTGCTACCTGCTTCGCTCTTGCTGGCATCTCGGCCTCTGGTGGTATGTCCATGAAGCCTGAACAGATAGCCCAGATCGCAGTCGACCGGGCAGACGCTGCACTAGACCGCCTCAGAAAGACACAGACATGACTCCGACTGGCCGAGCAATCAAGACCATCAGGGACTCGATGGGTATGAGCCAGAGGGAGATGGCAAAGGCCACTGGTATCAGCTATACCATGGTGACTCAGATCGAGTCCGGCTATCGTGTGTCACTGACCAACCTGAACAACATCTCTCGGGTCTTTGGAATGCCATACAACATCCTCTTGAGCTATGAGATCCCCAATATCACCGAGACCCTTGATCCGGAAGAAAAGTCGATACGATCCAGAATCGACAGGGTCCATGAGATTCAGGATCTGCTGAAGGTCCAGGTGGACGAGTTGATGCGGAGGCCGAGAAAGCTATGAAGCACTCTGAACATGTAGTAATCGAGATCACTCACCAGACTCTTTCTGTGAAGGTGGATTGGCAGACTGATGAGTGGCAGGTCATGAAGCCAGTCGTGAGGTTCTCTCCCAAGCCTGAGATCCAATCTGTTGGGCGGATCAAGCGCCGTGACAAGGCTATGATTCTCTTGCCGGGACAACTCTGCTTCACTCCTTGTGGATTCGTCGACCTTACTCCAGAAGAACTCCGCTGGACAGCAGAGCTGCTTGAGGAAGTCACCAGACTGGACAAGGAGAGGATGAAATCTGATCCTGTCCTAGAAACTGTTGCGTCTAATGGCCCTTCAAACTACACCCCCCTCGAGGTAGGAGATACCAGATGCCAAAGAAAACCGATGCACAGCTGAACAAGGATCGGGCAAGGCGTGCCGCTGCACTCCTGAAGCCCGAGAGGCTATACGAGGTCTCGTCTGAGACTCGAACAGGGGGACTTCTTTGTGTTAGAAGAGTCTTCATCACTCATCGTGGATCCAAGACTATCACCTGGTGCCGGGCTGAAGACCGCAAGAACTACATGGGGTGGTCTGGAAAAACGAGTAGGTCCTACATTGACAACCCAGCTGGAGATCTGTTCTCCACTCCCGAGAAGGCCGAAGCCAGGATCCTAATAGACATTTCGGAGCGTGGTCCGAAGCTCAGGAAGCTCAGGGAGAAACTGGATCAAGCCGACCAACAGCTCAGCCTGCTATATGAGAATCCCAAGAGGAGTGCCAAGGCACTACTCAGAGCAGCTGAACGGAAGTTCGCAGAGGCCGAGAAGAAGCTATGAAGACCACCTCTGTGGGCTACGCAGTCTGCGATGATAGTGGACCCAATCCCGTCTATGTCGCCGAGTCTCACCAGATGGCCTTGCAGTCAGCCCTGGATGGCGGGATTGCCAGCCAGTCGAATGTGAAGGGCGACAAGAGGATCAGGCTTCATGCCGGCTACAAGATCCGAAGGGTCCGGATCATCATCAGCCCAAGGCTGAGGAACACCGAGGCTAAGAAACGTGCCTGATTTCCACCTCACAAAGGAAGAGATCAAAGAGATCCGAGATCGGAACGACGTCTTTGAGGGTGACAAGTGGGGATCAAGAACCCAGACGTTGGCCAGCTTCTCATGCACTGTGCTGCTCAACAGGTGAAGATCCAGGAGCTGGAAGATGCCGACTGGCACCTGATCAATGCAAGCCAGTTGTTGTTCAAGGGCATGAACATCTTCGTAAACCTCAAGAAAGCAGGGAAGAAACGTGGCTAATGATGGCAAGATATACCTCCACCCAAAGCACGGAGCAGCCCCAGTTCTCACGATGTGTAGCATCTGTCATGAGGAGACTGGAGTTGCTTTGACCGGCCGAGACTTCAACAAGCTCTTTCCTAATGCGACGGAACCATCTTCGGACCAGCGTCTGGTCGATCCCAATCCTTGCACCAAGTGCAGCCTGATGTTGGAGAATGGAGCCACGGCATTCATATCTGATGACGGAAGGTCTTTCATGATCCACAAGGCCGCTGCCGAGAGAATGGAGATACCGACTGGCAAGATCTTCAAGGTCGAAAATGCCTGGATGGACAAGAACCAACCTCCTGGAGATGTGGACAACCGGGACAAGTAGCTTATTTCTCCTTAGCCAACTCGAAGAACAGTTCAGGGTTAGCTCAGTTGATAGAGCACCTACGAAAGCTAGCGGTTCACTCCGCGTGCCCACATGTAGGAGGTCGGGGGTTTGAGTCCTTCACCCTGAACCAATTCTTCAAAGGATAGTCCGATGATCCTGGACAAGTGTTCCCTTTGTGGTGGGCCTGTTGAGATGCCAGAGGCTTGGCTAGGAATCGTTCCACCTATCGCTGTGTGTCTTTCTTGTGGGGCTACCAAGAAGGACAACTCCCCAGTGATTCCAATGGAACGACCAAAGCATGGTCATCCCCACAACATTAGTCTCCGAGATCTCGAGACGATCAACGCAGCCTTCGACCTTGTGAGGCCCTATCGTGTCTGAACACAAGGGAGAAGTGATCCTGGAGATGGCGTTTGGCTGGACCTGCTTGGTATGTGGGTCTAGGAACTACACAGATGCGGTGGACACTCTTCCTGAAGAGGCAAAGGATCTCTCCGTTCCCGAAGTTGTGAAGACACAACTCGAGTCGGAGTTTGCCGAGGGTCTGTGGGTCAACTGCCCAGAAGAAGTGACATGCCAGAACTGTGATGCGTCTTTCACAGCCATCGACAAGAATTGCGAAGAGGAATCTGAAGAGGAGGAGGAAGACAACGATGTATGATCCATCGAGACTGAGCTTTGGAGACCTGAGTGCAGCCAACCTCAAGCGCCAGGGTGAGTGGGACCCGAAGAACACAATCACTCCATCCTACCGAGGCAACGAGCTTGCCGGTGAGGTAGGAGAGGCTTGCAACATCATCAAGAAGCTCGAGCGGGAGAGGCTCGGCATCCCTGGTTCCAAGGCTACTCTTGAGCAGCTGGCCGATGAGCTGGCCGATGTCGTGATCTGTGCCGACCTACTTGCCACTACCAGTGGGCTCTGCCTTGGCGGAGCAGTGATCAAGAAGTTCAACGAGAGTTCTGACAAGCACGGATTCTCGGTCAAGCTAATCCACCCAGAGGGTCTGGTTGAAGGTGGTCATGAACGCGAACTCAAGACCGATGAGGAGCCTGAGCAGCTCAGGTATACCAGTCCTCCGATCCAAGCCGATCTGCCAATCACCGACATTATCCTGTGTGGTCGGATGATGGCCGATAGAAATGGTGGACACTGGACCATCAGACGTACCAGCACCAAAGAGTACGTTGGAGTCTATGAGTCCAGTGACAAGTCCTTCACTCTTGGAGGATCCATCGATAATCCTGATGAGCTGTTCCAGATAGCAGCACTGGTGAAGTATCTCTTTGAGAAGAACGACCGGTGAGTCGCAAAGGTAAGCGACCAGTCTTCAACCTAGAGAATCAATCTGCCCATATCAATCCCTTCCTCTATGGTGGTGGGCGAGTAGTCTACAAGTGCTTCCTAGAGTGCAACATGCCCGGATGCAATGTAGACATAATTCTACACAGAACTGAGTCTCTCACCGAGCACCAGAAGATCACCGATGACATGGTTCATCAGATGGCAATCGACAAGGGCTGGTCGGTGTTCCGCAACGGACTCGGCCGAACTCTCTGTCCGAAGCATCGGGACAAGTGTCACGTTCCATGACCCCTCCTGACTTCGAGGTTGTTCCAGATCCCTCCTTTCACAGGAGCTCTTATGGCTTTGCCGAGATGTTTCTTGTAGGAGGAGCCAGTATTGGAGTAGTGGTCCGAGGACAGTTGCAGGATCGGCCCGGTACTGACGGTTGGTACCAAGTAGGTGCTCCAAATCAACAGTCGATAGTCTGCTACAGGTTCAGGGATGCTGTGGACCTTGCGAAGAGGTGGGCAGCTAGACTCTTGCCCAAGGGTGATTCCAGTGGAACCAGTTGAACCCTTCAAGACATTCCAGATCAGGTGGGCCGAGCCTGTTGGCCGGAAGGAGTGCCCCTATATGTACCGGTGGGCTTTCCTCTTCATGGGATATGGCATCCGGCTCCATCATTGGGTAGCCTCGGATGACCAGAGGCACTTCCACGATCATCCCTGGTGGATGTTGGTGATCATCCTGTGGGGTGGATACCTCGACATCAGTCCTGATGGAGTGGACCTGGTCGGTCCCGGCTCAGTGAGATTCAGACCGGCCGTTCACCGCCACACTGTAGCCGTGTTCGACCAAGGATGCTGGTCACTACTACTGACCGGAAGACCAGCCAGGCACTGGGGCTTCTACGTTGCCGGAAGAGACAGACTCCTTCGCCCACTCAAGTATTTCTCCAGGCACGGACATCATCAGTGTACAGAGGAGAATAGATGAGGTTTACACCTGATACAATCACTGAGAAGATGGTACTACAGCATCTAAGATCAATGGATGTTAGGAGTTCTTCGTCAGAAGAGTCATGTGGTATAGTTCGTGGATACCATGGAGCCCTCAAAATAATGGGATTTAGGTTATGGGATCATCAAGCATTGAAGAAAGCTGAAATGTGTGCCAGGAATTGCAGTGACGATCAAGTTACAAATTGCGATAGTTATCGTAGTGATAACATTGTGTTCACACGATAAACAGAAAGGAGAAAGATCTCTTAATGGACCTCGAAGACCTTCAGATGATTGCCTGGGCCTTGCAGAAAGGCCAGACCCAGGACAATGTGGGATTATTCATACCCTGTGTTGGATCAATCTGGTGGGAGATCACTAGGGAGTGTTGGGTGATCAGGGAATTGAATTTGATCCCTGGACCTGCTGGGTATCTCAGAAACCTTTGCACCTCCCCCTATCTGGTTCTCGATGATCCAGCCAGGGAGTTAATCAGGTCTTCTCAAGACTTCATCAAGTGGAGGGACAACCACAAGAAATGAACCCACAGGACTCACTTCCAGCTATACCTCCAACGATGCCCGAGATGCTTGACAGGCTACATGAAATGTGGAGGGCCAGGTATCGAGGGTATAGTAAGGACCCCGAACCATCCGATGCCGAGATGCTCAAGACATTCCTTGACGACTTCAAGAAGCACGAGGATGAGCCTTGGAGCGCCAACAGAGTAGTTGACGTCCTCCAAAGAGCAGGTGAGCATCCTTATCCTGCTGATGAAGTGGTCAAGAGGATCATCGAGGAGAGAAACAGACTCCGTTCCGAGCTGTCCAATATAGGACTTGTGATTGCCAGAGATGCAATCAAGAGAGGATCCTCATGACATCCTTCCAACTTGAATCCCGGTATGGTCTTCTGGCCTACCGGTCGATCTATCCCAACATCTGGTGGTTCTGTGAACACTCATTCTGTACCATAGGGAATGGGAAGGACTGGATCGATGGAAAGCTGATCCATGAAACACCAGATCCTGAGGTAGTTGATCCGTGGAAGGAAGCTGTTGCAAAGATCGACTCTGACGAAAGAAGACGTCGTAAGGAGGAGCAGCTCAAGATAGCCGCAGGACAGGAGGTATACCCAACCTCTCAGGATCTTTTGGACGAGCGGGCTGAGGAGAGGAGGATCCTATCACTTCAGGAGATAGAGATCCTAGAAAACGACTGGAACCACCTTCGTCCAGAGTGTCTAATGAGCAGAATTGGATACAGCAGATTCTCGATCTATGATGTCTGCGAGGAGTATGCAGCTATCCTAAATCTCCCAGAAGCAATCGACGAGAGTTGGCGGGATGCAGGCATCAAGTTCATGGAAGTGACGGCAGCCATTGATCCAGCAGCCATCCCAATTCCGAAACATCTTGGTGGCCATCAAAGGAATCTGGACTCCTTGAAGGGCTGGCAAGCCTTGGCTCCAGAAGTGATCGCTAAGCTCAGAGCACTTCCACTCATCAAGGGGAAGCCATGACCTACGATGTCACAGTGATCAGAACTGCTCGCCAGGTCAGGCACATTGTTGTCGATGCCAAGGATGTCTGCGATGCCACAGTCGTAGCTCTTGAGAAGGCCTACAACATAGACTTCAATGGATGTGAGAAGGACTCGGACTACGAGGTCGAGAGTGTGGTCAATGTGACGGTGAAGCCATGACAGAAGAAGCCCAGATCATCAAGAGTGTATCCGAGATCATCATGGCTAATGGAGGATCGGCCATGGACTACAATCTATCGGAACTGATGTACCTGGCAAGGGAACTTGGGTATCCAGTTCCAGGCCTCAGGTTCAGATACCACTACTCCTATGTCAGAAGCCTGGAGCTACAAGAGCTCTTGATGATCGGACCAGATCCGATTTCTGTTGATCTGGACACTAAGAATCCTGAGAACTCGGTCTACAAGGTTAGTGGTATCGTGATTCCTGATCATCCAGCTACGAAGCTGGTCAAGGAATTGTCGGTCATGAGTGGATATACAACCAGGATCCTAGCCTTAATTGTTTACCTCCATGACTTGGGACTCAGTAGAGAAGCGGTAGTCAGGAAGGAAAAAGAGATGACTGAGTGGCTTCCAGACAACATACGTGAGCCAGCTTGGGATCTCTGGGACGAAGTTCTGAACACCACTCCAGGAAAGAAGAAAGCTCCATGAGCGTCGAACTATCCAACGATGAGTATGAGGTAATCATCGACGGTATCAGCATCAAGCGTCTGAACGAGGAAGACTACAAGCTGGATCCCGAGGACGGATATGATGAAGACTATAGCTCCGAGCTACTCAAGAATACGTTGAAGGAGGGACAGGTACTCCTGGTAATCAAGGGAGAGGACTGCAATACTGGTGAAGACATACACATCATTCTTCTGTTCACCTCTCCTAACACGTGTATCCTTACGGCCGAGGATCTGGCAAGAATGGTTGGACAGGTAGCCTCCAGTGGCCGACCACTCGGAATACTCGAGCTGGATACCTGGCACATCTATGCCAAGTGCTACAGACCATCTGGTCTGTGCAGCAAGCTCTACTTCCTGCTCGAACTACAGTACGTCAGCAGTAGTGTACGAGAGACTCCAGAACCAAAGGATTCTCTGTATATGAACTTTATTGAGGATTCTGTTCTGGTCGAGCAGGGAAAGAAGCTCGCCACCTTGGTACCCCGTGTCATAGGAGCAGTGTGGCTTGCGGACAAGAATCTGATGATCCGGATTGGGTGGAACAGGAATGGAGGTACGATCAGCGATCAGCTTCTTGATTCCACTGGAATCCTCAAGCCGGAACATCGAGTGCTGCTCAACCGTATCAGGGCTGGTACCTATGGACCTTTGACTTACCAAGGACGAAAGAGTTAGACCAATGGGAACTAGTCCACAACCACAGACCAAGAAGTGGATCCTTTGGGCAGGTGAGCAACTACAGGAGGTAGTCGTCCTCGGACCAACTCGAGGAGAGCGTATGCTTTCCCACGATGGATATGTTGAATATGATCGAAGCGGTAGGGAGATGAGATATGATGATCCTCCGAACACATTCAACATACGATCTACCAATCTGACGAACCAATGGATGCCAGGGTTTCCAACCGAGGTTCGCGGTGATCAGCTGTTTGACAGCAAGAGGGAAGCCTTGATCCATGTAATCAGACGTAAGGAGGAAGAGTTAATTGATCTGAAAGGCCAGTTAGCCAAACTAGGATGAAGACTTCACCAGATGAAGCACAGAAACCCTACCGATACAAGAAACCAACCACGCCGGAGGAAATCGCCGCCGAATGCAAAATCATCTCTGATTGGTCAGGTCCTGGAAACTGGAGAACCGAAGGGGTTTGTGACTACTTCAGACGATTTCTTGCCGCAGGAGGGAAGGTTCGCACC